>Ga0307414_10000544_pt1 | contig 19666 bp, 15 predicted proteins | sample DK1Ometagenome_FD_203804 | JGI IMG/M metagenome (GOLD analysis project Ga0307414, IMG submission 203804) | Maize rhizosphere microbial communities from greenhouse at UC Davis, California, United States - DK15-O-3 | ecosystem: Host-associated > Plants > Roots > Rhizosphere > Soil | place: USA... | reverse complement strand
CGTGCTTGCGGCGGATACTGTGCTGACCGCCGATGTGACGCTGACCGCCGATACCCGCTTCCCCGGCGAAGTCGTCATTGCCGGCAAGACCTATCTCGGCGGAGACCTCGTCTGGGAAATCGCCTCGAACCGGTCGAACGACCCGAGCGCGCCGGTCCAGATGCACGTCCCTGCCTCGATCGCCGGCCTCGGCGATCTCGAGGTCCGCGTGGTGGTCGGCGGCTCCGGCGACGTCGCGCTTGTCCTAGCCGACGGGCGTTATATCCGGGATGACAGCACCTTCACCTTCGAAGACGTGCGGCCGGTCGAGATGGTGAGCGGCGCCATCTATACCGTCGGCGTCGAGGATGGCCCGGTCGCCAATTTCACCGACAAGACACATGTCGGTTTCTCGAATAACAATGTGCCCGGCATCATCGCGCACCGATCCTACATGACCAAGGGCGGGGACGTGAACGTGAACGTGGGCGGCGCGATCACCGGCGCGGGGACGATCCTCGAAAATTATCGGTGGATGGTGGCAAGCGGTTCGACGCCGACGACGGCGCTGTTCGGTTTTTCCTATCCGGGCAAGGATCCGAACGCGCTCTTCAACATGGAATATGCCCAATATCAGGCCGACGAGACCGGTCAGACCGCGCTTTCGCTGCTCGCGGATCAGTTCGGCCAGGGCATCGGCGCGCTGGGCGGCGGGGACGTGAGCATCACCAGCGGCGGGGATGTCGACAATCTGGTCGTCGCGCTTCCGACGTGGGTACGTGTCTCGGGCGGCACGACCGACATGCCGACCAAGACGCTGCATCTGTCGGGCGGCGGCGATCTGGTGATGAACGTCGGCCAGAATATGAAGGGCGGCCTTGTCCAGGTCGGCAAGGGCCGCGCGACGATCGATGTCGCTGGCAGCGTGATCGCAACCGATCAGCGGACGGGGATCGCCCTGGCGCTCGACAACGCCGCCTATTTGCAACTCGCCATCGACGATGTGCAACTCAGCCTGCAGGCGGGCGGCGACGTCAATCTGCGCGGCGTGTCCTCAATGCTGGGCGTGACCTCGCTGCCGCTGTGGCTCAACGGGCGTTATAGTAACAACGGCAGCCAGCCGAGCTGGCTTGGCTACACGGCCGACACCAGCCTTCGCGTGACCTCGCTGGGCGGCGACATCAACTTCCGCACCCAGTCAGGCCCCAATGGCGGTGTGAACGTGCTGCCCAGCCAGACCGCGTTCGTGGCAACGGCGGGCTCGATCAACTTCGGGACGGAGGACAAGGCCGGCTCCCGTGTCATGGTCGATATGTGGCCCGACACGCGGCTCGACCTTCTCGCGCAACAGAATATCCAGTTCCGCCTTGCGGGCAATTATGACGGTGCGGGCTTCACCATCGGCTATGCCGATCCGCTTTGGGTGCCCCGCGCGATCAATCCGGGCAGCAACAATTTCAATGTCGGCCTGTTCCAGTCGACGATTACGCAGGATTCGCTGAACGGCCACTGGATGTTCAACCAGGCGGGGCCGGGCTATGGGGTCGACGGGCCCAACGTGCATAGCGGTTCGTCGAGCTATAGCCGCATCTATGCCGCGCAGGGCGACATGATCGGATGGAACGAGGGCTATGACATCGACCCGAGCGGCGGTAACGGCATGCACGGCGGAACCTTCACCTTCGGGCACGAAACGCGCCTGAAGGCGGGCGGTGACATCCGCATGGGCGACATCAGCTTCATCACCCACGACGGCAGCGACGTGCCGGTGATCGAGGCGGGCGGTTCGATCTATCTGCCCGACGCGGTACTCTATGGCCCCGGGCGCCTGTGGGTGCAGGCCGGCGACGAAATCTGGATGGGCCGGACCGAAGGGCGGGGCATCCGGGCACGTGAGGCGTACAGCATCGTCCCGACCGCAGCGCCGGTCAGCGGGGGCAGCATCAGCGTTCTCGCCGGCATCGATCAGGAACCCGAGTATCAGGCGTTCCTCGACTTTTATCTCGATCCTGAGAATGTCGCCGATGCGCCGGTATGGCTTCGCCAGTATTTCGTCGAAGGCGACCGAGAGGGGCTGACGGTCTCGACCGATGTCGTGCTGGCCGACGGCCAGACACGGACCACCGTCTATGCGATCGAACTCGTCAATTACATGCGCGAGATGGCAGGGAAGGAACCGATCCCGACCGAAGCAATGGACGAGGTCAGCGGCAGCCGCCCGATCACCCGCGGCAAGCTGGTTTCCGAAATCGATCCGGCCGAATATGCCGAGGCGCTTGCCGCGTTCAAGGCGCTCGACCCCGTGCTCCAGCGGCCGCTCGCGGTCAACATCCTCAACGCCGAGCTAAAGACAGCCGGGCGCGAGGCGGTGGGCCGCTCGCCCGAAACCGATGGCCGCTATGTCCGTCAGGGTGACCCGACGCGCGGTTATGATGCAGTCGGCCGCCTCTTCCCCGGTGCGCAGCGCAAACCGGGCGATGCGCTGGCCGAAGGCGAGCATCGCTGGACGGGCAATATCGAGATGATGGTCAGCCAGATCCGCGGCGAAAGCGGCGGCAGTGTCGACCTGCTGGCGCCGGGCGGCTCGATCCAGCTCGCCAGCCTTGCGATATCGAACACCAATCCGGGCACCGCGGGTATCGTCACCCAACGCGGCGGCGGGGTCAATGTGGTCACCTATGGCGATTATATCGTCAATCAGAGCCGCACGATGACCGCCGACGACTGCGATATCCTGATCTGGTCCTCCTTCGGCAATATCGACGCCGGTCGCGGTCGCAAGACGTCGCTTTCGGTGCCGCCGGTGGCCTTCCCGATCAATGCCTGGGGGCAGACCAATATCCAGCTTTCGGGTCTGCCCAACGGCGCGGGTATCGCGACGCTCGACCAGGTTGACGGCAAGCAGGGCGGCGACGTCGACCTTTATGCCTTTAACGGCATCGTCAACGCCGGCGATGCGGGCATTCGGGCATCGCGCGACCTGTTCGTCGGGGCGGTCGAAATCCGCGGCCTCGACAACATCACCGTGGGCGGTGAGACGAACGTCGACCTGACGACCGAGGAAGGGTCGGTCGGCCCGCTCAACCTGGAAAACTTCGCCCAGTCGGCGGAGGACGATGCACTCGACAAGGCCTTTGACATGGCGACCGAAGTCGAAAAGCTCCGCACCGTCCGCCAGACGATCCTGACCGGCTCGGTCGTCAGCTTCGGCACCGACGACTGCGTCGAAACCGCAATCAACCGCTGCCCGGTCGATCGCGACTGACCGGAGCCGGGCCGGGAGGGACGATGCGTTTCTTCCGGCCACAGCATTTCACCCGGCTATCAATTCCCCATCTTTGACGGACAGGTTCGACATGACCGAAAAAACAGAAACGCGATTTCCGCTCTTTTACCGGCAGCCCGAATTGCTCACGGCGGTGCAGCACGCCGACCTGCAGCTCCGCCCCGGCGGCTATGGCTTTGCCCGGGATGCCAATGCGATCCCGCTGACCGTTATCGAATTCGGCGCCGCGATGCGCCACTATCCTGTCGTTTTTGCGGCCGGAGACGGCTTTCCGGTCGCGATCCTCGGGCTCGACCGCCGCAACGGATTTGTCGATGGAGAAGCATGGGCGCCGGGTTGCTATGTGCCCGCTTATGCGCGGCGCTATCCGTTCGTCTTCGTCGACCGGTCTCAGGACAGCTTCGTCCTCGCGATCGACCGCGCGGCGCCGCATTTTGCCGGAGGCGATGAGGGCGCGGCGCTGTTTTCGGACGGGAAGCCGACCGAAGTGGTCGACAACATCCTGACCTTCTGCCGCGATTTTCACGGCGCGCATATCCAGACTGATGCCTTTGTCGAGGCACTGCTCGCACAGGAGTTGCTCGTCGACCAGCATGCCGATGCGCGGCTCGATTCGGGTCAGGCCCTGATGCTCCGTGGTTTCAAAATCGTCGATCGCGCGAAGTTCGATGCGCTGCCGGACGCGCTGGTGCTCGAATGGCACCGCAAGGGATGGCTCGCGCTCATCCATTTCCATTTCCTGTCTCTCGACCGCTTCGCCGACCTGTTGGCGCGCGCAGAGGACGCCGCCGTACCGGCGGAAGCCGTCGCCGAACCCGAGGATGCCTGAAATGATCCGGATCATAACGACAAGTGTCATCCTCCTTGCGCTCGCCGCCGCGCCGGTGGCTGCGCAGCAGGCTGCTCCCGCGCCCGCGCCCGCGCTCGGCGGCCCGGTCGTCCCCGGCGTGTGCCTGCTCTCACGCGAGGCGGTTTTTGCCAATGCGGCTGTCGGAAAGGCGGTATCGGCGCGGATCGCGGAACTGACGCGCGCAGCGCAGGCCGAAGTGGACCAGCAGCGCACGCCGCTTGAGGCCGAAGCGAAGGCACTCGCGGCACAGGGCGACGATACCAAAACCAAGCCGCGCCGCGATGCCCTCGCGACGCGCTGGCAGGCGCTGCAGCGTCAGGCCGCGCAAGGCAGCCGCGAGATCGACGCAACCCGCGCCAAGGCGCTCGCCCGCGTCGCCGACGAAGCGCAGCCGGTGATCGCAAAAGTCTATGGCGAGCGTAAATGTGGACTGCTGTTCGATCGCGGCGCGTTGCTCGGCGGGAATTTCGCGAACGACCTGACGGCCGATGTGGTGAAGGCGCTCGATGCCAGGATCACGACGATCCAGTTCGAACGGGAAAAATTGGACCAGCCCGCGGCGGAACGGAACTCGCCGGGCACCGAATAATCCCATTCCCTATTGGGAAGGCCGGTACGGAACCTCTGACCGGACAAAATGTCCATATGGTCATGGCAGGTCGATGAGCAGGACCTCGGCGTCGGAATCGGCGTGGAGGGAAAGCATGGCTTCCGATGTCAGGCCCGCACCGTCACCTTCCCGCATTTCGGTGCCATTGAGTGCAATAATGCCGCCAATGATCTGGACCCAATAGCCACGCGCCGGATCGAGTTCGCGTTCGAGGACGGCGCCGTCGTCCAGTTTAGCGATCGACATAATGGCGTCCTGCCGCACCGTTATCGATCCGTGGCGTCCATCGCCGCTGGCAATGGTGATCCAGCGATTGCGCGGTTGTCCCGGATCGATGGATTTTTGATCATAGGAGGGCGGGCCGCCGGTTTCGGCGGGTATGATCCATATCTGAAGCAGGTGGGCGCGTTCGTCGGCGCTGGGGTTGCGTTCGCTGTGGCGGATTCCGGTGCCGGCGCTCATTCTCTGGACCTCTCCTGCGCGAATGACGGCGCTGTTCCCCAGATTGTCGCGATGCTCGACCGCGCCCTTGAGGACGATCGTTACAATTTCCATGTCTTCATGGCCGTGTTCGGGAAGCCCGGCACCGGGGACAATATGGTCCTCGTTGAGTACGCGAAGGTCGCGGAAGCCCATATGTTTGGGGTCGTTATAGTCGGCGAAGGAGAAGCTGTGGCTGGCGTCGATCTGTCCGCCCCGGTGGCGGCCGCGCGCGCCGCGGTCTCTGAAACGGATCATGATCGTCTCCGGAAAAGAGGAGCGCCGCCGCAGGGGCGGCGCTCCGGCTTATGTCAGGCCGCGTCTACGAGGACGATTTCACTGTCTTCGATCGCGGTGACACGCAGTATTGCCATGTCGCTGATCGCGGCGCCATCACGCGCGTTCACGCGGACGTCGTCGATCTGCACCGCGCCCTTTGCGGGAACCAGATAGGCTTTGCGGTTCTGGCCCAGCGGATATTCCGCCGTTTCCCCGGCGCGAAGCGTTGCGCCGACAACCCGCGCGTCGGTACGAATCGGCAAGGCGTCATTGTCGTCGTCATAGCCCGACGCGAGCGTCACGAATTTTCCCGAGCGTTCGCCCTTGGGGAAAGGTTTCGCGCCCCACTGCGGCGCTTCGCCGTCGCGGGTCGGAATGATCCAGATCTGGAAGATCTTCGTCGTGACGTCCTCCAGATTATACTCCGAATGACGAATGCCCGTGCCCGCGCTCATCACCTGAACGTCGCCGGCCTCGGTACGACCCTTGTTGCCCAGATCATCCTGATGCGTGATCGCGCCTTCGCGGACATAAGTAATGATTTCCATGTCGCGGTGCGGGTGCGGCGGAAAGCCGGTCTGCGGCTGGATCGTGTCGTCGTTCCACACGCGCAGATTGCCCCAGCTGGTGCGGGCGGCGTCCTGATAGCCTGCAAATGAAAAATGATGCTTGGCGTCGAGCCAGCCGTGGTTGGCGCCGCCGAGGCCGTCAAAGGGGCGAAGTTCGATCATTGCTTGTCTCCGGGGCACACCGGGATCGGTTGCCGTTGAGGAGCATTTAGGCATTGAAGCTTCTCTTGTTCAGTGGGATAAAACTCATCGAAACGTTCGAGGAATTTGAAAAGTGAATAATCCGGGTACGCCGACCTTCGACCAGCTGCGAATCTTCCTCGCCATCGTCGATACCGGCAGTTTTGCTGCGGCCGGGCGCCGGCTCAATCGGGCGGTGTCGGTCATAAGTTATGGCATCTCCAATCTGGAGGGGCAGCTCGGCGTCACGCTTTTCGACCGGGAAGGAACGCGCAAGCCGCAGCTGACCGTGGCGGGCCGCGCGCTTTTGTCCGAGGCGCGCGCGATCTCGCACGGCATCGACGGGCTGCGTGCCAAGGTGAAAGGGCTACTCGATGGACTTGAGGCCGAGGTCGACCTTGCGGTCGACGTCATGCTGCCCGCTGACCGGCTGGGCCGCGTGCTGCGGGCCTTCGCTGCCGAATTTCCGACCGTCCAGCTTCGGCTGCATGTCGAGGCACTGGGCGCGATCACGGCGATGATCCTCGACCGCAAGGCGATTGTCGGAATATCGGGGCCGCTCGCGGCCGGGGTTGAAGGCGTCGAGTGCATCGCTGCGGGGTCGATCCCGATGGTGCCCGTTGCGGCGCCCGATCATCCGCTGGGGCGCATGGACCGGATCGCCCCGGGCGCCGGGCGCGACTACACGCAGCTCGTCCTCACCGACCGGTCACGTTTCACCGAAGGCCAGGATTATTCGGTGTTGAGTCCCAAGACATGGCGGCTCGCCGATCTGGGCGCCAAACATGCCCTGCTGCGCGAAGGGATTGGCTGGGGCAATATGCCGCTGCCGATGATCGAGCCGGACCTTGTGGCAGGCATGCTCGTCCAGCTCGCGATGCCCGATCATCCCGGCGGCACCTATCGCTTTGCCGGCGTATGGCGCCGCGACACGCCGCCGGGGCCGGCCGCGTCCTGGCTGCTCGAGCAATTCGTCGAACTTGGCCGGCACGATGCGGAACTTGCCGGCATGATCGATCTTTAGCGTTTCAGCCTCGCTGCCGAAGCGCGGCAGGAGGGCGAGCGCGCGCACTAGCCCCGCGTCACGAAGTGGCGCACGACCGGCGGTGTGTCGTCCGTTTGAAACGCGCGCAGCGCCTCCTGCTGTATCCGGTCCGCGTTGGTCACACGGTCGTGCTGGCGCAGATGTTCGAGCCAGCTTTCGACGGTGAAGCTTTCGATCACCGTGCCGGGGACGGCCGTATCCTCGTAAATGCCCCAGTGGATCGCGCCGTCGCGGCGGCGGATGCGGCGCATTTTCTGCATTTCGGCGAAGAAGGCGGGCACCTGCGCCGGATCGATGCGATATTCGACCGTCACCAGAACCGGGCCGCTGTCATGCTCGACATCGCCATCGACCATCGGCGCCGGCCAGTGGGCCGACGGCGCAAGGTCGAGCGTGCTCGCCTTGTCGAGCGGGAAGCGCCAGGCAAGTATCAGTCCGGCAACGCCTAGCAGCGTCGCTGCCACCACCAGGGTCGATGGCACGCCGATGCGCGAGGCTAGCGATCCCCAGAGCGCCGATCCCCCCGCCATGGATCCCTGAAAGACGAGAAGGTAGATGGCGAGCGCGCGGGCCTTGACCCAAGCGGGAGAGGTCGCCTGCGCGCCGCCGTTGAGCGAGGCCATCATCGCGATCCATGCGAGACCCGCGATAAACAGCGCCGCAGATGCGGTCCAGAACCCGTTGACGAGCGCCAGTGCCGCCATTGCGGCCGCGAGCAGGATCGAGGCAGCCAGCGTCATCGCATTGGCGCCTATGCGACCGCGCAGTTTCGGCATCAGTATAGCGCCGCTGATCGCGCCGAGCCCCATGAAGGTCAGCAGTCCGCCATAGCCCGCCGGGCCGAGCCCGAGATCGCGGCGAGCGATGATCGGCAGCAGCGCCCACAGACCGCTGGCAAAGACGAAAAACCCGACCGAACGGATGAGTACCACCTGCAACTCGGGCGCACGCATTGCGTAACGAAGCCCCGCGCGCATCGCGCCGATCATATGTTCGGCGGGAAGATGGCGGTCGGGGACCGATCGGCGCCACCGGAACAGGACGATGATGACGCCGACGACCGACAGCGCGTTGACGGCGAAGACGGCCGCGGGTCCGGACGCGGCGATGATGACGCCGCCGAGGGCCGGACCGATGGCGCGGGCGATATTGACGCCGAGGGAGTTCAGCGCGACCGCTTGTTGCAAGGCCTTCTTGTCGACCAGCTCGGGCACGACCGCCTGGAAAGCAGGAGCCGAGAAGGCGGCGCCGACCGCAATAAGGGCAGTGAAGACGAGCAGCACCCACGCGGTGGTGAGGCCTGCGAGGGTTATGGCGGCCAGCCCGGCGGCGCCGATCAGTCCGAACAATTGTGCGCCGATCAGCAAGCGGCGTCGATCGACGATGTCAGCGAGCGCCCCGGCGGGCAGCGCCAGCGCGAACATCGGAAAAGTGGTCGCGGCCTGCACCATCGCGACCATCAAGGGGTCGGGCGACAGCGAGGTCATCAGCCAGCCTGCGCCGACGTCGTGCATCCAGGTGCCGACGTTCGAAACGATGGTGGCGATCCACAGCGCGCGGAACATCGGGCTGGCGAGGGGGCGCTCGCTGACAGGAGCGGCGGCAGCGGCAGAGGTCATGTCCGGCGCTCCCGCAGGATCGCAGCCAGCATCAGGCCGCCGATCAGTCCGACATGTTCGAGGAAGGTGTTGCGTTCGTGAAAGCGTGCCATGGGGTCGGCCATCTGCCAGAAGGGATGAGCGATCAGCGTCGCGATCGCGGTGAAGACGGCGAGCGCACCGGCGCCAAGCCATGCCCGCCGGCCGAGGATGATCAGCACGGAGCCCCCGATCTGCACGAGGATGGTAAGCGTGACGGTAAGCGCCGCGGGTTCGAGCCCGAAACGCCGCGCCTCGCCGATCGCTTCGCCAAGATCGAGCAGTTTCGCGACGCCACTCGTCCAGTAAGGGAGGGTGAGGAGCGCCGCGGCCAGGACCGCGAAGCGCGTATCGCCAAGCAGGCGTGCGATGGGTGCGGGCGTCATCGCTCAGACCGCCCAGCAGCCGCAGCCGAACGTACCCCAGAAGCTCTGGACGTCGGCGGCGGGCGTATTGGCGCCAAGCGCTGCAGCATGATCATGGCCGTGCACGTTGCAGGCGCTGGCGCAGCCGCACGCCGCCGCCATCTTCTGCGCGCCCTCGGGTTGGCGATAATAGCCGCCGAAGGTCGCGACGGGCGACCAGTCGGGCATCGGCTTGGGCAGATCGGGGGCGACGGTGCGATAATCTCCCTCGCCGTGGACGATTTTGCCGCCGAGAATGGTGAGAACCGCGCGGAGATGGACAATCTCGCTCTCGGCAACGCCGAAATAATCGTCCGACAACAGCGCGAGGTCGGCGAGCTGGCCGGCCTTGATCTGTCCCTTTTTGCCGACCTCGTTCGAGAACCAAGTGTTCTTTTCGGTCCACAGGCGGAGCGCCGTCTCGCGGTCGAGCCGGTTGCGGACCGGATAGAGCGTCGTGCCGCCCAGCGTCTTGCCGGTGACCAGCCACGACAGCGATACCCAGGGATTGTAGCTGGCGACGCGCGTTGCGTCGGTGCCTGCGCCGACGGGGATGCCGGCCTCCATCATTCGACGGATCGGCGGGGTGGCCTCTGCCGCCTTGGCGCCGTAGCGTTCGATGAAATATTCGCCCTGGAACATCATGCGGTGCTGCACCGCGATTCCCCCTCCGAGTTCCGCGATCCGGTCGATGTTCCGTTCGCTGATCGTCTCGGCATGGTCGAAGAACCAGTTGAGACCCTGAAGCGGGATGTCGCGGTTGACCTTTTCGAACACGTCGAGCGCGCGGCCGATCGTCTGGTCATAGGTCGCGTGAAGGCGCCAGGGCCATTTGCGCTCCGCGAGCAGGCGCACGACGGGTTCGAGGTCGCTTTCCATATTCGCCGGCATATCGGGGCGCTCGACGCGGAAGTCCTCGAAGTCCGCGGCTGAATAGACCAGCATCTCGCCCGCGCCATTATGGCGATAGGTGTCGTCGCCATCGCCCGGCTTCACCTGCGTCGACCAGGTCGCGAAATCCTTGATCTCTTCCTTCGGCTTTTGCGTGAACAAATTATAGGCGATGCGCAGCGTCATCTCGCCGTCCTTGTGCAGCTTTTCGATGATCTCGTAATCGTCGGGGTAGTTCTGGAAGCCGCCGCCCGCGTCGATCACGCTGGTGACGCCGAGCGAGTTGAGTTCGCGCATGAAGTGGCGGGTCGAGTTTAGCTGATACTCCTCGGGCAGCTTCGGCCCCTTGGCGAGCGTCGAATAAAGGATCGTCGCATTGGGCTGCGCCAGCAGCAGGCCGGTCGGATTGCCCGCCGCATCGCGGACGATCTCGCCGCCGGGCGGGTTCGGCGTGTCCTTGGTGTAGCCCACCGCCCGCAGCGCCGCCGCGTTGAGCAATGCTCGATCATAGAGGTGCAGGATGAACACCGGCGTGTCGGGCGCCGCGGCGTTGATCTCGTCGAGTGTCGGCAGGCGCTTTTCGGCGAACTGATGCTCGGTGAAGCCGCCCACGACGCGCACCCATTGCGGGGGCGGCGTGTTCGCCGCCTGCTTCTTGAGCATGGCCATCGCGTCGGCGAGGCTCGGCACACCGTCCCAGCGCAGCTCCATATTATAGTTGAGCCCGCCCCGTATGACATGAATGTGGCTGTCGATCAGCCCGGGGATCAGGCGGCGTCCTTTTGCGTCGATGACGGTTGCGTCGGGGCCGGCGGCGGCGCGAACTTTTTGCTCGCCGCCGACGGCGAGGAATTTCCCGTCACGGATCGCGACGGCTTGCGCCTCCGGGTTGGCGCGGTCGAGCGTCGTCACCCTTGCGTTGACGATGACGAGGTCGGGCTGGGTCATGGCGAAGCTCTCCGAAGCGGTAACAAGGGCGGTGGTGGCAGCGCCGGCAAGGGCCTGGCGGCGGGTAATCGGGTTCATGCATCATCCTCCTTGCGAGGAGCGGGGGTGCCAAGAATTTGCGGTGCACAATTCTCGCGAACGAAGCGTGCCAGTTCGGGGCCGTCGGCGATACGCTTGACGACTGGCACCATCTGCTCGCCCAGCAGGATTCCGGCGAGGCCGACGAGGGCGACCACCGGAGGGGCGGGAGAACGGACGCCGATGAGGCCATAGACCAGACCGGCAAGCAGCCCGGCGCCCAGCGAGACAAGATAGATTTTCATCGCTCCGTTCTCCCTCTTTGTCAGGCTTTGGCGAAGGCGAGCAGGTCGGCGTTCAGGACGTCGGCGTTGACGGTCAGCATGCCGTGCGAGAAGCCCTGGTAGATTTTCAGCGTTGCGTTCGGCAGGATTTCGGCCTGCAGGACCGCCGCATTCTTATACGGCACGATCTGATCGTCATCGCCATGCAGGACGAGTGTCGGCACGCTGATCGCTTTGAGATCGTCGGTCTGGTCGGTTTCCGAAAAGGCCTTGATGCCGTCATAATGCGCCTTGGCGCCGCCCATCATGCCCTGTCGCCACCAATTGTCGATCACCGCCTCGTCGATCCTGGCGCCCGAGCGGTTGAAGCCGTAGAAAGGGCCCGCCGCGACGTCACGGAAGAAGCTGGCACGATTGGCGGCGAGTGCCGACCGGAATCCGTCGAATACTTCGATCGGCAGGCCGCCGGGGTAACGGTCGGTCTTGAGCATGATCGGCGGCACCGCACTCACCAGCACAGCCTTTGCCACGCGGCCCTGCGGGATGCCGTGGTGAGCGACATAGGCTGCGACCTCGCCGCCGCCAGTTGAATGGCCGATGTGGATCGCATTGCGCAGGTCGAGATGTTCGGCGACCGCTGCGGCGTCGGCCGCATAATGCGCCATGTCATGGCCTTCGCTCACCTGTTCCGACCGGCCATGGCCGCGGCGGTCGTGCGCGACGACGCGGTATCCGTTGGCGAGGAAGAAGAGCATCTGGGCGTCCCAGTCGTCCGACGACAGCGGCCAGCCATGATGAAAGACGATCGGTTGGGCGTCCTTCGGACCCCAATCCTTGTAAAAGATGCCGGTGCCGTCGCTGGTGGTGACAAAAGCCATGAGAAATTCCTTCGGGAAGCTGAAATTCTATCGGGGGTGGCCCGGGCGGTCATGCGCCCGGCCCGGGGGTGTCAGTGGCCGCCTTCCGAAGCGCCGAACATGGTCTTGGCATAAGTGATGCCCACGCCATAGGCGCCGCCCCATTTGCGGGCGATCCCGGTGGTCAGGTCATAGGTTTCGGCGCGCGCCCAGTCGCGCTGAAGTTCGAGCAGATATTGCAGTGCAGTGATCGGCTTCGCCCCTGCCTGCACCATCCGTTCGACGGCGCGCTCATGCGCCTCTTCCGAAATGTCGCCGCTGGCGTCGGTGATGACAAAGACTTCGAACCCTTGTTCGAGCGCCGAGAGGACCGGGCCCACGATGCAGACGGAGGTCCACAGTCCCGCAAAGACGAGGCGGTCCTTGCCGATGCGATTGATCTCGTCGATGACGGCTGCGTCTTCCCAGCTGTTCATGGACGTGCGGTCGAGCAGCTTCTGGCCTGCGAACGCCTCGGTGATCTCCTCGAACATCGGGCCCGAGAAGCTCTTTTCGGCAACGGTGGTCAGGATGGTGGGAACCTTGAACCCGGCAGCGCCATTCGAGATCAGGGCAGCATTGTTGCGCAGCAGTTCGGCGGGAATGGATTTCGTCGCGAAGGCCATCTGCGCTTGGAAATCGATCAGGACCAGCGCGTGGTTGAGGGGATCGAGCAGGGCTTTGGCGGGGGTGGGGGTGGCTTTGATCGACATGGCGGCGGTTCCAATCTTGCTGTTTCGAAGTCCCGATCCTCTCGGGGTGACGCCGGTTTAGGCCGGTGAAATTATACGAAACAGTCAGATAAAACTAACCGATATGTTCCATGAATCTGAAAAGTTGATATCGAGGGCTTTGACGGGCCGTCACCGATCTTACCGGTGCCGGCCCGTCTATTCCCCGGATGTTTTGCCGAATGCGTGCATGGACCGTTTCAGCTCCAGCCGCCGCCCAGTGCCTTGAACAGGTCGATCCGCGCCGAGCCCAGTTGCTGTGCAGATGCCGCCAGCGTGGCGCGCGCTTCGATCAGCGATTGCTGCGCGACGACGGTGTCGAGCAGCGACAGCGATCCGGCGCGATAGCGGGCTTGCGCGAGGTCGTAGGCGGCCTGGGTTCGGTCGCGCGCTTCGGCAAGCGCCGCATGACGCTGTTGCCCGGCGTCATATCGCGCGAGGGCCTGCTCGACCTCCTTGAGCGCGCCGATGACCTTGCCGTCGAACGTAGCGAGCGAGGCGTCTCCCTGCGCTTCGGCCTGTCTGACCCGCGAGCGTGCGACCGCGATGTTGGGAAAGCTCCACGACAGCAGCGGGCCGAGCGAAAAGCTGAAGCTGTCGCTGCCCTTTGTCTCGTCGTTGCGCAGGAAATTGCCGTTCGCGCCGAGCTGGATGCGGGGATAGAGATCGGCGGTTGCCACGCCGATGCGCGCCGTGTCGGCGGCGAGGCGGCGTTCGGCTTCGCGCAGATCGGGGCGGCGGCGGAGCAGGGCGTTGCCGTCGCCGACCGGAAGCGTCGCCAACGGCGCCGGAATCCGGGTGCAGCTTTGGACCTCGGCAGGCACGTCGCCGGGCTGACCGCCCAGCAAAGCCGCGAGTTCGAACAATGCGACGCGCCGCCGCCCTTCGACCTCCGGAATCGCGGCGCGCGCCGTGGCGACGGCGCCCGCGGCGCGTTCAACCTCCAGCCGGCCGACCGATCCGGCGCGTTGCTGCGCGGTCACGATGCGCAGGCTGTCCTCGGCGGTTGCGAGCGAGGCGCTGGCGATTGCCGCCGAAGCGCCGAAAGCGCAGGCGTCGCCATAGGCGCGCGCGGTTTCGGCGGCAACGGTCACGCGGACGGCGTCGCGGACCGCCTCGACGGCATCGGCATCGGCGCGCGCCGCGCCGATCGCGCGGCCGACGCGGCCGAACAGATCGACCTCCCAAGCGACGGCGAGCCCGCCGCTGTGCGTCCATTGCCGGTCGCCGGCGGGTTGCGGGTTGCCGCCCGCCGCGCTGCCGTAGCTGGTGCCGCCGCTGAGGTCGGTGGTCGGCAGGCGTCCGGCGCGGGCCTCGCCCAGAACGGCGTCGGCCTTTGCCAGATTGGCGTTGGCGACCCGCAAATCGGTGTTCGCGGCAAGCGCGCGTTCGATCAGGCCGTCGAGAACGGGATCATTGTAGAGGCGCCACCAATGATCGGGCAGTTCGGCCGCGCTGTCGACGCCGGCGACGACGGTCGTATAGGCGCCGGCCGCTTTCGCCACGGGCTGCGGCGGCTCGTAATGCGGGCCGACGGCGCAGCCGGCGGTGGTGAGGGAGAGCAGGAAAAGCAGCTTACGCATATGCAACCTCCGCCGCCGCCAGTTCGGTTTCGCGCGCGCTGTGCGACGCCGCGCGATGATCCCTGGCGATCAGGCTGTAGACGGTGGGAAGGACGAAGAGGGTGAACAATGTGCCGATCAGCATGCCCATCACGACGACGATACCGATCGCGAAGCGGCTGGACGCACCGGCGCCGTTGGCGAAGAGCAACGGGACGAGCCCCGCGACCATCGCCGCAGTGGTCATCAGCACCGGCCGCATGCGAACCGCCGCCGATTTGCGGATCGCGGCGATCCGGTCGAGCCCCTCATGCTTCTGGATCTGATTGGCGAAGGACACCATCAAGATGCCGTGTTTCGAAATCAGGCCGATCAGCGTCACCAATCCGATTTGCGTATAGATGTTGAGCGTCGTGTAACCGAGCCACAGCGGCACCAGCGCCCCGCAGATGGCGAGCGGTACGGTGACGAGGATGACCAGCGGATCGCGGAAGCTTTCGAACTGCGCCGCAAGGACGAGGAAGATGACGATCAGCGCAAAGCCGAATGAGATCGTGAGCCGGTCGCCTTCGGTCACATATTGACGGCTGTCTGAAAGCCAGTCGACGCTGGTTCCGGCGGGCAGCGGCTGGCTCTTCAGGAAATCGACCGCCTGTCCCATCGTCACGCCGGGCGCCAAAATGGCCGAAAGCGTGACCGAGTTCATCTGGTTGAACTGCGTCAGCCGGTTGGCCTCGGGACGCATTTCGACCTTCGTCACCGTCGACAGCGGCACCAGCGTGCCCGACGCGGTCTTGATATGATATTGACCGAGATTGTCGGGCGTGAGCCGCTGCGCCGCGGGAACCTGCGCGATGACATCATAGGACCGGTCGTGCCAGTTGAAGCGGTTGACGTAATTTTCGCCCACCATCGTCGCCAGCGTGTCGGCGACGGCTTCCATCGTGATCCCCATTTCGCCCGCCTTGGCGCGATCGACGCTGATCCGCGCTTCGGGGCTGTCGAAGGCGAGGTCGCTGTCGACGAAGGCGAACAGCCCGCTTTGCCAGGCCGCGCCCTTCACCTTTTCCAGCGCGGCGTGCAGCGCGGCGAAATCGTCCGACGAGCGGATGACCATCTGCACTGGCAAGCCGCCGCTCGAAGCGGGGAGGGCCGGGGCCTGAAAGGCGGCGGCATAGACACCGGTGATCCCGGCGCCCTTGGCATTGAGTTCGGCCTGAATCGCGTCGGCGCCGCGTTCGCGATCTCCCCATTCCTTCAGGATGACGCCGCCAAAGCCGTTGTTGAGGCCATCGGTGCCATTGTCGAACCAACTGCTGACATATTCGGGCAGCCCGCGGAACAATTGCTCGACCTCTTGGGCGTAGCGCGCGGTATATTCGACATTGGCATATTGCGGCGCCTTGGTCTGGACGAAGACATAGCCTTGATCCTCCTGCGGCGCGAGTTCGCGCTGCGTGCCGGTGAACAGGATCACGATGGCGCCCATGACGACCGCGCCGACCAGCAATACCGCAGGCCGCGCCGCGAGCGTTGCGCCGAGCAGGCGGCTGTAGCGATCGGTCGCGCGCTGCATATTATGCTCGATCGCGCGCGACAGTCTGCCTTCGTTCATCTGGCTGTTGAGCAGCAGGCTGCTCATCATCGGCGACAGCGTCAGCGCGACGACCCCCGAAACCACAACCGAACCGGCCAGCGTGAAGGCGAATTCGCGGAACAGTGCGCCGGTCAGCCCGCCCATCAGCCCGATCGGTGCATAGACGGCGGCGAGCGTCAGCGTCATGCCGATGACCGGCCCGACGATTTCGCGCGCGCCGAGCAGGGCGGCGCGAACCGGCGACAGGCCCTCCTCGATATGCCGATGGATATTCTCGACCACGACGATTGCGTCGTCGACGACCAGTCCGATCGCCAGCACCATTGCGAGCAAGGTCAGAAGGTTGAGCGAGAAACCGAATGCCAGCATCAGCGCGGCGGTGCCGACCAGCGACAGCGGGATCGTCACGACGGGGATCAGCACGGCGCGCAGCGAGCCCAGAAACAGGAAGATGACGATGATCACGATGACAATCGCCTCGACCAGCGTGTGGCTGACCTCGTCGATTGACGCGTTGACGAAATGCGCGACGTCGAACTGGCTGATCACTTCGACCCCCGGCGGCGCGACGCGCTGCATGTCAGGAACCAGCGCCTTGACGGCCTTGACGATCTCCAGCGGATTGCCGTCGGGGGTGGGCGTGATGGCGATCGAGACCGACCGGCGGCCCGAGGTCAGCGCGCTACTGTCATAATTTTGTCCGCCGATTTCCACGGTCGCGACGTCGCCGAGCCGCACGATCCCGCCGTCGACGCGTTTCACCACCATCTGGCGGAAGGCGTCGAGGTCGCGCAGGTCGGTGCCCGCGGTGATGTTGATCGCGGTGTCGGTACCTTTCAGGCGGCCCGGCGCGGACTGGACATTGTTTGCGCGCAGCGCTGCGGCGATGTCGCCGGCCGACAGGCCGCGCGCGGCGAGGCGCACGGGATCGACCCACACGCGCATCGCCAGCGTTTGTCCGCCACTGATTTCGGCCGATGCAACTCCGGGGACCGCCGTGATCAGCGGCTGCGCGATGCGCGTCGCGAAATCGGTGATCTGCGGGACGGGCAGGGTGTCGCTGACGAACGCCAGATATTGTACCGCCGAGGCGCCGTCGGTCATTTTGGTGATGACGGGATCGTTAGCCCCGGCGGGGAGGCGATATTTCACCTGCTGCACTTTCGCCAGTATTTCGGTCATCGCGCGGTCGGCGTCGGCGTTCAGCACGAGCTTGGCCTTCACCTGACTCTTCCCGAGCGTCGAGGTCGAGGTGAGATAGTCGATGCCGTTCGCGGTCGCGATTGCCTGCGCGATCGGGGTGGTGACGAAGCCCTGCATCACATCCTGCGTCGCGCCGGGATAGCCGGTGTCGACGACGATCGTTGCGCTTTCCATGTTCGGATATTCGCGCACCGGCAGCGAAAAGAGCGCCGCGCCGCCGACGAGCAGGATCAACAGGCTGACCACCACCGCGAGGATCGGTCGGCGGATGAAAATGTCGGTGAAGGCCATCTCAGCGCGCTCCCTTGGCCGGCGCCGTGCGCGCGGGAGCGAGTCCCACCCGCGCGCCCGGCTGGACGCGGAGCTGTCCGTTGATCACGACGACATCGCGCGGGCGGAGGCCGCTGGTCACGACAACCTTGTCGCCGAAGCGGCGGCCCGTCGTGACGGGGACGGCCTCTGCCGTGCCGGTGCGGCCCGTCTTATCCAGCTTGACGCGCGTGATGCTGTCGCCCGAGGCTGACGTCTGGATCGCGGTGGCGGGGACGACCAGCGCTCCGGCGATGGGGGGCAGCGCCAGCCGCGCGGTGACATACATGCCGGGGCGCAGCGCGAGGCCGGGGTTGGGCAGGGTCGCCTGCACCATGACGTTGCGCGTATCCTTGCCGACCTGCGGCTCGATCGCGGTGACGCGCGCAGTGAAGCGCCGGTCGGGCCAGGCATCGGAGAGGATGTCGACGGTGGCGCCCGGCTTCAGCCGCGAAAAATCCTGCTGCGGCACGGCAAAATCGACATAGAGGCTGTCGAGCGCGGTCAGCGTCGCCACCGCATCCCCGGGGTTGAGATATTGGCCCGGATTAACCTGCCGGATGCCGAGCGTGCCAGCGAAGGGCGCGCGGAGCTGTTTCTGCACGATCCGCGCATCGATCTGCCGGACCGCGGCATGCGCCTGCGCATGCTCCGCCCGCCGCTGTTCAAGCAGTTCGCGCGGCTCGGCACCCGATGGCGCCAGCTCGTTCGAACGCGCCAGCTGCAGACTGGCGAAATTGGCTTTCGCCTGCGCGGCAGCACGGTCTGCCCGCTCGGGCGCATCGAACAGTTGCACAAGCAGTTCGCCGGCGCCGACGCGTTCGCCGGCGGTGAAGCGGATCGCGGTCACGCGTCCGGCCACTTCGGGGGCGAGGACCACTTCGCGGACGGCGCGGAGTGAACCGACCGCTTCGAGCGCAGCCGGCACGTCGGTTGGCGTGACTGTGACGGTCGAGACTGGCACCGGTTGCATCTGGCCGGGCGCGGTCTCGACCGTCCGGGCGGCTCGCCAGGCGTAGAGACCGCCCCCGAGCAGAAGCAAGGCGGCCGCGACCGGCAGCACCGGGCGCCAGCGCCGCATACGGGGAGGGAGGGTTTCGTCGGAATGTTCGGAAGATGACACAGGGGAGACCTTATCAAGAATCGACTCATGGTCGAAATTATTGCGAATGATTATTAGTTGTATCGAGGCGGGTCAAGAGAGTCGCATCGCTGGCCGCGATGCTGCTAGACTGCGTCGATGTCAGAGAGAGACTTTACTCCGGTCAGGCGGGCGTCGGCGCGGCCCGTCCGTCGACGCCCGCGTTCGGGCGACACGATCCCGCAGCCGCTGCGCAGGGCGGATATCCGTCGGGATCAGCTTGTGCAGGCGGCGATCACCTTGCTGGTCGATCGGGGTTTGCCGGACAGTTCGATCGACGACATCGCCGCGCAGGCCGGCGTCGCGAAGGGGACTTTCTATCATTATTTCGCGAGCAAGGCGGACCTGATGGATGCGCTGCGCCAGCATTTCAGCGACGCGTTTCAGGCACGTATCGTGGCGGCGGTCGATGCGCGCCCGTCCGACGACTGGAATGGCAGGTTCGAGGCGTGGATCGTCACGGCGACCGAGGCCTATTTCGATATGCATGCGCTGCACGATGTCGTGTTTCACGGCCCGTCGATGCCGCATCGCCAAGCGATGGACGACACCGACCTTGTGCGCCACCTCGCGGCGCTGGTGGCGGCCGGACAGGCGGAAGGCGCGTGGCATCTGTCCGGCGAGACGCCTGTTCAGGTCGCGGCATTCATCTTTCACGCGCTGCACGGCATGACGGACGACGCACTGACGGCGGGACGATCCGCGGACGCTCTCGGCACGCGGATCGCGCAGTTTTCGCGGCGCGTTCTGGGCGGCTGAAAAAGGCG
>Ga0307414_10000543_pt1 | contig 19669 bp, 8 predicted proteins | sample DK1Ometagenome_FD_203804 | JGI IMG/M metagenome (GOLD analysis project Ga0307414, IMG submission 203804) | Maize rhizosphere microbial communities from greenhouse at UC Davis, California, United States - DK15-O-3 | ecosystem: Host-associated > Plants > Roots > Rhizosphere > Soil | place: USA... | reverse complement strand
CCGCCACATCGTCTTCCTCGAGGATGAGCGCCTGATCGTCGGGTCGCAGCTTCGGCGGCAGCGCGCCGCGCGCGGCGACTTGTCGCGCGGCGGGCTTGACCTGCTCGAGCCAACCGAAGCCGCCGACATAGAGGCCGGTGGCGCGATCGTCCGAGCCCGCGCGGCGGGCTGCGCTCAGGCGCTGCGTGAAGAGACCGGTCTCCCACGCATCGAGCCGGTACTGGCAGCAGTCGAGATGCTCGACGAACGCCCGTTCCAGGGCCGCCGTCGTCGTTCCGGCGAGGACGGCGAGCGCCTCTTTCTGCTCACCGCTGTAACGGGCTTCCTCATCGCCGCTTTCGAAGCCACTCCAGATGAAGTCGGCGACCGTGGCCGAGGCCAGCGGGTGACCGGGCTCGGCGAGGCTGACCTTTGCCGACATGATCTCGACCTTCGAGAGCGACGGCGCATTGGCTCGGACGTTGGGAAGGCTCGTTCCGCCGAGCGCGGACACCACCTCCGGGTCGAACATTGTCCGCTCCTCGAGCCAGTTATAGGCGCCGCTGTGGAGCTGGAGCAGGAGCGCGTTGCGCAGCATGAGGTACAGAAGCGACGTCGGCGCGGGGCCGCCGAAATCCTCGTTGAGAATCTTGTCGAAGGTCGGCGCCGCCGCCAGCTTTTCGATATAGTTGAAGGCGAGCCGGTCCTTCTCCGAGAGCGGCTGGCCCTCGATCAGATTGGGCGGATCGAGGTCCGTGACATAATGCTGCCAGAGAACGTGCAGGCTCTTCATCCTCGCGATATCGCCGAGGTCCGCCTCGATGCCGCGCTGATTGAGATACTGGCGCGCGGTCGACGGCATGTTGAAGATCAGAGAATTGAGCTCGTCGCGGTAGCGCCGCCGGCTCATGAAGCTGTCGAGGTTGCGCAGATATTCGGTGTCGTAACCGATGCGCTGGAAGAATTCGGCCGAGGTCGGCTGGAGCCCGAGCACGTTCATCAGCAGATCGGAGGGATCGACGCCGGCTCGCCCTGCAAAGGGCAAGGTCGCCGCGATGCTCGACCAGGATTTCTGAAGCTCCTTCAGAAGCGCGGTCAGAGAGTCGAGGAAGGGCGTCTTCTCGTCGAACAGGACGAAGCGGCGGTCCGGATGGACCTCGGGATAGGCCCAGCGCGAGAGGTCGCTGGTGACGAGGATCCCGTAGGGCTGGTCGCCGACCCGGATCGCCGGGAGCGAGCCCCGGCCGGTGACGAACTGGTTGAAGAAGCGGCGCGCGAGGCGGGCGGTGTCGCGGGTCACGACCGGAGACATCCAGTTGCGCAGCCAGTAACCCAAGGTCGCGGGGAACAGGGCCACGCTCATTGCTCTTGCTTCGAGCGCATCGGTGCCATTGGCGTTGCGCACGGTCAGCAGCGGTTCGTAGGCAATTCCGAGCAGGTCGGCCAGCTGGCGGCCGTCGGTGTCGCTGCGCCGGGGATCGGGGTCGCCGGGATCGAAGGCCGGCGCATCGAACTGGGTGAAGAAGCTCAGATCGTCGTACGGATCATTGTCGCTGTAGCCCGAGCCGTCGCGCTCGCTGTTGTTGGTCGGACTGCCCTGCCGAACGATGCTGAATCCCTTCGGGCTGAACTGGTGGCTGTCGATGAGGTCCTCGACCATCGTCGCCCCGGCAGCGGCGCTCGCAGACGCCTTGACGCCGAGCACCTGGATCTTTGCGAAGCCGGCTTTGGCCTCCTCGGCGCTCAGGCCGACCCGGAACCCCATTCCCTGCTCGACGGCCTTGGGGAAGTTCGACATCCAGTCGAACCCGGCGCCGAACGTCAGTGCGTCGCCATCGTCAGCGAAGGCGCTGTCGGGATCGAGCGGGTCAGGCCCGATCATCAGCACGTCGGGGATGGGTTCGCCGGGGATCTCGCGCGGTGGGCCGGCGGCGTCGCGATAGAGCAAGAGCACGAAGCGGTCGGGCAGGACCCTTGTGCGCGGCGCGCGGGTCCACGCGTCCGTTTTGGTCAGGTCCGCGTCGGGGAAGCCGGTGATGAGCGACCGCACGGCGGCGTTCAGCCGATCCTCCCACTTCTGGCTCTCGGCGACCCGGATGAAGGCGTCGCCGTCTCCGGCCGCAAGGGCCTGATCGAGCGCATCGCGCGCCTCCGTGCTGGCCGCGAGCGTGCGCAGTTCGCCAACGAGGTTCGGGTCGGCGCTGTCGAGGAACGCGAACAAGGTTTCAGCCCCGGCCATGGCGACAATCGCGTCCCAGTCGCCGGGCTTCGTCTGCGCCGCGACCCAGGCGGCGCGCGGGCCGCTCAGCAGCTGGACCAGCGAGCGCCACGCATCGCGCTGCCGCCGCTCGCGCTTGGTCCGGAGATGGGCGGCGATGGCCATCTCGACCCAGTAGAGCCGCCCTGCCTCCTGTTCGGCCGCGGACAGCACCGGCTCGTGGGTCTGGACGGCGATCTCGTCAGGAAAGATCCGGACCCATAACTCGGTGCCGTTCGCACCCGGCGTGAAGATGGTTTCGATGCGCATCGGCAACAGCAGCATCGGGATCGAATCGTTCAGCCACTGGATGACGCTTCTGGGATGGGGGTCGGCATAGAGGCCGCCGATCAGATCGTGCAGCCTGTCGACGCCCGCCGCATGGCCGGTCCGGAGCCGCTCCTCGCTGGCGCGGAGGCGCTCTTCGTCCCGCCGCAGGCCGTCGACATCGACGGGCTCCGGCCGCAGGCGTTCGACCAGTTCGTCATGGGTCTGCCGGAGCGAGCCGCGCAGGCTCTCCATCTGTGTCCTCAACCACCGGGCGCGCCGGCGGCGCTCCTGCTCCTCGCCGCGCAGCGCCTCGACCGCCTGCGCTGCCTGGTCACGGCTTTCGGTAAGGTTGGCGAGCGAGCGCTCGGCGGAGTCGATCTGGCGTTCAAGCGCGCAGGCTTCGTCCTCGTCGCGCACCTTGCCGGCGATCGCCGCGAGGCGTTCGCGGGACCGCGCCAGAACGCGGCTGGTTGTGGCCTCGCTTCGTGCGAGCTCGTCGAGCGCGCGCTGCCGGCTGGCGAACCGCGCAAGCCAGTCCTCGATCGCCCGCAGTTCGTCGCGCAGTTCGGCAAGGCTCGCCTGCGCCTCCGCCAGCCGTTGCCGGGTCTCGGCGCTGTCGTCTGAAGGGGCCGCGCCGTCCGTGGTCCGGCCGCGCACTGCGCGCTGGAGCCGGGCCCGGACGCCCTCAAGCTCGAGCCGGACCGCATACAGACGCTCGTCGTCGGTCCGGCTTTGCTGGCGGGCGGCGGCGACCGCCTCGAGTTGACGGTCGAACTCAGTCATCGGCCAGGTCCAGCATTTCGCTCGCGTGTACCGCGACCATCACCGGGTTCTGGTATAGCGCGTACGCCATCTGCGCGGCGCTCTCCGCCCACGGATGCTTGTCGAGCTCCGCCTGGTTGGGCCGCGGGAGGACCGGTGCGGGACTTCGCGGTACGAAGGCGGGCTCTGCCGCGCCGAAGCTGTTCCAGGCGAGATTGTCCCAGTCGTCGAGATCGTCGGTGGTGGTCGGCGTCGCATTCTCGGTGGACGAGTATGCGATGTCCATCCCGAACCGGGGTTCGCCGGGAACCTCCTGGATGACGAAGAACCAGCCGCGTGTGTCGCCCGGAAAGTCGATGCTCTCTTTGGCGCCGGTCGCCTTGTCCATCGTGAGGTCGAAGCCGAAGAAGCGCAGGTCGGGGTCGATCTCGGCCCGGAACAGCGGAAATTTGAGTTCAATGTCAAACTGGTCGGGCGTGAGGTCGGTCTCGCGGATTGCCGGATTGCCCTGGCCGTCGTCGATCGCTTTCTGGGCGTAGATGACCGTGTTCGGATAGCGCTTCAGAAGCTCGCCCCGCACGACAAGGACGACCTGCTCCTCGCCCGGCTGAACGTCGGCGCGGGGGCCCGGCGGAGGCTTGTGCGACCCGAGCCGCGACGCCGCGGGCCAGCGATGGATCCGGATAATGTCCTTCAGCAGTTCGGCGTCGGCCGGCGTGTCCGGATTGCTCACTCCCTTCACGTCCCAGAATTGGCGGAAATAGCTGCCGCGGAGGTCGGTCGGATATTCGCGCCACAGCATCTCGCGGCCCATCTCGTGATTAAGCCCGACCAGATAGGATTCGATGAACCTCGGATTGGTCACCAGCAGCGAGATCGTGTCCGGAGGGATGAGGTTGAGATTGGGGATCAGCAGCTCTTTGCTGATGTCCCTCAGATGCGCGTACATCGCCTCCTCGAAATCGGGATGGGCGATGACGTCGACGATCTCTTCGGGCTGCTCGAGGGCGACGCCGGGGATTTTGACGGTCGCGGCCGCCCGCCTGGGAAAGGAGATGCGGGGGTCGATCGCGCGTGACAGTTTCTGTGCGCCATTGGGAAGATCGAAGGCGCGCCGCGCGGCCTTCTCCGGCGCACGGATTGCGGACCGCCGCTCGAGCCGCAGCGCGGCGGCGCGAAAGTTCGCGGCATCGGCGCTGTCGCGGTCCCGCGCGCCTGCGCCTGGTCCAGGCGTGGTCTCGGGCCTCGGCGCCGGAGCCGGCGCTGGTGCTGCATCCTCTTCCGCAGGCAGCAGGCTGAAATCGGGCCTTGGTCCGGTGCGTTCGATCGCGGCCGCCGCCCGCGCGGGATCGACCAGGGCTTCGGCCGTTTCGAGCCGCCGCCCTTCCTCGGCCAGCCACGCGTAAGCAGCTCCGGCGGCGATGAGGACGCCGACCGCCGCGGCGGCGAGCGCGGTCCCGGAAAGGAAGACGAGCGCGCCGGCAAACAGGAGCGCGGCCAGCAGGAGTGCGGCCAGCAGGAGTGCGGCCAGGAGGGGATGGTGGAGCGCCCAGCGCAGCCAAGAGGGCAGCCCGAGGGGCTGGATTCGAGCGGCAAGGGCGTCGAGCGAGGGCAGGTCCTTCGGAACGGCCCGCGGCGGCGCCGGCGTCGCCCGGCCCTCGTTCACCGCATCGACCGCGCGGCTCAGGATGGAGGCGGTATCGGGGCGTCCGATCCGTGTCGCAAGCCGCCCGGCCGGCCGCACCATGCGCCGGAAGGCGGCGCTAAACAAAGGCGAGACGAGACGGCTTTCGCTGAGCTGCTGGCGGATGGTGGTCGGGCTTCCAAGCACCTTGGGATGGATGGGCGCGGCGATCGCGATCAGCTCGGCCGGCGCGAGCTTCTTGAAGGATTGCTCGACCAAGAAGGTGCTGACCTCGAGGATGAAGCGCACGGGCCGAAGGATCCGGTTGGCGTCATAGACTTTCTGCACCTGCTCCCAGGCCATCTGCATCAGCCGTTCCTGGTTCTTCTGGATGACATTGGTCCCGAAGCCGGCGGGCACACGGGTGCGCGGATCGCGATTGAGATCGTGCAGCCAGGCGTCGCTGTCGGTGTCGAGGAGCAACTTGTCCTCGCGCCGCTGCCGCGCGTGGTTCTGGCCGTAGAAGGTGAGCGTGACGACGGGGTCGCTGAGGAACTCATCGTCGGCCACGGCCGGGCCGGCGACGGCCGCGATGGTCTCCGGCAGGTTGACCAGGATTTCGAGCTCGGTCTGGAACGCGTTGGCGGTGAAGATCTCCGGGTCCGGCCTGGTGTCTTTGGTCTTGAGCGCGCCTTCGAGCCCCTGCTCGGGATCGAAGGGTGCGGGCAGGCCCCGCGTCTCGCCGGGGGGAAGGGGGCGCTCGCGGCCGGCCCCATCGACTTTGACGAAGCCGGGCGTCGCGCAGTCCATGGTCCGGATGCCGATCCTTTTGTCGAGGATCCTCGGTTTCAAAAGCTCGACGAGCGCCTCGAAGTCGACCTGGTTGCCGGTCCGGAACGTCCAATCGAAATAGACCGGCAGCTCGAGCCCGGTGGTTGCCGCGTCCCACGCCGGTTTCTGCGCCGGCACGCTTTTGCTGTCCTTGCCGAGACCGGCAAGCCGTCCGGCTTCGAAGGCCGGGACGACGAACGCCGAATAGGCCCGGTTGGCCGCCAGATGGCGCGGGCACATCAGCCGGCTGTAGATCCGGTCCGGGTCGGTGGTGACGGCAGCGCGCAGCGAGTTCAGATAGCTTTCAAGGTCGGACAGTTCGCCGGCGCCGAGATCCTGGTCGGTATGGACATGCGCGAACAGCCAGCTGTCGGCGAGAGGCGGCAGCGCATCCTTCGCTTTTACGGTGATGACTGGCAGCGGGACTCGCCGGTCGTCGCGCTGGAATTCGCTGTCTTCGAGGACCAGCAGCGCGAGCCATGGGCGAAGTCGTTCCCCGTCGGGCCTGGCAGGGGTGTAGCGCCACGGGAAATCCTCGTCGTAGAATTCGACGAAGGCGAGGTAATTGGGCTCGAAATTGCTGATCCAGTTCCGGGGCTCTGTCCGGACGATCATGTCGCGGTGGATGCCGACGATGTCGCCCGGGCCTACCAGAGCGAATTGTTTCGCCGGCTGCTCGACCGTGTTGATGGAGACGCCGATCGGGACCGTCGCGCGCTCTCCGGCGGGCAACTCCCGGGCCGGGTCGGCGAGCACGTCCAGCTCATTGATCTGCGCCGAGATCCCTTTGCGGGCCCAGGAGAGGAACTGATAGCGGGCAACTTCGATGGCCATGCCTTACCTCTGGGAGTTGAGCTCGAAGCTCGAAACGACCTGGATCGTCCCGGCGAGCGCTGGGTTCTGGCGCATCAGCTCGCGCTGATGCTGGTAGGCCTCGGCTTCGGTCCTGAAGAAGGTCCCCTTCCCGTCCGCGCCATGGGGCTTCAGATCGTCGACGCCGGCGATGGTGAACGAGGCATCGGGAAGCCGGATCTCCGGCGGGCGATTGAGCGAGGCGCGGCGCTGCTGGAGCGAGAGCGGCGATGCGCGCACCGCGCCGGCGCGCACCAGCCGGGCGAAGGCCAGCGAGGGCAGTTTGAGCAGGCCCCGGAAGTCGAGCTTATGCTCCTTGCGGCGGAGATAGCTGAGCTCATAGGTGACGTCGCGGGTCACCGGCATCGGGGTGACAAGGTCCGAGGTCGCGGTCAGCGCAAAGCCGCTCGGCAGCCGCTCGAACGAGCGTCGTGAGAGTTTGTCGCTGTCGGAGAGGTTGCTGTATTCGCCGGGCGCGAACTCCTCGCGCGTTTCCTGGAAATTGGCGCCGATCGGCTTGCCGTTCGAGTTCGCTTTTGTGAGTTTGAATTTATTGTCCGAGAGCGGGCGCTTGTTGCCGACCTTTTCGATCAGATAATCCTCGAGCGGCATCGAGCGCTGCGAGAAGCTCACCACGCCCGCCGGATGGATCACCAGCGGGTCGGCGGGCTTGGGCGGGTCGAGCTTCTTCAGGGTGACATGCAGATGGTTGTTGGGCGGGAGGTCCGCGCGCCAGTTGCGGCTGTCGGCAAGCTCGGTTTTCAGCAGCAGGAGAAGGTCGACGCTGTCCTTGGCCAGCGCCGGCGGCGGATCTCCCCAGGTGACGTGAAATCCGACCGACACGTCGAAGAAGAGCAGCGACAGGCTAGCCTTGCCGTCCGCATCCCACGGCGTCGGCCCGGAGAGCTTGGCCGACACGCTGATCGCGGCGATGACCGACGTCTTGCGGCGAAGCGCGACGCCGCCGTCGAGCCGGGCAACAAAGCGAAACGGCTCGAACTGGAACAGAACGTCATAGCCGACGAAGCCGTAGATGTTGAACCCGGCGGCCGCCGCATAAAGCTCGACCCGGGCGCCGAACTGGACCGTGTTGGAGGTGACCGCAAAATAGCTTTCGACCTTCAGTCGCGGATTGTCGTCCGACAGCAGGCTTAGCCCGATCCGCGCCATGTTGCTGAACGCATCGGGCAGCGCCGGAATCGATGGGATGTCGCGGAAGTCTGGATGGAAGCCGCCGACGCTGAGCGCAAAGGTCTTCTGGTCGCCCCACGACACCAGGAAGGCCATGCTTCCGGTGATCGTGTAGAACAGAAGCCGGCTGTCGTAGAGGTCGGCACGGAAGAAGACATAGCCATGCTCGAAGTCGAGCACGCCGATGAAATTGACCTGCAGCGACAGGATCGGCGCGTCCTTGTTCGGCAGGACCGCCCTCAGGACGCCGACAATCGCGATCATCGGATCCGGCAGATCGAGCAGCAGGCCGAGCTCGAGCGTGACGATCGGCGGGGTGCCCCAGCCGAGCTTGAGCATCGGACCGATGACGAAATGGCCGTCTTCGGGCGGGAAAAAGCGCTGGATGTCGCTGACGATCCGGCTGAAATTGGCAACCACATCCTCGGGGAAGAGGATGCTCTTGATGGAGTTGGTGCGGATGCCCTCGACCAGCGCGGGGACGACGATCGAGCGGTTGAGGCCGATGATCCCGCCCACCCCGTTGAGGGTGAAGCCGAAGCTCAGCTGGATTGGCGTGAACTCGGCCGAAATGAGGATGAGGAGCGAGAAGCCCTCGCTGCCGTCGGGCATTTTGGTGTTGATGACACCGATCGCCTTGACCGAGACGATGCCCTTGAAATCGAGCTCGAGCGCGCCGGCATATTCGCCCTTGTCCGGATCGAGCCGGAGGAAGCCGCCGCCCTTGAAGCCGCCGGCATCGAGCGACAGCCCGACGCCGTCGGGCGGCTTGAATTTGATGCTGAGATCGGCGGGGCCGATGTTGCCCGGCTCGAAGCGGACCGACGTCCGCAGACCGATATTCTCAGCGACGGCTTTGAGCGGTCCGAGCTGGAAGCGCAGGAGGAGGCCGGTGTCGAGCGAGATATCCTGCCCCGTCGGCGCCACGGTCAGCCGAACGCCCTCGATCTTGATCGGCCCGATGTCGAGATGGGTGCCGATCTCCAGACCGAGCCTGGCGCCGCCGCGGAAGGTGAAGCCCGAGGACAGGCTCATGCCCAGCGCAAGAGCCGCTTCGGCGTTCACCTTAACGCCGGACAGCACCTTCTGGATGAAACCGTCGCCCTCGCCGGGGTCGATGACGAGGCGGAAGGCTTTGGCCTCGCCCTCGACGCCAAGGTCGATCGCACCGGGCGCGCCGGTCAGGTACCAGCGGATCCCGAGGCCTTCCATGGCGAGCCGGGAGCCGCCCTTCGACCCGATCAGGATCAGCTCCTCGGTCTTGTCCTTCTTCTCCCGGATGGCGAGCTCGGCGTGCGTTGCGCCCGTGAAGCCGAGCAGGGCTTCGGCGGTGAAGGGTGGACGAAGAGCGACGCCGATGCCGCTGATCTCGCCGGTGGATTCGAAATGCAGTTCGCCGCGCTCGCACACGCCAAAGTCGAATGCGGCCGTGCCCATGAGATAGGGCAGGATCGCAAAACCCTTCTTCTTGCCGGCCACCGCGTCGGCCGGTGAAAAGGTGATTCCGAACTGGCTGTAGGTGTCGGGCGTCAGGCCTTTCTGCAGGACCGGAAAGCGGAGTTCGGCGGTGTCGTGCGCGGTGTTTCCGAGCGCTGCGCGGGTCGTGTCGGACTGGCCGTAGAAGCCGCCACGAAGGCCGCCGGCGCGCATCACCGCCTCGAGACGCTGCAGGAACAGCGCCGTGTCGAAGGCGCTGTCCCACTTGTAAACGTCGTTCGCGATCCGCGCCGGTTCGTTGATCAGCTGGCTAAACCTCGCCCAATTGATGGCGAAGGTCGGCTGTCCCGGCGCCGGCTCGGGCTCGCTTTCGATCAGACCCAGGACATGCAGGACGCCATGCGCTTCGGGCCTCTGCACGCTCAGATAATCCAGCACCAGGAAGTCGGTGAGGCGCCGGGTCAGATCGCCGATGGCGGGAAGGGACCCGCCGCCTCCGGCCCTGATCTCCACATGGAGCGCCTTGACCGCTTCGATCGTAGCGCGGAGCTTGTCGATCGCGTCGAAAATGGCGTCGGCGATATCGTCGCCGCTCTTCGATCCCAGCGTGATGGAGGCGTTCGACAGCGCGCCCGCAGCCGCGGCCAGCGCCGGCAGGGCGGGACCGAAAGCGCCGGCAGGGATTTCATAGCCAAGCCGGCGAAAGAAACGGACGGCTTTGTCCGCCGTGTTGATGTCGCGCAGTGGCGCGATCGCCACGCCGGCGCCGGTGAGGAGCGTTTGCAGCCCGTCAGGCATGCCTGCTCCTCATGCGGGCACCGTCTCGATCCGGTCGCTGTAGCTTTTGTCCGGACAGACAAAGGAGGGCCCTCGCAACGGCTCGTGGTTCTGGACGAACCGCGCGGAATGCCGTCCCTGCTCGGGCGTCATCCCGGCTGGGATCACAGGAGAAGCCTGTCCGCGCCACATCGCGCGGACCCAATGGCGGATGGCTTCATGCTCCCGGCCGTCGTTGGCAGCGTCATCGCAATAGACGATCGCCTGCCGCCCCAGATCGGGGCTGATGATGTCGGTCAGCTGGAACACCAGTCCGAGTCCAAGGAAGTAGCGCAGTGCGGCATGATCCGCGTCCGCCGCTGCCTTGGCGGCTGTCAGAAATCGCCTGACGGGTGCGAAGATCGACTGGTCGTGGGTCTGGATGAAGGTCTTGAGTGCCGCCTGCACCGCCTGCACGCCGGCAAGCGTGGCGGGCATCGTCGCCGGCACAATGCGGTTCGGGCCGTTCTGAAACGAAGTGGTCGCCATGCGCCGATCAACCGCGGTGTAGATCGTCGTATAATGTGCGAATTGCGCCGCCTGATTGGCGCTGGTGAGGGCCGCGTCCAGCTGTCCGATCCACGTCCCGATATCGGCGAGATGGGGGCTGATGCGACCAAGGTCCGTGGCGGAGGGGCGTTGATCGTCGCGGATGAAGAAGATCTCGCCGAGCCTGTTGAACAGCGCGGTGAATGCGAGGCCCGGCAGCGTATCCAGTCTTGAAATCGGAACCTTGCGCGCCGGCAGGGACGCTCGCCAACCGAGCGTCGAAAATGCGAGCGCACTGAGACCGAAGGTGGTCTGCCAGAATGTGAGGTGCGCCGGAGTGATCCCGAACGCGGCCGCCCATTTCTGATGCGCCCCGCGGACTTCGTCGCGCGTCCAGGCCGGAAAGGTTGCCGTGCCCTGAACCCTTCGCGCCAATCCCGCCGTGTGCATGACGTTGATCTGGGTCACCGCAGCCTGCGGCGTTGGGGCGGTGACCGATCGCAGCCCGATTGGCGAAAAGAGCTGAAAAATCCTCGGACCGGTCACGACCGGCCGGACCGTTCCCGTTCGACCGAAGAAGGATTGTATGGCTTTCATATAATCGGTGTCGGCGCCGACCTGACAGCCGCGGACGTCGATGGTGGTGAACCGATCGAAGCGCTCGCGGGCCTTGATCAGCTTGTTGCGGAACGTATCGTTCTTCGCCGCGGCGACGCCGGCAGCGACGTTCGTGACATAATTGGCGAAGGGTCCCGGAGGTGTCGTCTGGATCCGGAGGAAATGGACTCCGGTGATTTCAGTCCGGGCCGCGATCGCGTTCGCAATGGCATCGAGATGGGCCGGCGCCACATTCTCCGGCGCTACCGTCAGCCTCTTGCGGATCGCCGCGAGGATGAGATCATAGGCCTCTTCGAGACTGGCCTTCAGTGACGCATTTGACGTCGGTGCTGGCGTTTGATGTTTGAGGCCCCACTTCGCCGCGTGAAGCGTCGTAAATTCGCCCCGGTCGCCCATTACGAACTGCGACGTGTAAACCGCATCGAGCGCCGTTTTGAGCGACGCATCCGCACCGTCGCGCAAGGCGAGGATCAGATTGTCCGCGCTGTCATCGAAGACACTGAGATGGTCTTTGTTCTGCTCGCTGATCGTGATGATGCTTCGAAGTCCGGCTTCGCTGCTCCGCGCGAAGCCGTCGAAGAATTTGCCGAACGCGCCACGTGCGCCATCCGTCAGGAACTTGATGCCCATGACGCTGGGATGGGCGCCGTGATCATCACGAAGGAAATGGGCGACGATGCGGATGCGGTCCAAGAGACCTTCTCCGGTCTTCGTCTTGTCTGCAAGTAATTCGACAATCTGCTCGACCGAACTGACGGGGCGCGTGTCGGGATTGATGTTACGATGAAACTGCAGAGCGGCGGCGATGAATCCATTATCGCCCCCCGGTGCCGCCTCGGCCACGAAGATATGCTGCGGAAGAAATTCAGGTTCGCCGATCAGGGGCGCGGGGCCGACCGGAGCGGCCGTCGGGCGGTTCACAGGTCCCGATCCACCGCCACCGCCGCCGCCGCCAGCCGAGGGGGCTGGCGCTTTATTGGGAGGGATCTTCTGCACGGGTGCAGTGTTGCCGGTCTGGTTGCGCCTGGTAGTCGGCATCCCCTTCTTTCGATGGTCGGATTGACCGAGGTGTTATGTTCTGACGAGCGGCCCCTCGCGATAGTGCCGCACGATCCAGTGAGCTCGCGTTCCCTCCAGGCCGGTCAACACGTCGTCGAATTTCGTGCCGGGGAAATAGCGGTCGCGCAGAGCCTCGAGGATTCGCGCGCAATGCGTGATGTTGCTTTTCGGGAAGCGGAGACGGTTGAAGAGATCGATCCGGGTCTCCTCGTCAAGCCCGCCGAGCGTGGTTCTGAGCGTCGCCTCGGCCGCAACGCGCGGCGCCGCTGGCTCGGGCAGTTCGGTCCAGTCGAGCGCCGTTCCGGCGCCTGACGCCGGCGGCGTGGTCATGGCCAGCAGTCCGAGGCGGATCGCGCTCACCCCGAAGCCGCCCGCCGCCTGCGTGGCAAAGTCGCCCCCATTCCCATTGAGCGACGCAGCCATCTGGTCGAGCTTCTGAGCGCGTGGCGACGGCGCTTGCTCGAGCGCGCCGTCATGCACCATGGTGAACAGGAAGGTTTTGAATCCGTCGCCATCCTCGGGCGCGCTGAGGCCGGCGTTCTGATAATAGAGATTGTGCTCGTTCACGAGCTCGCGCGCGACATCGGGATTGGTGACGGCCGGGCCCTGCTCGTTGCGCGCGGCATCGATCAGGGTCTCGAGCTCTGCACTCGGGCTGACGATGTCCTGGGTGAGTTCGAGCTTGCCCAGCTCACTGCCGCCGCCATCGAGGATCCTGACGGCAATCACGAGGTTGCCAGTGGCGGAAGGTGTGTAGGCGATCACCCCGCGCTCGGTGGTTCGCTCGTCGGGCGTGCCGCCGTCGAGGGTGAACGACCAGGCATAATTTTCGGCCGACGCGGCGAGTGCCGAGTCGGTCACGAGAAGAACGTAAACATTCTCGCGTGCGACGACGATTGGGCTCGTCACGTAGGAGATAAGCGCGCTGCGACCGTCCGTCGCGACCACGGCTTCGCCGAGGTCGGCGGCCTCGAGACCCGCCGGGATTCTTGTCTCCGTTTTGAGTGCGACCATCGCTTTGTCGCCTACTGCCTTTTTGACCGAGCAGGGCCGCGAACAACTATACACGTGCTGTAAACTGGGACAAGAATGTCAATTGTCCACAAATGGGTCTGAGCGGCTGTCCGCGGGCCGGAATTGCCGGCCGCAAGGGCGACGGGCTCCACCTTCGGGATCGTCGTGCGTGGCCGTTCGACGTCATTGACCCAGGTTAAGAAGAGGTTCAACGGGAGCGCGCCGAATCGCACTGTTAGAGGCCTGAGCTTCGACAGAAATCTTCCGCGTGGGAAGAGACGATGATGACCGGCTAGACAGGACAGAAACTGAAGGCGGCTGACATCAGCTGACCGCGATCCTCATCGATCGACCTCTGCCGAGGCGGGCCAAAGGAGAGCCTGCCATGCCTGCACGTGATAAGGTGAAAACGCCCGTTCAACATTTGTCGGCCCAGAAGCTGTTCGAGCGCTTCTCGCTCGAGTCGCGCAACCGCTCGATCGAGAAGATCCTCAAGACGCAGAAGGACCTACCGAAGGTCAGCCGCGAGAAACTGGAGCTGATCCGGGCCCTCAAACCGCCGTTCAAGCGCTTCCACGGGACCAAGGTCCCGCTGCCCTGGTTCCCCTTCTGGCTGTGGCGGACGCAGTGCAGCGACAAGTTCGGCTATCTGACGCCCAAGGCGGTGCGCACCGCAACGAAGCTGCCGTTCAATGCGACCACGCGTTCGCTGCTTCAGCAGCTCGGCCATTTCATGGCCGATCCCGCAAGGGCGGCAGGAAATGATTCAACGATCCCGGCCGGCTACACTTATTTCGGCCAGTTCGTCGATCATGACATCACGCTCGACATCGCCTCCAATCTCGACGCCGAGCAGGAGGCGACGGCGATCAACAATATGCGCTCACCCTCGCTCGACCTCGACAATGTCTATGGCAGCGGTCCGGCGCTCCATCCCTATCTGTACCTGTTCCCCAATTCCGGCCCGCCGACAGCGATCAAAATGCTGCTCGGGACCAATCAGAATATGGGCGGCGGCGGACCGGGCAGCGCCGGCGGCTCGGGCCCGATGGGCACGCCGACCAACAGCGACGTCCCGCGCATGCCGGGCACCAACACGGCCGTCATCGGCGATCCGCGCAACGATGAGAATCTGATCATCTCGCAATTCCAGCATGCGATGCTAAAATTGCACAACCAGATCGTCGATGCTTTGCTCGCCGCCGGCTTTACCGGCGACGTCTTCCTCCAGGCGAAGCGGACGGTCACCTGGAATTACCAGTGGGCCGTCGTTCACGATTTCCTGAAGCGCGTATGCGGTGCGACGCGGGTCGACACGGCGCTGGCGTCGGTGACGGCGGCTCCGAACAGCGCGTTCGCCATGCCGGTGGAATTCGCAGTCGCGGCCTATCGCTTCGGGCACAGCATGGTTCGCGACTTCTACTGGATCAACCAGGCGCAGATTCAGGCTTCGCTGGCGGACGTGTTTGCGTTCAACCGCAATCCGCTGCTGCCCGTCTTCTCGAACTGGGTGGTCGACTTCAACGCTTTCTTCGACACGGGCTTTGCGGCAGCCGTCCACAATAAAGCGAAGAAGATCGACAGCACGCTTGCGCCCGGCCTCGACACGCTGCCGGGCTTCACCGGGCTGATGGCGATGCTTGCAACGCGCAACCTGCTGCGCGGTGCGGCGCTTGGACTGCCGAGCGGCCAGGGAGTCGCCGGCCATTTCGGCGTGGCGCCCTTGACCGCGGCGCAATTGAAGCAGGGGCTGAGTGCGGAGGAAACAGCACTGCTCGACAGTGCGGGCGGTGTGCTGCTGACCAAAACGCCGCTCTGGTATTACGTCCTGCGCGAAGCGGCTGTGCTCCATAACGGCGATCAGCTCGGGCCGGTCGGCGGGCGAATCGTCGCGGAAACATTCGTGCGCATTCTCAAGCGCGATCCGGACAGTTTCCTCAATGCGGCGACGCCGTTCACCCCGTCGCTCCCTTCGGCAACGCCGGGTAATTTCACGGTTGCCGACTTGCTGAACGTCGCGCGGGTCACGGTGCCCTGAGGCGATCGAGGAAGCAGGCGGGGCCATCGCGCGACGGCCCCGCCTCTGCGTGTCCATGATGCTCAGACGCGTGACGGCACCAAGTTTGATGGGCCGCTCTGATTTGACGGCGAACGGCAGTTGGATGATCATTCCTGCGCCGAATCATTCTCGCCGGCTGGCCGGCGACTGGGGAGGCTTGAATGATGCGCGCGATAACATTTGCCGCAGCGGCACTGATCGGAACGTCGCTCACGCTCGTTCCACAACCCGCAAAGGCCTGGGGCAAGTTCGGCCATCTGACGATCTGCGAGGTCGCCTACCGAAACCTGACTCCGGCGAGCCGCGCCGCGGTCGGACAGATTCTGCAATCAAGATCGGGGGGCATCACCGTTCCCGGTCATGGGGACATGCCCGCTGAGCATTACACGGCCTTCAACCGCGGTTGCCTCGAGGAAGATGTGCTGCCGCGCCGAAACGCGGATTCGCATTTCATCAATCTGCCGCGTGACCAGCAGGCGATCACTACGGGCGACTGCCCGGCCGCGATCGCTCAGGGGCGCTGCATTCTCAGTCGCATCCGGATCGATATGACGGTGCTTCGCAACAACGCGGCAGCGCCCATGGACCGGGCGTTTGCCCTGTTCGAGCTCGGTCACTTCGTCGGCGATCTCCACCAACCGCTCCATGTCTCCTTTGTCGACGACAAAGGCGGCAATGGTGTCGAGGCACGGGTCACCGGCGGTTGCGGACGCTTCGGCTATCACGCCGACGACCTTCATGGCGTCTGGGACAATTGCATTCTGCACAGCGGGACGTTCGGCCGGGTCTACCGGCGGGCGGACTATAAGAGCACGTGGAGCCGCTTCACCGTCACCTATCGCGCTGCGGACACGCTGCAGGCCAATACTTCGCTCACCGACGAGCGGCAGATCGTTGCCGGCGAGCCTTGGCAATGGGTCGAAGAATCCTATCGCATCACGCGCGATCCCGACGTCCGCTACTGCGTCTTGGCCGGCGGCAGCTGCAATTATTCGGCGACCGCCGTGAAGAAGCCCGTGGGCGCGCCGCGCCGGGAGCAGCTCGATCAGGCCTATCTCGAAAAATATGACCGCGTCGTCGAGGAGCGCGTCCGCTATGCCGGCCTGAGGCTAGCGCATCTGCTCAATCAGGCGCTCGATCCCGCTTATTCGGGGCCGGTCCGGAATTCATCGCAGCCCGAGTGAGGCGCAGGTGAGCGCTTCGGACGCGACGATGAGCGGGACTGCGGACCTGCCCGCATTCGATGCGGAACAGTTCCGGCTCGCCGACCCGCCGGAATGCGACATCATCATGAAGGGCGGGATCACCTCGGGGATCGTCTACCCTTATGCCATCCTCGAGATCGCCACCAAATATCGTTTCCGCTCGCTCGGCGGAACGTCGGCAGGCGCGATCGCGGCGGCGTTCGCCGCCGCCGCCGAATATTCGCGGTCGGTACGCGGCGATCCGGCGGGCTTCATCCGCCTAAAGCAATATTGCGACGCGCTGCCCGACCGATTGCTTGGTCTGTTTCAGCCCGACCCCGAGCTGGACAAGCTCGTTGGCCTTGCCGGGAAGAGCCTCGAGAAACGCAGCGTGCGGCCGCTGGTGCGCACGGTCGTGATGCGCGGCCTGATCGTGGGGGCGCTGGCGGGTGCCGCCGCCGCAGTCGCGCTGTGGCTCTGGCGCGAGGACATTGTGTCCACTATCCTCGGGTTCTTCCTCGCGTTGTTCGTGAGCGCGTCGATCGTAATTTTTCTGATCGGCCGCGGCCAGCTTGTCCGGCCTCTGCTGACGGTCATCCGGACCATGCCGGAACGCATGTTCGGCTTCTGCTCCGGGCTCACGCGCAGCGACAGCGCGGAGCCGGCCGTCACCGACTGGCTTCATCATGCACTGCAGGACATTGCGTTCGGATCGCCCGACTGGCCCGAGGTGCTGACCTTCGGTCATCTCGAGAAGACTGGCCCCAAGGTCGCGCCGATCGAGCTCAGGATGGTGACGACCAACCTGTCGATGATGCGGCCGCACACCCTGCCGGCGTTCGGGATGCAGGCCGGGTTCCGCGAAGACGAATGGCGGCAGCTGTTTCCGGCTGACGTCGTCGACAGCCTGATTGCCGCGTCCAGGCCGTGGAAGAAGATGTGGTTCCTGCCGCGCAACGGCGAGATGCCGGTGGTGGTCGCGACGCGGATGAGCCTCAGCTTCCCGCTGCTGTTCCGGGCCATCCCGGCCTACGCCGAGGATTACGAATATTTTCGGATCATGAAGGGGCTTGGCGGCAAGCCATCGCGCCGGGTGCGCCGGATGTGGCTGTCCGACGGCGGGATCAGCAGCAACTTCCCGATCCATATGTTCGACGCGCCGCTGCCGAGCCGGCCGACCTTCGCTTTCAGTCTCGACGAGCTTGACTGTCCGCCGGCGGACGTGACCAGCCGAGTCCTCCTTCCCGCCGACACCATGACCGGTCTTGGCGTCCAGATCCGCGAGATTGGAACGCTTGCTGAGTTCGCGGGCAGCATATTCTACTCCGCCAAGGACTGGCAGGATCAGTTGCTGTCCGGGATCACCGGCCAGCGCGAACGGATCGCGCGCATCTTTCTCGCGCCCGACGAAGGCGGGCTCGATCTCAGCATGCCGCCTGACGTCTCGCGCTCCCTGATGAACCACGGGCTTGCCGGCGGACGGGCCTTCACCTCGGGGCAGTTCAGCTTCGACGAGCATCGCTGGCGGCGGACACTAGCCTTCTATCGCAATTCGACCGAATGGATCGACCGGGCGGGGACCGTGTGGAATGGCGGATATCACAGCTGGTACCGGGGCTATGCGGCGCAGGCGCGCAGTTACCGCCTGTCGGCGCGAGCGCGGACCACGCTCGGCAATGCCATCGACGTGCTGGTGATCCCGCCGCAATCGGGACAGCGGCTGAGCGCCAAGACCGTCGCCGGCAAACTGCCGCGGCGCGTCGGACGGCTGCGCAACTCACCTGAGTTCTAGCTCGAAAAAGGGGGACGCCATGGAGAAGATTCCGGCCGAGGAGTCCGATCAGAAGGATGCCGGAAAATTCCGGATCCTGGCGATCATCGTCGGCATCATCGGGCTGCTCGTCGCCGGCGGCCTCATCGCTTCCCAGGGAAGCGGTCTCGTCGCTGCGATCGGCATTGGCGTTGAGATCTTCATTGCGTCGGCCGCGGTCGGCGTCGTCCTCGGATTCCTGTTCGCGGTTCCGCGCGTGCTGTCGCAGAATCCCGACCCGGCGGCAGCGAAAGCAGGAGGCGCCAAGGCCAGATTTCTGGAATCCAACACCAATCTCGAAAGCATTTCGGACTGGCTGACGACGATGCTGGTCGGGGTCGGGATCAGCCAACTGTACCGGCTCAATGACGCGCTGCTGGGCTTCCGCAACTATATCGACGCGACCGCGCGGGTGTTCGACGGATCAGCCGGCAGTCTCCCCGCGGTTGCACCTCTCCTTCTGATCACCGGCGCGGTTTCCGGCTTCATTGCGATGTATCTCTATACGCGCCTCAACCTGGCGAAGCTGTTCAGTGAAACCGAGAGCTTTCTCCACGGAGAGGCCAGGCGTGCGATCGTCGCCGTCGCCCGCAGCCTCGAGCCCGAAGGCGCGTCATTGGCGGCGATGGTTGCCACGTCGGACAATGTAACGTCCGAAGATGCCCTAGATCTGATGTTCGACCTTCTTTACAAGCCGAACGGCTATCGACGGGTGATCGACCTCGCTGCCCAATTGTCGCATTCGCTCCTGACGAAAAGCGCAACCTACTGGTTCTACGTTGCGGCGGCCTTCGGCCAGCAGCTGAAAGACGCCAGGGCCAACGATGACAGTGCGCTTGCGGAGAGCGCCCTGGAGAATGCGCTTGACGCCGCGAAACGGGCGGTGCGCCTTGATGGAAGCTATCGGGCACGACTGTGGAACATTTCCAATCCCCAGGGACCGGACGACGATCTCGCCGGGCTCAGGGATGATCCGAGATTCCTTGCGTTGGTCGGTCGCAATAAGTGACGAGCGGGCCCGCGCGCGCACACATGACGCGGACGGGCCAAACTTTGCGGCCGACCTCGAGCTGACTGACTCGAACGGGCTGCTATGATGAGGCGGCAAACATTGCTTCCGCTGGCCGGTTGCCGCATGCGCGGTCGACCGCCCTCAGCCGGAAGCCAGTGCATTTTTGTGCAGCGTGCCAACAGCGGAATGATTTTTCGAACGGCCTCGCAATTAGCGAATGGTCGGGGTGCCATCCGGGCTTTGTCTGCGTTATTCTGGCGGCAGTCCTCTGCGGGAGCTGGTGAAATGGGTCGCGGAACGCGACACGACGCGTACAAGAGCTTCAAGTTCGCAATCGGATTGGTAGCCGTAGGCGCCATCGCTGTCCGGCTTGGTCGCAAGTTCTTGGCTAAGGCCGAAATTCTG
>Ga0307414_10000542_pt1 | contig 19684 bp, 18 predicted proteins | sample DK1Ometagenome_FD_203804 | JGI IMG/M metagenome (GOLD analysis project Ga0307414, IMG submission 203804) | Maize rhizosphere microbial communities from greenhouse at UC Davis, California, United States - DK15-O-3 | ecosystem: Host-associated > Plants > Roots > Rhizosphere > Soil | place: USA... | reverse complement strand
CTAGTGTTGTTCTCTATTGTTGTTTTTGAGGTAGCTTCAGCGTCGCAATGGAAGTTTTGAGCATAACTTAAATTACCATAATCAACTTTGCCACAACAGCGGCGTTGAAAATCCATCCCGCAGATGGGCGGGACGTATCGGAGAGATGTGATGGCAGACAATCAGCGCGAGCGTGAACGTCAGCAGCAAGGCGGCGGCGGCTCAAATGAGCGCGAACGCGAACGGCAGGGCGGTGGTGGCGGCTCCAACGAACGTGAGCGCGAACGCGAAAGAGAGCGTGAACGGGAACGCGAGCGGGAATAGCCATACAGACGGCCGCGCTTTGGCGCGGCCGTTACTTGTCACGGAGATAAGTCATGCGCGACGATGAACAGCGCCGCGCCGATGTGACGCTAGACCGTGCGGACGTTTGGCTTCTCGGCGAGCTTGTCGAAGCGAGCGCAGCCGACTTTCTCGAACAGCTCAAGAAAGCGCCCACGGATTGCGCGACGACAATCGTGGAGGTCACAACGCCGGGCGGCGATGCCGAGCTGGCACGGCGCCTGGTGCTAGAAATCGAGATCAGGCGAAAGCACTTCCGGCGCTTGGTATTCGTCGGAAAGACCCAAATCTATTCGGCAGGTGTGACGATCATGTCTGCCTTTCCGAAGCAGGATCGATACCTTAGCCGCGATGCCTCGCTGCTGATTCACTGCCGTCAGCTCGACAAAACAGTCGAAATATCTGGCGCCATGCGATCAAGCCTGCCGAAGGTTCAAGCGCTCCTGGAGCAGCTGGAAACCAGTATAGAACTCGAGAAGACCAATTTTCTCAAGCTGATTGAAGGCAGCGATATCAGTCTTGACGAACTTCTCGAGAAGGCCGTCAACAATTGGTACCTCACGGCGGAGGAGGCGCTACGCCGGGGGCTCGTTGTAGACCTCCTTTGAGCGCCTCACGCAGGCGCGCCCGCTAAGCTGCGCGTCTTTAAACAGCCATTTGCGGTTCCGCGACCTCGCGAATCAGCCTTAGGAACGCCTCGTCGAGTTCGGCTTTGGACATGAATGGTCTCCTGCAGGCTCGGCGTGCTCACTTTTCACCGGTCGGTGAATTACGGGTCCTTCTGGCAGGCCGCTTGCCTGGTCGGAGCGATGCAGTCGCGCGGGCACGATGCCGAACTGCTCGACCACGACTGTCCTGCGATCTGCCACGCCGAGCTGCGCTGCGCCCTACAACCGGAGTTGCCCAAGCGAACGGCGCGCGACCTCCTGAACAGCTACGCCGAGAAGACTCGCAAACTGGCCAAGGCTGTTGGCGGACTACCGCTGTCGCAGCGGTTTCCGCTTCAACAGCCGGAGCTGGCAGCCGACTATGACGTCATCGTCGTCGGAAGCGACGAGGTGTGGAACTTCAGGCACCCGTGGTTCGGCAGCAAGCCGGTATTCTTTGGCGACGGGCTAAAGGCCGATCGGCTGGTCTCCTATGCGGCAAGCTTCGGCAATCATTCCAGGTGGGACGGGATCTCAGACGATTGGGCGCGAAAGCTCGAGCGGTTTGCGAGCCTTTCGGTTCGCGACGGCAATAGCGAGGCGCTGGTCCGGGATGGGACTGCCCGGGGCCCGGCGATCGTGCTGGATCCTTGTCTCCAATTCCCTCCTACATCGCCCGCGGCCGACACAGGCACATCCAATTGTGCGATCGTCTACGGCCACGGCTTTCCTGATTGGCTGAAGCGGCGGGTGCGCTCCTGGGCTGACAGTCGCTCGGTGAAGCTGGTCAGCATCGGCTATTCCAACGATTGGGTGGACGAACAGCGCATCGATGCGGGCCCGTTGGACTTCAGCGAGGCGATGGCGGGAGCGCGCGCCGTGGTCACCAACTTCTTCCATGGCTGTGTGTTCGCGCTGCTCAATGGGAAGCCGTGGGTGACTGCGCCAAGCGCTTATCGGTCGATCAAGATTCCCGATCTGGCCGCACTACTCGGGACGGAGCATCGCATCGTCGGCGAGAACAGCCCTGCATTGTACGTTGGCGAGCTTCTCGACACGCCAGTCGAGGAACGCGTGACGGACCGCATCGAAGAGTTGAGGGTAAGCTCAGGCCGGTATCTTGATGACGCATTGTCCTGACCTTCCGGACGCCTCGGCGGAGCGCCTATATTCGCCAGCGGAGATCGTGAAGTCGGGGCTGTGCGTCGGCTGCGGCAGTTGCGTCGCGGCGCAACCTTCAGCCTCGATGGAGTGGGACAAGGACGGCTTTCTGCAACCTGAGGGGCCGCGGGACTGGTACGAAGCGCCTTCCGAATATCTGGCGAAAGCCTGCCCTTTTTCTCCGCTGGCAGTGAACGAGGATATGATTGCGGCCGAGCGGTTCCCGGCTGCGGCAGGCACCGACGCGTCGATCGGCCGCTTCGAGGCCGCTTACGTCGGGCATGCCGCCGAGCAGCCGTTTCGCCAGGATGGAAGTTCGGGTGGGATGACGAGCTGGGTTGCTGCCGAGCTGCTGCGAACCGGAGCTGTCGATGCCGTTGCACACGTCGTTCCGACGCCGCCGCACGAGAACGGCCGCTTCTTCGACTATCGAGTGTCGAGGTCCGCGGAGGCGGTAATGGAGGGCGCGAAGTCGCGCTACTATCCCATCGAGCTTTCCCGGGTTCTCCGTGAGATCCGCGCGACGCCGGGGCGCTATGCGGTGGTCGGCATCCCCTGCTTCATCAAGGCGATCAACCTGCTGCGTCGATCCGATCCCGTGATCGGCGAACGCATCACTCACACGCTGGGCTTGTTCTGCGGTCATATGAAGAGCGCGGCCCTGGTCGAAAGCTTCGCGTGGCAATTGCAGTCCGAGTACGAGCGAGTCCGCGCGGTTGACTATCGTAGGAAGGACAATAAGCGGCCCGCGAACTGGTACCGTGCGCAGCTGCTTCTCGACGACGGCTCGAAGGCGGAGCAGGATTGGTGGCACCTTGTCGATGGCGACTGGGGGGCAGGCTTCTTCCAGAATCCGGCCTGCAATTGGTGTGACGACGTGGTCGCGGAGACCGCCGACATCGCCTTCGGTGACGCGTGGGTCGAGCCTTATTCGTCCGACGGCCGAGGTACCAACGTCGTGGTGATCCGCACAAAGGCCATGAAGCAGCTGATCGAGGCTGCGAGGGGCGACGGTCGACTGAACCTGGAGCCAGTCGGGCCAGAATTCGTCATTCAAACACAAGCCGCGGGGCTCCGTCATCGCCGGGAAGGACTCGCCTACCGGCTCAGCCGGCGGCGGAAGGGCATTATGCCCGTAAAGAGAGGCGCGGCGTCGGCAGACCTGCGGCTGCGGCGCAAGCTCGTTTACCGGATGCGCTTCGAGATCGCTCGTTGGAGCCACGGCATGTTCCGGCTCGCGCGGCGGTTGCAGCGGCCCGCGATTTACCTGCTGTGGGCACGGAACAGCCTACGCATTTACCAGGCGCTGGCCTGGTCCCATGGACGATTGGGCCGAATGATTGACGGTTTCCTGCCGCGCTGAAGCGTAAAGCCGATCGAGCGTTTGCGCCGTTTGAAGCAGCCCGCTCGTGGTCCCCGCGAACGGTTCGCCGTCGGCCAGGGCATCGAGCCATTGCACGGCAGCACGGCGGCCCCACTCGTCTGGCGGAGAGGTCAGTCGCTCTCGCTCCGTGCCGCGAAGAAGGTCGGCGCGGAAGTCGAAGAAGGAGCCATCCTCATTGCTCATCTCCACTCCCGCCTCCGTGCCGTAAAAGGTTGCGCCGATGACGGCGTCCGCTCCTGCGTTGAGGTTCCACGAGCAGGCCAGCCGGACTGCAGCGCCATTTGCCAGCTTCAACTCGGCGGAAGCATAATCTTCAACCTCGCCGGGCGGCACGGGCTTCCCGTCTCGACGCAAGGTCGCGCGCGCCTCCACCACGTCAGGGAAGTCGAACATCCACAGCGCGGCATCGACGAGGTGCACGCCAAGGTCGATCAGGCATCCCCCGCCGGACAGCTGCGGGTTCCAGAACCATCCGCTTTGCGGACCGTAACCGTTGTGAAAGACGAGATCGGCAGCGAATACGCGGCCCAGATCGCCGGACCGAGCTCGATCGCGAACGGCTTGCAGCGCTTCTGTGTGACGATAGGAAAGATCGACGCCGAGCAGCCGGTCGGCCTTGCGCGCCGCGTTAAGGACCAACTGGACTTCCGCCGCATTGCGTCCAAGCGGCTTCTGGCAAAACACGGCGAGCCCGGCGCGCAGCGCCGCGACGCACTGCGCGGCATGGAGGGCGCTGGGTGTCGCGATCACAAGCCCATCGAGGTCGAGCGACAGCATCTCTTCGAGAGAGCCTGCCCTCCGGGCGCCGGGAGCGACTTTGATCGCTTCGGCGAGCATTGCCTCGTTCGGGTCGCAGATGCCGACCGCCTCGGCACGGCCGCTCGCAAGCATCGCCTCCATGCGATTGCGGCCGATCCACCCGGTGCCGAGAAAGCCAAGGCGCATCATGGGATCACCACCGCCTTGACGAAATTACCCGGTCGATCTCGCGTCGCGTCGAGGGCCTCGCCGAGCCGGTCCAGCGGGTAGCGATGCGTGATGAAGTCGCGCGGGTCGAGCAGGCCGGATTCGATCGCAGCGACGGCCTCGCGCATTCCGCGAAGCGACACGTCCGGATCACGCTCATGCGCGTTGACCACGTCGAAGCCGCGCCAGTTCCAGAGCTGCATGTTGACCTGCCGCGGGCCGTCCTGATGGTAGCCCGCGACAATCAGCCGACCGCCTTCGCGAGTGATCTCGGCGGCAAGATCGAGCGGCCATTGCTTGCCAACGGCTTCGATCACGCGGTCGCAGAATATGCCTCCGGTCAGCTCGCGGACCCGCTCGATGATTTGCGAATGATCGTGCATCGGGATCGTTTCCGAAGCACCCATCTTGCTCGCTAGATCGAGCGACTCCTGCCGCCGCGAGATTGCGATGACGCGCGCACCTGCGTCGCTCGCCAGCTGCGTCAGGACGGCGCCGAGGAAACCGATGCCGATGATCGCGACGGTCTGGCCGCTCTGTATGTCGCTGCGCCGGAAAATGTTGAACCCGCATCCGAACGGTTCCAGCGGAACATCGAGGCCGTCCAGTGCGGCGGGCAACTTCACCACTTGCGAGGCGTCTGCCAGGTCGAAACCCGCATAGGCCTTGCCGCTGAGAATACCGACACGATCACCGATGTGGAACTCGTCGAGCTCGTCGCCGACCGCATCGATCACGCCCCACCCTTCATGCCCCAGCGCCCCGGGCTCAGTAGGGAAGTCCATCCACTCCGGCCCTGCCCAAGGAGTCAGGTTGGACGCGCAGACGCCGCAGCCTTCGAGCCGGACGCGCACCTGGCGCGGGTCGGGCTCGGGAACGGCAACTTGGTCGATCTTCAACCTACCTGCAGCCGTCATCACCGCGGCGTTCATCATGTTCATGTGTCGTGGGTTTCCGCTTCCTGGATGACCGTGAGCACCGCTTCCGGGGCGATGTCGCGCTTCAGTTCCTCGATGTCGTCTTCGGTGACAACGCCAAGGTGGTCCGCGATTGCCGAGGTCTGTCGGATCAGGCGCGTGACCTCATGCTCGGCAAGGAGGCTGATCTGGAGGTCGAGCGCGGCGCGGCGACCCTGCTCCTGAGACATCCGATTCTGGCTGATCAGAACGAAGGTTGAAAGGAAGATGGCTTCGACGGACGCAATCATGGCGAGAACGATGAATTCCGGGTCCCAGGGCGAAAGGCCGGGAATCCAGCCGAGGTTCGCGGCGAGCCAGAACGCCAGCAGCGTCAAATGCAGATAGACGAACGGAAAACTGCCGGCGAACCCGGTGATTGCGTCGGCCAGACGATCATGGACGCTGTCGCGCTCACGCTCTTCAGCTTGCTGCCGCCGCAGCGCATCGATGTTCCGGTAGAGCGCGGTATTTAGGCTCTCCGGATCGGGAGGCGGGACCGTTGGCCCACGCTTTTGCACATCGCACCCTATTCCGCTGCGGTCGCCACGAGTGGCGCATCCGCATAGCGGGCAATCCGGTTTTGCTCTTCGGAAAACCAGGCCATCGTGGCTTCAAGCCCCTGCTTGAGGTCGACCATCGGACGCCAATCCAGGATCTCCATCGCACGGCTGATGTCCGGATTGCGGCGGCGCGGATCGTCTACCGGCAGCGGCCTCGTCACGATTCGCGAGGTCGTGCCGGTCATGGCGACGACGAGATCGATCAGGTCACGAACGGTGAGTTCGTTCGGATTGCCGAGGTTGACCGGCATCCCGGCGGCGCGGTCGCTCATCATGAGGCGCATCAATCCTTCCACCATGTCATCGACGAAGCAGAAACTGCGGGTCTGCGAACCATCTCCGAAGATGGTGATGTCCTCGCCCGAAAGCGCCTGACAGAGGATGTTCGACACCACGCGCCCGTCGTCGCACCGCATGCGCGGGCCGTAGGTGTTGAAGATGCGCGCAACGCGAACATCCGTCCGGCCAAGGCGCAGGAAGTCGAAGGCGAGCGTTTCCGCTGCTCGCTTGCCTTCGTCATAGCAGGCGCGCGGACCGGTGCAGTTGACCCAACCGCGATAGTCTTCCGTTTGCGGATGGACTTCCGGATCGCCGTAGACCTCGCTTGTCGACGTCAGCAGGAGCCGCGCACCCGTCTCTTCAGCAAGCCGGAGCACGTTGCGTGTGCCGACCACGTTCGTGAGCATCGTATGCTCGGGATCGGCCTGGTAGTGCGGCGGGGACGCGGCGCAGGCCAGATGGAAGATGTGCGTGAATTTGGTGCGTGAGCCGCGAAGCCACTGCGGCAATTGCGCGACCACGTCATGTTCGACGAACTCAAGACGGCTCTCCCGTTCGAGATGAGCGAGATTGTCGAGCCGCCCCGTCTGCAAATTGTCGAGCGCGACCACGTGTGCGCCGTCGGCGATCAGACGGTCGATCAGGTTGGACCCGACAAAACCTGCACCGCCGGTTACGAGTATGGTCTTGTCGGCAAATCGCGCCACGCTGGCTCCCTTGCCGCGCTCATGGCGCGCTTCGTTAATGTGTATCGCCAGTTCTTCCGCCCGGTGAGCGGACGTGTGCGCAGCGAGGATGCGCAGGCGCGCCGCCTGCCCCAGCGCTGCCGGGTCTTGCGGCGATGAGAGACGCTCGACGAGGTCGTCAGTGGAATCCGCGAGGACGATCTCGCGGCCCGGAGCGAAGATGGTGTCGAGACCGTCCCACCGGTCGGAGATTATCGCGGTTCCGCACGATGCCGCTTCGAACAGCCGGACCGATGGCGCCCAGCCGGCAGCGATCATGTCCGCTCTCGTGACGTTCAGAGTGTATCGCGACGCGGAGTAGAAATCGGCGTGCTCGGAAGGCGGCAGATGCTCGATACGCTCGACGTTCGACGGCCATTCGATGCTGTCGGGATATTGCGGGCCTGCGACGCAGAATTTCAAATGCGGCAGGCGTCTCGCCGGCTCAAGCAGCAACCTCTCCAGAGTCGGCTGCCGGTCGTCGCTGTACGTGCCGAGATAGGTGAGATCCCACGTTTTCTGGAAATCGACGGGCCGATACAACTCCGGATCGACGGAGCAATACAGCGCTCGTGCCCGCGGTGATCCGAACTGGCTCTCGATGCGGCCCAGCGTCGGTCCGCCGGTGAACGAGAGGTAGAGGTCGTAGCCGGCGATGAGCTTCGGCGAGACATATTCGAAATCCCCGTGCTCGAGCTTGGCCAGTGTGACCGGCGTATCGATGTCGTAGAAGGCGGTAACTCCGCGCGCGATCCGTTGGACGAGCCGGCCGACTTCGACGCCATCGGGAACGTAGGATCCAACCATGACCGCGTCAGAGTCCCGGATCTCCGCGCGCCAGCGGCGCAGTTCCTCGACGCTACGATAGAATTCGAGACGACAGTAATCGGGATCAGAGAGGTCGCGCTGATGGCGATACCAAGGCACGTCGCGTTCGAGGAACAGAACGTCGTGCCCGCGAGCGGCGAAGGACTTCAACAGCGCCCTAAACGTGGTCGCGTGACCGTTGCCCCAGGACGATGACAGGCTAAGTCCAAGGACGACGAGCTTCATGCCGCCACCTCTTCCAGCCGCAGGGCCACCTCTGCCCTCAGCAGGGCATCGACCTGCGCTCCGCGATGAGCATAGGTATGATCGGCGAGGACTCGGCGAAGGCCTGCCTGTCCGATCGCTCTCGCGCGGTCCGGGGTTAGCGTCCGCACCAGCTCCGCGACATCCTTGCCGTCGCGGGCGACCAGCACCTCTTCATCCGGCTTTAAAAACTGGTCGATCCCCTCCCAAGCGTCGGTGATCAGGCAGGCCGCGGCGCCGACGGCCTCGAACACGCGGGTCGCCGGGGAAAATCCGACGTCCGCCATGCTGTCGCGAGCGACGTTGAGAACGGCGAGCGGCGTGCAGTTGAAGGCGTTGTGCTCGTGCGTGAAGACATGGCCGAGATGGCGGACGTTGGACGACAGTTCTTTCGATTCCCAGCCATTCCCGCCAATCAGGAAACGGCGGTTCGGCAAGGATGCGGCAGGTTCGAGAAAGAAGCGCTCTACTCGCGCTTCGCGGTCGGGGAGGCGATTGCCGAGGAACGACAAATCGGCAACAAAGCGAGGGTCGGGCACCACTGGGAAGTGGGTCGAGGGATCGAGCGCATTGTAGATCGGCACGCAGCGGGCGGCGCCGAAGCTCTCATAAGCGCTCACGACAGGCGGACCGCCGCCATAGGTCAACACCAGGTCCAATGATTCAAGGGCTCGACGAACCGGGTGGTCGGCATCGTGCCGCAGCTCATCAAGCGTTGCTGCGGCATCCACGTCCCAGAAAATCTTGAGCGCCCGCCGCGACGCATGCTCGATGATGCCGGAGATTAGCTCGTCGTCGAATACGCCGACGCCGCTCGCCTTGACCACCACGTCCGCTGCGCCGGCCTCGGCAAGTACGCTTCGGAGTCCTTCGGCGGTTGCCGGATAGACGACAGACCGGGCCCAGTCAGGCGCGTCCATGTCGCGGTGATTTTGCCGATCGTAGGCGTCGGGTTCGTAGAAAGTGATCGCATAGCCGCGACCGGCGAGATCGCGCAGCAGGCCCCGATAGTAGGTGGCGGCGCCATTCCACCACGAAGATAGCAGGCTGGACCCGTAAAAAGCGATCTTCACGCGGCGCTCTCCATGATTGGATTTCGAATGCGTTGGGCGATGCCCAGGAGTTCGTCGGCACGGTGGGCGCAGCTATGCCGGCTGCGGACGGTCTCAAGACCGCTGCGGACGAGACTGTCGCGCAACGCGGGGTCCTCCTTGAGGTCCCGAAGAGCGCGCGTCATCGCGGCGCGGTCGCGCACCATGATGAAGTCCTCACCGATTCTGAACAGGTTTTCGCAGTCGTCCCACGGGGCCGAAACCAGCGGGATCCCGCAAGCGAGCGCTTCGAAGACCCGGATGGTCGGGATGCCTGGGAGCACCTCACTGTAGAAACGCCGGGGAACGTGCACGGTCGCAATGTGCTGCGCGAAAACATCGGGCGCAGACGCATTCGCGAGCCACCCATGATATCGTGCGCCGTAGGTGGCGAGCGTCCGCTTTGCTTCGCCTGGGTAACGGACGCCGTAGATATCCAGCGGCAAATTCGATTCCGCTGCAGGCTTCAGCAGGAAGTCGACGAGTTCCGCGCTGCGTTCGCCGTCACCCCAATTGCCGATCCAGACCAGGCCTTCGCGACTGCGCTCCTGCTCGGGCGGACGAAAGCGCTTGGTGTCGGCCGCCTCATGCCAAACGAAGGCGCGATCGCCCCACCCCCACTCTTCGTAGACGCGCGCTAAGGTCGCTCCAAACGCAAGAACGCCATCGTAAGCATTGAGGTCGAAGGCGCGCATTTCATGCGATGCGGAAACCGCTCGGTGGTGCGTGTCGTGGAACAGCAAAGTGAAGCTGCCCCCACGAGAGCGAAGCCGCCCAACGGCTGCTACGAGTTCCGGATCGTTCCACTCGTGAACGATGACAAGGTCTGCACCCCAGGCCAGCGCCGCGCCTTCTTCGGGACGGGTGTAGGTGCGGGAGCTGAGTTCGGGATAGCGCTCACGAAATACGGCGACGCCATCCTCGCCATGATCCCTGTGCAGGTTCGACAGGCTCCACGCGCCTTCGGGTTCGAGGACCAGGACCTCGTGGCTGCGCGCGATCAGCTCGCTTAGGACGCCGCGGAGGAAATGGGCATTGCCGTGGTTCCAGCAGGACCGAAGCGAGTGTGTGTAGTAGACGATTCTCATGCTGCGCCCGCCAGTTCGGCCGGCGCAGCCACTCTCGCGTAGACGGCCGCCATGTCATCGGCCATCCGCTCGGGCGTGTAGAGCGCCGCCCGTTCGCGAGCCTGGTCACCCAGTCGCTGGCGCTCGTCCGGGTTGCTCATCACCTGTTCAATCGAGGCTGCGAACCCCGCCGCATCGCGCGCCGGAACGTACAGCGCGGCGTTGCCCCAGATCTCGCGATGCGTTGGAATGTCTGACAGGACGAGCGCGGAACCGGCCTGCGCCGCCTCCAGCGCGGCCAGGCCGAACGGTTCGTACAAGGCTGCTGAGACGTAGATCGGACGGGCTGCAAGCAGGCCTTGCATGCGTGCACCGCCGAGCTCGCCCAGCAGCTGGAGATTGTCGACACGGACAGCGGCTCCATTCGGACCACTTGCCGGACCGGCAGCCTGAAACGGCATGTCGAGAAGAGCAGCAATGCGATCCAACGTCGCCGCATTCTTGCCTTCGTCCCAGAGACGGCTTGCAGTGAAGGCGAAGTCGCCCTGCGGAATGTCGCCCCTATGCGTCGTGATCCGTCGGCCGTTGTGCACGGCAAGGATCGGCAAATCGTAGATGCGCGACGTCTCGGCAGCGAACGCGATACTCGGCGCTACAATCGCGGACGCGCGCTGTAGTCCCGCCTCGGCGAGATCGCGCTGCCAGGCGAAATCGGGTGGAAGCGGAGTGCCTTTCACCGCGGCCCACCAACTGGCGACGCAGCTGTGCTGCACTGCAATGACGGGCTGCGAAAAATTGGCGTCCGCGAGTAGCGCGGCGCTGCTGACCTGGACGATGTCTGCACCCTCGCGATCGGCGATCGCTGCGATTGCCTGGCCGGCACGGCGGATCTCGCTTGGGCTGCTGTCGAGCCATTCGAGCGGAAGGTGGGAATCGACGAGTTCGAAGCCCGACGACTGCTCCAACTGAGCAGCGCTTGGCGACGGGCCGACGACCACAAGGATAGTCTCAATTCCAAGTCGTTGCAGCCATCGCGCCAGCTCGAGGCTGTAGACCCAGACCCCACCAACCGCATCGGTGACGAGAAGCAGCCGCATGCCCATCATTCCGCCGCGCTCGCAAGCTCGGGGTGGAGCTGCAGGCCGCGTTCCGCAGCAAGCCATCCGGCGAGCCGAGCCACGCCTTCGCGCCAGCCAAGCGGCGTCGGCAGGTCCAACGTCGAACGAACGGCGCTTGTGTCAGCGACGAACCAGCGCTGGTCGCCCTGGCGAAAGTCCTCGAAGTCCAAGTCGACATCGCGACCCGCGATCTTGCGGACTTCACCGATGAGATCGCGCAGGCTGATCGCGTTGATCGGGCCGCCACCGAGATTGAACGCCCGCCCTGAGATTCGCTGAATGTTCTGAAGCGCGGCGACATAGGCATTCACCGCGTCGGACACCTCGAGCACGTCGCGCACCTGACACCCATCGCCGTAGATCGTAATCCGGCTCCCTTCGAGCGCGCGGATCAGGAAATGTGCGACCCAGCCCTGATCCTCGGTGCCCATTTGCCGCTGGCCGTAGATGCAGCTCATCCGGAACACGGCCGTCGGGATGCCGAAGCTGCGCGCGTAATCGAGGACGTACTGGTCGGCTGCGCCCTTGGAGCAGCCATAGGGAGTGTGGAAATCGAGGGCGCGGCTTTCGTCGATGCCGCGGCGGGCGGCGAAGCTCCGGGGCTCATAGCGGTCGTGAAGCTCAGCGAGAGCAATGTCGCCAAGATCGCCATAAACCTTGTTGGTCGAAGCGAAGATGACAGGGACTGCCTCGCTGCGCACGCGCACGGCGTCGAGAAGGTTGATCGTCCCGCGGACATTGATGTCGAAATCCTCGCGCGGGTCGGCGAGGCTGGTCGTCACGGCGACCTGTGCAGCGAAATGAAACACCGCGCCTGCACTGGCGACTGCGCGCGCGAGCTCATCCTCGTCGCGCACGTCGCCGGCGACATGCGCTATGCGACTGCCGTGGCGCTCCCTCAGCCAGGCGAGGTTTCGCTCAACGCCCGGGCGGGACAGCGCATCATAAATGAGGACGTCGTGCCCTTCGCCGGCGAGGCGGTCGGCGAGGTTCGACCCGATGAACCCGGCGCCGCCGGTGATCAGGATCGGAGCGTCGCGGGAGATCATGCGACAAGTCCCTTGGCTTCAAGCTCGGCGCGCGCCTCATCCACGCGATCCTGCGCCTCCTGACCGGCTACCCATTCGGCAAGCTCGGCGAGGCCTTCGTCGAAATCCTTTGTTGACCGGAAGCCGAGGACCTCCTGCGCTTTCCTCCCATCACAGAAGCAATGGCGGATGTCCCCGATCCGCGACTTGCCGGTGATCTCCGGCTCGATGTCGTTGCGGTTCATCGATCGGGCGATCGAGGTGGCAACGTCGCGAACGCTGCGCTCCTGCCCGGAACCGATGTTGAAGACCTCTCCCGGCGCATCGGGATGGACCAGCGCTTCGCAGAAGGCTCGCGCGACGTCCCCGACATAGACGAAGTCGCGGCGCTGCTCGCCGTCTTCGAAAATCATCGGCCGCTGCCCGTTGGACAGCCGCGACGAGAAAATGGCAAGGACCCCTGTGTACGGATTGGAAAGCGCCTGCCCGGGCCCGTAGACGTTGAACAGCCTCAGGCACGTCCCTTCCATGTCATAAGCCTGCGTCATGATGAGCGTCTGCCGTTCCTGCACATATTTCCCGAGAGCGTAGATCGACGCGAGGCTGGGCCTCTTGCTCTCATTGGTCGCGATCGGGGTGAGCGGACGGCCTTTTAGGTCGAGCGGGTCCCAGCTGTCCGTGTCCGACGAGCGCGGCTTGCGCTCGGCATTTTCGACCAGATTGCCGTCGGCATCCTGGTACAGCCCTTCGCCGTATATGCTCATCGATGATGCGGTCACGACGCGGCGCACAGGCTGATGGATCAGCGCCTCGAACAAGACGGCGGATCCCGTTTCGTTGACAGACGTGTAGCGTTCAACGGCGTACATCGACTGCCCAACGCCAACCTCGGCCGCGAGGTGGATGACGCTGTCGACGCCCTTCAGCGCTCGCGTGACCACGTCCTTGTTGCGCACGTCGCCAACGATCAGTTCCGCGTCTTCCGCGAGATCGGCTGGGCGCTGCCGGTCACCGTGAACCTGCTCGATCAGGCTGTCGAGAACGCGGATCCGATGGCCGCGCTGGAGGAGTTCCGTAGACACCGCCCGGCCGATGAAGCCGGCGCCGCCGGTAATCAGGATCGTCTCAGACAATCGCCTTCCCCTCAGGATCTACGGCACCGCTTGAAGCAACTGTATGAATACTGCTGTTTTCGCTGCCGTTGTTGTTTGACCATAACTTAAGTTATAAAGTAGAAGATCATCATCTTCTTCTTGAACTAAACAACCAAAGCTTTGTTCCTTTGACAGTTACTACAGTTGTTGTTCCATTGTTGTTTTAGCGGGAGCGTTTAGACGGCGCCGTAGGCCATCGCGGTATCGCGCGATGTCCCGTTCGCCCGCCGCGCGAAGGACAGCCTGACCAAGGCGGAAGCTGGCGTATGCGATCAGGAAGAAATCGATCAGTGACCGATCGACCACGGGGCCGCTTGCGGCGGTCAGCTCCGCCGCCTCGCTCGCATTCAAATCGAACTCGACGATCGCTCCGGCAACATCCCACGCGGAGTTCTGGCAGCCGATAAGATCGTGCGATTGATGGTGGTCGAGCGCATCCGTCTTGAGCAGGCGACCGTCGGGAAGGCGCAGCCATTTGTCCCGGTCGAGGCGGTTGTCGGTCCGGACGCGTTTGGCGGCTGTAGACCGAGGGATCGGCACGCGAGCGCGCCAATCCTCGCCGAGCGCGAGCGACACGTTGCGCCTCGCCATTTCCGCCAGTTGGTCGAGCGACGCGCCGCTCGCGTCATGCGTTAGAAACAGGTCCGCGCGAGCGGCGATATAGCTTCCGATTTCGGCGACTGGCCGCTCGCCTGATTCGAGCGGATGCGCATCATCAAGCCATCGCTCGCCAAGGAAGCCGTGGAACAGGCCTGAAGGCTGCGGAACGAGGCCAGCCGAGTGAAGCACCTCCGCCATGCGAAGCTTTCGTTCCCCCACGTCCGCTAGCCCGGCGAACTTGAGCAGCAGCCTGCCGCCATCGTCTCGGCCAAGGAACTTCAGTCGCTCGCGGCCGCGCAGTCTTCTGAGCGGACCAAAGCGCTCGACGAGCCATTGCGGGTCCACCTCCGCCACGACCCGCTGAGCGCGTTTCCAGCGCTCACGATCCTTCTCGCTCGCCTCCGGACCGGGATCTCCCGAATGGCTCGGGACGAAGGCAATTCGATTGAGCGGCACGCCCCGCTTCTCAAGCCAGCGCGCGACCGCAGCAAAGGAGCTTCCCGAAAGGCCCGGGCCCTCATCGACGATCACGAAATGCGGTTCGCTTTCGAGGACTGTCTCCGGAAGTTCGACTTGCCTGGCGAAAGGATCGCCGAATGGACGGACGGTGATCGGCGGCGGCGCTTCGAGGGCGGCCGCAACCATCGCGCCAAGCGTCGTTCCGATACTCCGAATCCCAATGACACGCGGCGCAGCGTGGAGCTTCAACCGGCGCGCGGCGTCGGCATAAGCTTCTGGATAGACGGCGTAGAAAGCGAAGCCTTCCGGCACTCGGAGCGTCAGCTTGCCGGACAGCCTGATCGGCGGAACCGGCGGCAGATCGCCGATCGTCGCGAATTTGCTGTCCCATGATCGAAGAGCGGCGGCCGCAAGTTGCGTAAGAAACAGGTTGAGCTCTGCGCTAGCCGCCGACCCTTCATCTTCGACCGCCTGAAGCAGCCGCCCGGACTCGATCAGCGTGGCAACCAAGGCCGAGTGGCGGTTTAGCCCCCGAGGCATCGTTCCTATGGCGTGGAGACTTCGGCCGATCTTACGCAGCAGTTCCGCCGCATCGACGGTCTCCGACCGGTCTCCGAAAACGAGCATGGCAGCTTATCCGGTGGCGAGGTGCCGGTATGCGATGCAGCCGAAGTCGTGATAGCTCGGGACCGGATGGCCGTGGCGTGCCAGCCATGCTGCCCACCCGTCGTATTGCGCACGGCTGAGCGACAGCACCTTCCGCCTGGACTTGGCATGTTCGAGAGCGTCGAGCGGCGCTTGGCCGCGATCCACGAGAACGCAAAGGGCGAGAAGCGGTGAGCGGCCGATGCCGTGCTGGCAATGGATCAGGACCCTCTCGCCCTGTTCGATCCACTCCCGGACGAACGCCACGCCGCGGTCAAGGCCGTCGACGCCGAGCGCTTCCATGTCCGGCGCCGGCAAGTGGAGCAGGCTGATACCGGCCGTGCGAAGATGGTGTTCGTCATCGCAATCCTCCTGACGAAGGTCGACGATGGCCCGGATGCCGTCGCGCTGGGCCAACTCGCTGGCACGCTCGACCGGGAAACACCCGCCCACCGCCAAGCGATCGGTCAGCCAGTCAAAGTCTATCGGGGAACCGGCCTGCGGATCGGGCAAAGCTTTTCCTTCAACAAATAAGCACAGGTTAAGAGTGAATGACGAATGTTGTTGTTACTGTTGTTCATATTGCTGTTTACTTAGAACTACTGTTGTTGTATTTCGTCCTTAGGGAACAACAAAGCTTCACAACTGTTCCGCGTTCCATGGACTTTCATTGCAACGCCGAACCGATCCGCCCATGACCAAGAGCGAAGGGCGGCTGCGGGCGGTCACCGAAGATGACGTCGAAGGGCGGATCGAAGCGCTGGCGCCCTGGTTTCACAACATGGAGATCGGTGGCGTCTGGACTGCTCCGGACCATTTCCTCGGCGACTATCCGGGCGCGAAGTTCCGGCGCTTCGAGCGGTCTCTGCCGGACGTCCGTGGCAAGTCCGTTCTCGATATCGGCTGCAATGCGGGCTTTTATTCCATCGAGATGAAGCGACGCGGCGCAGCATCGGTCGTCGGCATTGACACCGACGAGCGCTACCTGGCGCAGGCCCGCCTTGCCGCCAAACTGACCGGCTACGACGACATCGGATTCGAGCAACTGGACGTCTATGACATCGCGGGGCTGGGGCGAACGTTCGACCTCGTGATCTTCATGGGCGTCCTCTACCACCTGCGGCACCCCGTCCTCGCCCTCGACCTCATCCGCGAACATGTCGCCACGGACATGCTGCTGTTCCAGTCGATGCAGCGCGGGTCGAAGCAGATCCTGCAGGTCGAAGAGGATTATGAGTTTGCGGAAGCCGAGCACTTCTTCGAATCCGCATATCCGAAGCTTCACTTCGTAGAGCGTCAATATTGTGGCGACTGGACCAACTGGTGGATCCCGAACCGCGCCTGCAGCGAAGCCATGCTGCGCTCGGCGGGCTTCGTGATCGAGCAGCGGATCGAGGAGGAAGTTTATCTCTGCCGCGTCGGGGACCGGCCCTACGCAAAGCACGGACCTGCAGCAGTCTATCCAGTTCAGGGAGCCGCCCAATGATCGAAGCGGCGATGATTTGGAACGAGCCCAACAACAAGTCGCATTGGGACCCGGAGATCGATCCTGAGTGGACGATGTTCGCGGACATGGCCAAGCAGGCGGCCGGCGCGATGGCCGACGCCAATCCTGACGTAAAGCGCGTCCTTGGCGGGATGTCGCCGATCGATCCCTTCTGGGTCGAGCGGATGAAGAACTACGGCGTGGTTGACGCAGTCGATGTGGTCGCGCTTCACGGCTTTCCACTAGACTGGAACCTGTGGCCGATTAACGAGTGGCCGCAGCGCATTGCCGACATCGAGGCGGCGATTCCGGGCAAGGAGCTATGGGTTACCGAGGTCGGTGTCGGCAGCTTCGGCGCCGAGGAGGTCCAACAGTTCGGCCTCAACCGGACAGCCGAGCTGCTGTTGAATCGCGTTCCCCGCGCCTTCTGGTACTCGCTCTTCGACCTGCCGCGCACATGGGAAGCGACGACGCGGCACAAGGAGGCGGAAGGGTCGTCCTACTACCGCCATTTTTACATGGGCCTGATCCGCGAGGACGGGACGCCCAAGCTCGCGCTCGACGACTTCCGCCAGTTCACGCCCGATCTTGGCATCATGCAGTGGTTCCACTGGCACGATCATCGCCTCGACGACGCAGTGCGCTGGCTGAAGGACCTTGGCGTCACGCACCTGCGCACCGGCCTGAGCTGGTGGGATAGCTACCGCGACGGGTGGGAAGACTGGTTCGACCGGCAGATGGAAGCGCTCGAGCCGTTCAACACGACCGTCACCTTCTGCTTCACGCCCAACCATCTGGGCATCCAGCCGCACCACACCAGTCCGCCGCGTGATCCGGCGATCTTCGCCGACTTCTGCGGGCGGATGATAGAGCGGTACGCGCCCTCAAACGCCATGAAAGTCGCCGCCGAATGAGCCTCCACGATCCCAGGACCACCGACATCAATGTCGCCATCGTCGGCGTCGGCAATTGCGCAAGCTCGCTGGTGCAGGGCATCGCGCATTATTCAAATGGCGGCGCCAATGAGCAGATTGGCCTGTCGCATTGGGACCTTGGTGGATACCGCCCCACGGACCTGAAAATCGTCGCTGCGTGGGATGTCGACCGACGCAAGGTGGGGCGCGACGTCTCGCAGGCAATTTTCGCGCCGCCCAATTGCACCGCAGTCTTCTGCGATCATGTGCCTGAAAGCGGTACAAAGGTCCGCATGGGCGCGGTATTGGACGGCATCGCGGACCATATGGCCAATTTCCCGGCGGAACGAACCTTTATGCTCGCCGACGGCGAACTCGAGCCGGGGAAAGCTGACGTCGTTGACGTGCTCCGCTCGACCGGCACGCACGTCATGGTCAATTATCTCCCGGTGGGGTCCCAACGCGCAACGGAATTCTACGCGGAATGCGCGCTCGAGGCGGGTGTTGCCTTCGTCAATTGCATGCCCGTGTTCATCGGCAGTGACGAGGCCTGGGCAAAGCGGTTCGAGGACGCTGGCGTTCCGGTCATCGGCGACGATATCAAGGCGCAGCTCGGCGCAACAATCGTCCACCGCGTGCTGACCGACCTGTTCCACAAGCGCGGCGTCCAGCTCGACCGGACGTACCAACTGAACACGGGCGGCAATACCGACTTCCTGAACATGCTCGAGCGCTCCCGCCTGGCGTCGAAGAAGATCAGCAAGACCGAAGCCGTGCAGTCTGTCGCCGAGCACCGGTTGGATCCCGACAATATTCACATCGGCCCGTCGGACTACGTGGCTTGGCAGAACGACAACAAGATCTGCTTCCTGCGCATGGAAGGTCAGCTGTTCGGCGGCGTCGCGATGAACCTGGAGCTGCGTCTGTCGGTCGAGGATTCCCCGAACAGCGCCGGGGTTGCGATCGACCTCATCCGTTGTGCAAGGCTGGCGCTGGATCGCAACTTGGGTGGACCGATACACGCTCCTGCTTCGGCCTTCTGCAAGCGTCCGCCCCGGCAGGTGCCCGATGATCAGGCTCACGTAGAACTGCAGCAGTTCGTCGGTGAGGCAAAGGGCTCGCAGTGATGGCCGCGCTTCAGGTCACGCCGGAGGAAGGCGGCAGCGCTGTTCGACGCCGACGAATGCGGGGTCAACATCTTTTACGACGTCGACTATCGCGCGAAACCGTCTCAATCCGACGACGCGCTCTACTTCCACGCCAACCTGGCGCAGGGAACGCGCGACAAAGCCGGGCGAGGATTTCAAGATCCTGCCCCGCATTGAGGGCCGTGGGAGTTCCTCGGTACGAGCGTGACCGTCCTGGGCGGTGGAAAATTCAGACCTTCCGCGAGGGGAGGACGGCGCGCGGCCGCGCGTCACTGGGCCGGCTAGTGTCTGCTTGGGTGGAACGCGGACCTTCGCTAAGCAGCTGAGCCGCGCAGCGGCACTCAACCGGTTTGCCAGCGTTCCTAAAGGGTGAGCAGTTCAACCGAAGAACAGACGTTCTCTCGCACAGACCTCGCCGAGGACCGGACGATCCTCGCCAACGAACGGACTTTTGCGGGCTGGATGCGCACATCTCTGGCGTCGGTAGCTATCGGCGTTGGCTTCCACGCGTTGTTCTCGCGAATGGAGCCGGCTTGGGCCCCGCGCGCTATCGCAACCGCGTTCCTGCTGCTCGCGATCATTGTCATTCTTTCTGCCGAGCGTCGAGCTGCCGCAGTTATGAATCGGCTGAGCGCTCATGTCGTGGTCACTGCGCGGACGATGAACCTCCGCGTCTTCGCCGCGCTCGTCGCTCTTGGTTCTGCCGCCCTGATAGCAGCGATTTGGCTCGTGAGTTTTGAGTAGCCGCTGTCGGAACAGCCCGCGTCCACATGGCGTTGATTTTCGGCCAGCGACCATGTGAGGAGCGTCAGTGCCAAACAGCAGCGATGCGTTGCGCCTATTCGGCATCACACTGATAGGCGCGACTCCGGAGAACCTGCGGAAGCTGCTGCTCACGCTC
>Ga0307414_10000541_pt1 | contig 19713 bp, 27 predicted proteins | sample DK1Ometagenome_FD_203804 | JGI IMG/M metagenome (GOLD analysis project Ga0307414, IMG submission 203804) | Maize rhizosphere microbial communities from greenhouse at UC Davis, California, United States - DK15-O-3 | ecosystem: Host-associated > Plants > Roots > Rhizosphere > Soil | place: USA... | reverse complement strand
CGCGAACGCGGCAGCGATCAAATGGCGCCTCAGGCGCACAGGGACGCACCGAACCGTACATGGCACCGGCGGGCCTGGCGATGCCGGTTCGCTTAGGAAACGCGCTTCGGGAATCGAAGGCGATCAGGAGCGACGAATTCGGGCCCCGGAGCAAGCCGGCACCAAAGCCCAAGATACCGTTCCGGCAATGCGGTCCGGCGGCTGCCGTGTCTTAAGCCTGACTGATCGGAATTGCTGGGCGCGCGCGGTCGAGGATCGGCGGCAATATGCGTCGCGCCGCGATTTCCGCTAACCAACTTTCGAGGACGTTTCGGCACCAGACTTCGTAAAAGCAGTTGGGTGAGCGTGATCTTTAAGGTGATGTGAGAACAAACGTCGTGGAGAGTTCTCGCTCCCTGCCATTCGCCTCGAAAGGCGCTTGCGAATTCGTACCAACCCAAGAGCCGACGTTGGCGCTCAGAGCAGGCCGGCCCCAATCGCCAGATTGAACATAGTCATCCCTCGCCGCTCGGCATGGCCCGACCACGCGGCCGCCTAGCCGGCTGCAGATTCTTCGCTTCCACAGCAGCGGGAGATTGCAGGCTCATTTTTGTCTCTGTGTTGGAGCGCGCGAACGTCCGCTTTCCACTCATTTCCGCCGATCCAGCCGAACGCCTGCACGAGCTCGCACCTCTGGCGGCGCCGATTAGTCCCTCGCAAGATGTCTGTCGCTGGCTGCGTTTTGTGGGAGCCAACCTAACGACGGTTAATCATTCCTGGAATTCCGACATTAAGCTCATTCGTTCATCTGCGAGGCATGGAATACCGCCAAGCGGCCGCAGCGCCTTTCGTCGAGCAGCGCGCTTTCGAGCGCGTCCGGCTCGATTGTCCGGCCCGATTGATAACCGCTGGCAGCTATCGGAGCGCGCAGCTGTGCGACCTCTCGCAAGGCGGTGCGCGCCTGCGCCTGGACAACCCTCCGGCTGAAGGAACCACGGCGCTCCTGCAATGGAACGGGCATGAGAGCTTGTGTAGAGTCGTCTGGGCGTCCGAGATAGCCTGCGGTGTGGCATTCGAAACGAGGATCTCTTCGGACGTGGTCGCCGGATCGGATTTGCCGTCGCTCAATGGCGGAGGGCGTCCCGTCGCCGGGGTGACCAAAATCGGATTCGGGATGAAACGCCGATGTCTGAACTCCTCGGTTGCCGAGTCTGCGGCAGAGACGGCCTCGGTGCTCAACTGCTGGTCAATCGTACTCTCGCGCCATCCTGGCGGCCCGACATCGCCAACGGCGGGCATGAGCGCGGCTCAAGAAATGTTCTTCTTTGGCAGCCCGCTTGCTCATATCGTTCAATATGACGCGGCGCGGCGATCGGCCGGCTGCGGAGGCTAGCCGCTCCTGGGGCGCTTATGCATGTTCTCCTGATCGAAGACGAGCTGGCTACGGCCGAGGCTATTGGGCTCATGCTCGCAAGCGAAGGATATCAACTCCATTCGACTCAATCGGGCGAAGACGGTGTCAGTCTCGGCAAGCTTTACGACTACGAGATCATTCTCCTCGATCTGAACCTTCCCGATATGGACGGTTACGACGTGCTCAAGGAGTTGCGGCTTGGCAAAGTGCGAACGCCAGTCATGCTTCTGACCGGGAGTTCGGCGATTGAGTCCAAGCTCCGCGGATTCCGTCTGGGCGCCGATGAATACCTGACCAAACCGTTTCACCGCGAGGAGCTGATCGCGCGAATTCGCGCCGTCGTCCGTCGCTCGAACGGACATTCGCAATCGATTCTTCGCACGGGCAGACTGGCCGTCAATCTGGATAGTCGGACTGCTGAAGTAAATGGGAGGCAGGTTCACCTTACCGATAAGGAATATGCGACGCTTGAGCTGTTATCACTCCGTAAGGGCACTACAATCACTCCGGAGATCTTCCTGAATTATCTTTATGGCTGCACCAACGAGCCCAACGCCCAAATCCTCGACGTTTACATTTGCAAGCTGCGCAAGAAGCTGACCGCCGCTTGCGGCGGAGACGACTACATACGCACTGTCCGAGGATGCGGTTACGAACTGAACGATCCGCAGAACGCTGTAAAAATTGCCTAGCCGGAGGCCTGGCACGGGTGTGGAGATCGCCGAGCAGAACCGATCTACTCGCGGGCGAACTTCGGCGGGTCCACTTTGCGTTTTCAGGACCGAGCGATCCAAGGCAGACGTGCTCGACTCGTCGCGCTTGCTGCAGGCGCGCCGAACCGGTGATGCTGCGGCGCTAAGATTGAGCGGACTGGATGGATAGGCGGCCTGACGGGACTAGTGCGATGTGACGGCCTTACCAGGGTTTGATGGGTGTCAACCGAACCGCCGCTCACTTGGTCTGGCGCCGGTGTGCAGCCACGATTCTGCCCAGTACGAGTATTCACCTAATCTCTAATGGAGATGGCCAGCTGATCGACGGGGATGAGTGACCCGCGATGATCGGCCGGACACCGCTTTCTGCCGTAACACGTGGCGCGGCTCCAGCTTCAATTCGGGACGCCAGTTGCGCGACGATTGCTTTGCGTGCCCCGCTCCCCGACGGGCAGAGGACTGCATCTGGGAAATTTAGAGAGGTGGTATGATCCGAGAGCAAAGACGCGCAAGCAGGGCTAAGTTGTCGATCGGCCTGAGCGTGCGAGAACGACAAGGCCGGCCGATGCTGGCGACTTTGACGAGCCTCTCGCCGTTCGGATGCCAGATTACCGGAGCAAGCCTCAAGCCCGAGCAGACGGTATGGGTCAGGTTACCTGGCCTTGAAGCGCAGCAAGCTTTGTCGACCTGGGCGAAAAACGGCGAAGCAGGTCTGTCATTTGTCCATCCCTTGCATCCAGCGGTCGCCAGCTGCGTCAGTCAGCTCGATGGACATTCCCCATCGGATGACGAGCTCCTTGACGAAGAAGAAGCCGACAGCACCGAACAGCTTGCAAGACAGGGAAGCCGACGGGAGAAGATCCTCAGCGGCCAAGTCGCGGCTATGGAAAAGGCCCAGAAAGCTACGCGGGCTCCTAAGCTTTGGGTGCGGGCCGTCGGCTGATCTCGCGGGCTGCGCGCGGTAATTTGCCGGGACATTGACACTGGCAAACATCGGGCTTCGCATGTGGCGCTCGGGGAATCTGCGCAGTGCTCCCGCGAGTCGTTGCCGTCGCCTACTTCCTGATAACCTAATGTCCGCTTTCGACCCATTGCGGACATTCCCATCGCTCGTGCTATGTTTTCCGCACAGGCCGGAGCCAATGCGCCGCTGTTTGAGAACCAATCGTTCCCTGGAGCAAATCCGCGATGGGCCAATTCGCTGTGTGGACATGCCCGTCCTGCGGGTTGCGGCGGAAAGCGCAGTTCTGCTCGAGCTGCGGTGAGGAGCGGCTCAGGTCCGAGGATCTCACCTTCACCGATCTGACAACGCAATTCGCCAAAAACGTAACCAGCATCGATGGACGGCTCCTGAAAAGCATGTGGTCACTACTCATGGCTCCCGGAGCCTTGACCGCTGCCCATATTCGGGGGGAAAGGCGATCCTATCTCGGGCCGCTGGCGCTGTTCTTCATCGCCAATGCCGTGTTCGTTCTGGTGCAGACGGCAGTGGGCGGCGTCCTGTCCTCTCCACTTGACTCGCACCTGCACGAGCAGGACTGGAGCGGCCTGGCCCGAAGCATGGTGAACCACAGGTTGCAGACAAACGGCCAATCACTCGCGGCCTATGCCGCGGTGTTCGACGAAGCCGTCGCCTTCAATTCCAAGACGTTGATGATCCTCATGGTGCTCGCGTTCGTCCCGTTGCCGATCGTGCTGTTCCGGCGCCAGCATCGCGCGATCGGCGCGCACTTCGTTTTCGTCCTTCATCTCTATGTGTTCGTGCTGGCGCTGCTGTGCGTTGCGTTACTGCTGGCCGAGGCCGAGTTTCTGCTCGGCGGCCAGGGACTGTACTCGCCGGTGGTCGATTTGGTGCTATCGCTGTTCAACCTCGCGGCTTGCGGACTCTACATTTACGCTGCGCTCGGGCCGGCGTACAACGCGACTGGCGCGAAGCGCGTGATCAAGGCGGCCGTGCTCGCGGGCGCGGTCGGCGCACTCTTCGTCGGCTACAGGTTCGCGATCTTCCTGATCACGTTCTACACGACATAGTACGGTGAGTTGCTGGCGCCTCTTAAGCCCATGCGTGCCGTTCGCTTTCCACCCATTCAGGACATTCGAAAGCTCAGCCGGCAGATCGTCGAAGTAGGCGCGAATCTATGTTCATGCCGGCTTCGGAGCGAGGTGCCTGAGTGGTGAGGAACCGCGCCTACGAGCAATCAATGCGCCCACACCCAGGGCAAAAATCGTTAACGTGCCTGGCTCGGGCACTTGGACCGGATCACCACCGCTCGAAACGCTGGTAACCAACCCCTGGCCGCTGGCCGATGCCACGTCGCCCGCCCCCTCGACGGAATCATAGCGGACAAAGAAGTCATCGAACGTCAGGAAGGAGATTGCGTCGTAAAAGGCCAGCCTGAAAGTTCCGAAGCCCACTTCGCCGGGAAATATCCCAGCGTCCCTGTTTTCGCAGCTCGCGGGATCTCCGAAGTTGGCGAAGCAGGCATCGACCGAACCGATACCGTCAGAGTAGGTCGACGCCCCTTCGAAGCCTTCGAACGCGCCAGAAACAAAGCCGATCACATAATTGGAACCGGAGGGATTCGTCCGGAACGCAAAGCTCGATAACTCAGATGGGATGCTGCTCGTGTTTGCGATTGAGTAATCGAAATTGAAAAAACGGGCCGGTGTTTCAAAGTGGAAGCCATCCTCCACTCCTGTGAGCGTGAACGTGGCGCTGCTCCCCAAGCCCTCAATAGGACGCCCTTCGCTGAACCCGTTGTAGTCTACCGACACGCTCTTGCCTGTATCATCGGCGGCGAAGGTTACCGGTTGCGCGAAGGCAGAATTCGAGGCCACCAACGACGCAACGCCGGTTGCGACCAGTATGGTCTTCGGAATCATTGGTAGGCTCCACCAGTCGTGATGTCGCTTGCTTTGCCTCGTTGGCTCGCATTGCACAGTCGAACCTCAGACCCGTCCTGCTTTGAACCAAACCATTCCCGAAGGCAGCACACGCCAACGGAAGGCCTTCCGTTGGAACGTGGGGCGGCCCTTGCCCCTGGCTGCTGGTGAGCAATCGCTACGGTATGGCTGAGCGTCCGCTTTCCACCCAAAGCAGACAATTCGCGAGAGGTCCGTTCGCGGCCTCACTGGTCAAGGTACTTATCAATTCGAGCAATGGCATCCTTATAGCGCTTTTCATCCCGGCCGCCGTACGAGGTGACAAACAGAGCCTCCCTCAATCCCTCTCGGCCATCAAGCAAGACGTCGGGGAGCAACTCCTGGTCCGAGATAGTCTTTAGAGATAAAGCGGTTGGGCGGGCCGATTGAGCATTCAAAGCTTTGCGCGCGAAGTGAAAACCTGAGCGATCTGCGGCGAGGTCTACGAAAGAAAAACCAGAGCCTTAAGGAAGGCTATCGTGCAACTCTTTCCATTCGCCAAGGCTGCCGCTCGCCTCTTCTCCCAGGACAGCTGTCAGCGCTGCTGAAAACGCCCAGTGCTTCGCGAGATCAGCGCGCCCGCGCAGTACCACGGACTGAGCCGGCAGGGGGCAGCCCCTGCTCCTCTCCACGGCCGCTGGAACCAACGAATGCGCCTGCTCGCCTACGACATAAAGCGCGACCGCAACGAAGGCTGCGCGGTTGTAAAGGGTGGGATCTGGGCCCGCGGCTCGTTCGAACGCCTGCCGCACTAAGGGAGCGAGCTGAGTTGCTGGAGTCTCGAGCTGCTGTCGAGCCAATCGACAGTATATCTGGGATACCAACGGCTCGTTCACGGGTGCGCCCACCGCCCTCACCACAGCTCCGATCAAGTCGTGGCGATTAGACAACGCAAGGTCAGCGGTTATCGCATTGTCAGCAACGCTAAACCGGCGAACGAACTGATCCAGTTCGGGCAGTGCCACCCCTTTTCTCAGCAGCACCCATCGGAGCAAATCGGCCGACCATCGGGATGCAACCGCGGGAAGGGCTACCCGCCCTACTTGTAGTCGCAGGGTCGGAAAGCCGGTATGCGTCCCCGTTACTTTAGCAGCCGTGTTGATCCAGACTCCACCCAGCACGTGCAAACTGGCTCGAGTAGTGAACACTCCTGAACTCACTTCGGCTTCGACCCTCCTCGAGCCGCTCGCCTCGCCCGCGAGGATGGCAATTGCTCTAAGATGGCGTGCGTCCAACGACAGCCGAACAGTACTCCCATCCTGCGCGGCTTCTACCTGGTCGATAAGATCGCGAGCCGCCGCAACATCCTCAGCAGTCGCGCTCTCTTGATAGCGGACGGACGGAGCCCCGCTGAGGAATGCGAAGCTCAGCGCCAGCGGTAAAAGGATTAAAACGAAGGCGACAACGCGCCGCCTCAGCCAGCCACTCGCTCCGATCAGATCATTCATGGGGTCTGCATCAGACCGCCACGGCTGAACGGCGCATTACTTTCTGGGGGATATTTCAGGTTCACATTCTCATTCGAGCCAAAGTGCTACGAGAGCCGCGGCTTAGCGTGGAGGAGATAGTCCGCTTCTCCATGCGCATTCGTCCGTGACGATCCGTCACCGCCCACACGGCGCCGCTGGGCCTTTAACGACTGCATTTCGCTGCGTTCGTCCCTAACCGACCCGTCCGCTATCGGCAACGCCCGCCGCTCGATCCATGCCGCTCGGAGTGTCGGCATTCCACCCATTTCGAACATCGACGGGACGAAGCGGTTGTCGGCGAGTCCGCTTCGATTCGAGCCGGATCTGCAATTCGGCAAGGCCGTTAATCTTTGCGAAGCGCCAATGGTATTCCCTTGCAGGCCTAGCGTTTCACGGCACAGTCCACTCATCGCCCCCCGCCTCGGCGGGGGGTCTTTTTACCGCCCGTTGCAGACATTCGCGCGCTCGAAGCGCGACCCCTCAAGGCCTCCGTCCGTTTACTTCCTTTACGGTCGTTTTGCAGGTGCTCGCCGGGACTACATTCCCGGCTTCTCGCCACGATGATGCGAGCGGCTCGGCGCCGCCCTACGCAAACAGATCGCTGCTATCCCCTGCATCACGCTCGGTCCAATCCCCTGGGATTTAACGGCACGCGCGAGCGGTGGATTGCGGAGCGCTCTTTGAGATAGGCGTCAGCTATCGCGGCTGCCGTCATCGGTCGCCCGTAGCGATATCCTTGCGCTTCGTGGCAACCCAAACGGATCAAGGCAGTCTCCTGCTCTACAGTCTCCACGCCTTCGGCAATCACCGTCAGGCTAAGGGCTGTAGCCATTCCGATCACCGCTTGAACGATGGCGGCATCGCCGATCTTGCTGTCGACTTGCGCAACGAAGCTGCGGTCGATTTTCAGGCGCGTCAGCGGGTATTTCTGCAGCAAGCTTAGCGAACCGAAGCCGGTGCCGAAATCATCAAAAGCGACGCCCACGCCCAGCCCCTTAAGCTTGCGCAGCGCGGCCGTGGACTGGTTGTTGTATCGGAGGACCGTGTTCTCGGTAATCTCCAGCTCCAGCTCATCCGGAGAAAGCCCGTGTGTCCGGAGGGCAGAACAGACAACACTCAACAGGCGTCCGGAGCGCAGTTGGGCCGCGAACAAGTTTACTCCAACTCGCACGGAGCCCAAACCGAGCCGAGCCCAGTCGGCGGCTGCCGCGCATGCCTGATCGACGACCCAGTCGCCTACCTGCTCGGCTATCGCGCTATCCTCGAGCACTCCGATGAACGATTGCGGAGGAAGAAGATCGTGGTCTGGATGGCGCCATCGAAGCAGCGCCTCGACGCCCGACAGCGTTTTGTTCGTCAGACAAACCTGCGGCTGATACAACAGCTCGAACTCGCCCTTCGCTACGGCCTGTCGGAGCTCGGCTCCCAATCGGTGCCGCTGTTCGGAACTGTTTTGCATCGCCCGCACAAAGAATGTGCGGACACCGCCCCCTTCGCCCTTAGCGCTGTACAGCGCCAGATCGGCGCTGGAGAGCAACTGCTCCACCCCCTCTCCGTCCTGGGGTGACATTGCGATCCCGATGCTGGTGCGGACGTAAATCGCCTGGCCGGCAAGGTCGAACGGCGGAACGAATGCCGCGAAGATCCGCGTGATCAGGTGCTCGATGCGAATGGGGTTGGCGCAGTCGGACAGCATGACGGCGAACTCGTCGCCACCCAGGCGAGCGACGAAGCCCGCCCCTCCTACGGCGTCGGTTAGCCGTCCTGCCACCGCTGCCAGAAGTTCGTCGCCCACCGAGTGCCCGAGGCTATCGTTCACGTCCTTGAAGCCATCCAGATCCAGTAGCAGCAGCGTGCAGGGAGCCTTGTCGATATTGTCGGCAAGTCGTTCGTGCAGCGCGTTACGGTTCGGAAGAGACGTGAGCATGTCGCAATGGGCCAGATGCAGCAGCCGTCGCTGCGCCGCGTCCCGATCCGTGATGTCACGGAGGAGTGCGCCAAACATGGGCTGTCCTGCCTCGAACCACATGGACAGCGACAGTTCGACGGGACGCTCGCTCCCGTTTGCGTGAAGACCCAGAATTTCTACCGACTGTCCGGCGAGCCGCGCGTGGCCGGCTTGGACGGCGCGTGCCAGACCGGCGGCATGTGCGGCTCGATGGCGGGCCGGTATGATGATCGAGAGGGGCTGGCCGACCGCCTCAAGCGCGCTGTACCCAAAAAGCTGCTCGGCCGCCGTGTTCCAGGATACGATTATGCTGTCCGGACCGGCGCAGACTGCAGCGGTTGCGGAATTGGCGAGCATCTGCTCGTAGCGGTCCTGAGCTGGCAACCCGTCCGCCGGCTGGTTCGCTTTCGACTGACGTTCTGCCCTGAGCTGTCCGGGTGTATCCATCCCGCCCGCCATATTGCCGCGAAGTTAAGGCTTCAGCCGCCGCTGCGGCCGGAACATTACGGAGTGCCATCACTCCAACGATGCTGAAGCTGCGCAGAAAAAAGGCTGAGGACCTCGAGACCCGGCCTTCGCCCATGACCGCTAATACCGCTTGGCGGAGGTTTCCCCGCATCATGGCCCGAGGATCATCGCTGAGGCGATATGGTGACATCGGCAAGCCTCATTCACGAGCGCCTCGTCGGCAGACCTTCTTTAAAGCCCATATGCGGGTTGCCGCTGAATGGGCGGAGTTAGTCTCGCCAATGTCTCATCGAGCGGTCTGATGGTGAAATTCCCGGGAGTCACCGGTGGGAACCGCAGTTGAGCTGCGGCGCCGAGGTATGAGCATCTCGGGTGAAGTAGTCTGAACGCTCCAATCAGTTTGGCGCACGCAGCTTGGAAGAGATTGATCAGGTTGCTCTCGTGCAGACCGGGCTCGAGCCGACGAGCGCTGACATGTCACCCCTCCAGGAGAACGGCCCCTGGAATTGGAGGCACTCACGATAACCGCGACCGCCGGTAAGACGCGATCTGCCAACTACAAATGCGATCCGACCGCCGAGGTTCGAAATCGCCGCCTTGCCTGCCTCCGTTCGCGATCAGGCGGTGGCTCGAGCCGTTTGATGGGCCGGTGCTTATGAGGACGATCCCCGATTTCAACGGACTGTTAAGTGTTTTCTCGTAGCAGCCTCTCCGGGCGAACCGAGGCGGCTAAGGCCGTTTGAGGTTCCAGCGGGGGAAACCGAGGCCGCCGGCTTGCGGTTCCCCCCGCTCAACCGCCCGCCAGCGCGATCAGCCCCTCGCCGTGAAGTACGCCATGCGCGTACATGATGAATTCGACAATCGGGAACACCAGCACTTCTTTGCCTGGCGGCGCATGACGGCGCGGTGATGGTCGAGCGAGACCACTGGTGGTGAACCCAAATCCCACGCAAGATTGTCCCAGGAGATGCGATGCCTGATGATATTGAGCCGCTTACGCCCGCCCTTTGGTTTTTGCGGATCCAGATGATCGCTAGCGGTGAGTTGGGCAGCATCGAAAATGCCCTGCGTCACGCAAGCCACCTGCTTCAACTCACGCCCACGCCCTTTCGCGAAGTGGTGCGCATGTCATTGGATGAAGGGACCTTTGAGGCTCTACTCGAAGCGGGAGAATTCGACACGGCGGCTCGGCATCTCATTGCTCAACCGACATCCTTGTCCATCGAGGAAAATGCGGACAGACCGTTTCAAGCGGTAATAAGCTGCGTCATTCTCAAGCGGGCCATTTGTGGTAGCGGAGATACAGTAGCTACCGCGGTGCTGGATGCGTGGACGACATGTCTGCTGGCCCTCCGAACCGAATTTGGAACCGACCTCGTCAGTTTGAGTGATCAACCCCCGCATACAGGCCAATCCGGACACAATCAGCGATCCTCCTGGCACTGAGCTTTTCGATATCAAGCCGCGAACACGGTTGACGTCCCGAGCCCGTTGGCGGTTAGGGGGCAATGTCGCGCCCAGAGGGACTGCGGACGAGGCCTCTACCGACCTGAACCTTGACGGCGCCCACGGTTGCGACGAGCGCCGCGCTCCGATTTTCATGCTCTTCCAAGCGCGGCGGTCTGCCCCGCGCAAGCGCACCTTACGCCTCTTAAATGGCGATTAGCGAAGGGCGGCATAGGGGCCAAGTGTCGCCGCGCAGCATACCAATCCGCATCACGCCAGTCGGATACCAGGGAGCCGGACCCAAAAACTGTCAAATTGCCCCTCATGCCCTGGCAAATCGGCCAATTTCGCTTTGGTTTCTGGAGCGTACGTCCGCCAAGTTGGCGCTCCGACGCACGTCACGCGCCCTGCCCTCGAATGACCGCTTTCGACCCGAAAGGGCCCTTGGCGGTGCCGCGAGTTGGGGCGGGGATGAACTTGTACATGCTCAGGGAGGTGGGTTGAGCCGCCCGCCGGCTGCGAAATCAAGTGAATCGCCAAGCCTCGGCGCAAACACGAAAGCTGCGCGAAACACCGTTCGGGACGATCGATTGGCATTGCCATCAAAATGGTGCTTAATTGCCGACCTTCGATTGATGGGGTTCGTGACGACGCTTGTGACTGCTCCTTCCGACCACGGCACTGCGGCGCGGCAGGAGCTTGTGACCCTTCTCGAGGAGGCGCTTACGCGCGCCGACAAAATCGGGGAAAGCTTGGTCGCGGCCCACATCAACCAAGCGCTGGAAACAGTCCGCCAGCGCTTCTAAAGCGCCATTTCGGATTAGCTTTCAAAGTTTCGCTTGGGATGGGCTGACCAAGGTACCAACCTCGTCTCACCACGGCGAATTAAGCAGGGGGAGGAGCCGATGCCCGAAGCTGCACAAGCGCACCAGTCAATATCGCTCGCGCAGTTGAACGCTGGAGAGCGCGAAGTTTGCGATCTTCTCATCGCCCGTTGCACCACGAAAGAAATGGCGCGGCATTTGCGCCTTTCGATCAATGGCGTCGATTGGCGGGTCAGGACCGCCCGCGAGAAGCTTGGCGCTCGCGATAGAAATGACCTCGCGAGAATCTATGGCGCGCTTAAGAACCACTGGGGGCAATCCCCAGTCCCACCATCCCCAGTGGCCGAAGCCGATGTCCCGCCGGTAGCAACGTGGCCGGAGACCCCGTCCCGATCCGAGTTCGTGTTCAACGAGGCGGCTAGCATTTCGCTGCCCGCGCCGTGGGAAGCAGCTCGCCGGACGGAGCTCGCGGAGGTGCTGGACGAGCGCTTCGGGAAGGTCTGGCGGGTGGCCGCTATTCCACTCGGCGCGCTGGGCATCGCGATGGTGGTGGCGGCCTTGATCGGTATCGCCCTCATGCTCGGGATGCTCATCTGATCTGACACCTCCGAGGGCACGGCTCCAGCCGAACCGAGGAGATGTCAGATGTTGAAAACCGAACTTGCCTTCGCCCTTGCCGATCTTCCGTTTGTTTGGCCGCCGCCGCACGGTTAAGCCCGCAAGCCGAGCAAAGCGAAAGGGCGCTTGACCAAACCCGCACGAAATGACGAAGGAGGGTATGGCTTTTGCCATTGCCTTCCTCGTCTTCGAGCTTGCTACGATCGCGGGCGCCTGGCGATTTGGCGGGCCGACAGAGCGCGCCGGTGCCGGCATCCTGCTGGCGATGGTGGTGGTCACCTACGGTGGTTATGGCTTCCTTTCGCCGATTTTTCAGAATGTCGATCCAGTTGGATTGGCGGTCGATCTCATTGGCCTGGCGGGATTTTGCTGGCTCGGGATCACCTCACGGAAACTTTGGCCAATATGGGCAGCCTCACTACAGCTTCTAAGCACTGGCGCGCATTTAGTCCGCGCGCTCGAAATTCCGGTGCGTGCCCCGGTCTATTATTGGATGAAGGGCATGCCGACCCTGGGAGTAATCCTGCTACTGATCGGGGCCACCTGGCTGCATCGCCGGCAGCACAGGCGCAGCAAGTTGCCCTCCTCGCCGAACTGATCGGAGGTGACGACGCGCATCACGTTGCTCGGCGTCTGCTGGCTGCCCTTGGGTCTCTGTCACGTGTGATTGCAGCGTCGCCCGAGACGCTCGCCCGGGCAGCAGGAGAGCCCGCTGTTGGCCAACGTATCGCCGCGGCACACGCTGCGGTGCTAGCCGGGCAGCGGGAACGTGTCACGCGGGCGCACTTCGACCTGAACAATTCATCCTTGCGGCAATACATTGGCGGGCTGTTCCAAGGGCTGGCGGTCGAACAGTTGCACGCGTTCTTCCTCGACGTGGACCATTGCTACATCACCGATGAGCGTGTTGGCGAGGGCGGTTGCGGCCACGTTGCCGGCAGTTTGCGCGGTCTTGTCGCGCGCGCGATCGACCTCGGTGCCAGGGGCGTCGTCTTGGCGCACAACCATCCTTCGGGCTGCGCGGAACCGAGCAAGGGAGATGTCGAAGCCACCCGCAAGGTTGCACGCTCGCTCGCCGAGTTGGACCTGGTCCTCGCCGATCACGTGATCGTCGGGGGCGCGACGATGAGCAGCATGCGCGGGTCAGGATTGCTATGAACAGCGATCTGGATACCGCGCTCGAAGCCGAGATCGTGGCACAGGGCCTGATTAGGCTTGCCGAACGGCTACGGAACAGCACGACCCAAGCTTCGGCATTCGCCGAGCTCGCAGTGAATACCGGAGCCGGTTCGCGAAAGCGTGAGGCCTACTTCGCCCTTGCCACGCGGATTTATGAGATGCGGCGCCAGCGAACCGAATTTTGGCCCGCTGAACTTTTCGGCGAGCCGGCATGGGATATCATGCTCGACCTTTACATCCGCGAGTGTGAGGGGCGCGAAGTCAACGTAACCAGCGTATGCATAGCCAGCAGTGTGCCACAGTCCACGGCGTTGCGCTGGGTGAGCCTGCTCGAAAGCAATGGGCTGATCGAGCGACGCGGTGCCCCGCACGACTTTCGAGTGCAATATTTGCGGCTAACGAAGGATGGCTCGCAACGAATGCAGCGATTCCTTCGCCAGACCAAAGGTGACCACCTCGGCGCAACTGAGCCGCTGCTGCTGCGGGCAAAGTAGGCCCTAGGTCGATTATGGCCACGGAGCTGATTGGACTACCCTTTAGCCCGATTAGTTCTACCTTCCGCTCTCGCCGCAGAAAGCCCTTCTGTTGATTTAAGGTAAACCGCGTTGATACCTGCGCAGAACCCTTAGGCACCGATTTGCGGCGGAAAATGAGCATCGCGCGGAGCGGAAATACAGAACTTTGGAACGCGCTCGGAGCAAATCTACTTCGGCGGAGCACCTCTCGCCCACGTAGTGCTCTACTATGAGCTCCAGCACAGACGCCGCCGATCGCGATCACGCGCGGACATTATCATTCCTCAACACGATCAGCTGATCAGAGGCTTGGCAGAGCGGCTGACAGACCAGTCAGAGCAACCCCGGGCACTTCGTTCGCAGAGACCCTCGACTAAGTCCTACCTCCCCCTTCCGACAACCGGACCGACCTCGGCCTGACTACTTAAGTGCAGCGCTGACGCGGTCGCTGGAGTCGATGAGATGTTGAGACCAGGTGTTGTACTCCTGCAGACACCGCCCGAGCAGGGCTCGGGTCGACTGCCCCTTTAGCTTGGCCGCTTCCGATGCGAGTTGACCGCCTAGGTCGATGTCGGGCTGTGTTGCGGCAATCTTCCCCAGAAAATAGACCGAGCCCATGACGCCGGCACTCTTCGAGTTTGGGTCCGAGCTCGTTTGCAGCGCCCCCATGGCAAGCAGACAGTGCAAGTCTTCAACGGGTGGAAGCTGGGCGGCAGCCTCACTTGCTTGGGCGAAGGTTAGGAAAGGCGCCAGCGTGCCCAAAATGTATCGCGTCATGGATTCCTCCTTCAGGAAAGCCCGTTCCCGGGCTCTTACTGTTCGACTCGCGATGTCAGCCTTGCAACCTTAGCAGCCCGTCCGCCATCACCCCACAGCATCCAGCGAGGGCCACGGCGGCAGGATCTCATAGCAGCGCCTGTACCGCGATAGGACAGCAGGGGATTCTCGAGTGGCCGAACCCCAAGGCCAAAGTAATGGCTGGTAATCGGTAGATTCGCGATGGGGGCTCAGATGCAGAAATTCCTATTAAGGTCGGCTTTGGCGGTCGCAGTTTCGGCTTCCGTATTTGTTGCGACAGCGCCAGCACAGGCCTCGACACCTATTTCACCCTGCGATCCTGCTCTGACCAATCCAAACGCAGTCGCATGTGCCGGTTACTACTCCGGCAACCTCATCAACGGCAGCCCGGAAGACATTCTGAACCAGCAAGAGGCCATTGCTTCTTTGCCGGGCGATTTCGTTTTTGACGGGAACTGGGCCGCGCTTGACCCTGAGTTCAAGATCACATCGCTCAGCAACGTCAATCAGCTCAATTTTGGGACCAAGATGTTCGGCAACACGATCATCGGGGCCCACTTCGGAAATGTCGCAGGACCGGCGGGCAACGTGTCCGTGTTCTGGCAGTTCGACTTCGGAGCAACCGGGGCTGATTACATCGCGCTCGATAACGAGCAGGGTTTCTCAAATGCCGTGCTGTACACCGCCAAGGGTCCCGGCGCGGTCCCCGAACCCGGTACCTGGGCGATGATGTTGCTTGGCTTCGGCGCTGTCGGTTTCGGCCTGCGCCGTCGCAAGTCGCAGACTCAGCGCCTCCGGGTCGTCTACGCCTGATCCAACCTTCGAATTCTTCCGACGCCGCCAGCCGAAAGGCTGGCGGCGTTGCTCGTTTAAAGCGCAACGTCCGCTTTCCACCGATTGCGAACGCTCGAGCCAGCTATGCAGTGCGTTCGCCTCGCGCATCCACGGCCGCCTCGATGGCTTTGGGTGCGAGCCTGAAAGCGAACATGCGGAGGAACGACGGCACGGGCGGACACGGGCACTGTGCCGCAGGCGCCTTGCCGACCGCATCTTGGCGCTCGGCCGCGTTATGAAGTCCGGATCAAGGCTAACCCAGCATTTTTAGTTTCGGTCCCTCTTGGCCATATGTTACCGCCCCACACCGATCGGCCGGGGGGATTATGATCGACATACAGCCGCTGGAACCGGCGCGTTGGTTTTCCGCCGTTCGGAAACTGGCCCAACGATGCCGGCAAGCCGATGCCAACGAGTTGGAGAGTCTGCTGAGGCACGGCTACCACCTGATGCAACTGGCGCCGGTCCCTTTCCGCCAGTCGCTGGGAGTTCACACGCCCGAATCCGTATTTGAAGCTTTGCTTGAAAACGGGGAGCTCGAAACAGCGGCCAGGGCCTTGTTGGGTTCCTCGGCTTTCGCCTGTTGTTCACGAGCCAGCGCCAATCCAGTCGAACGCATTGCCCCGGCAACCGAGCTCGCGCTCGTGGCGGAAGTAGGTCCTGAAGCTGCGCTGTTGCTAAGCTGGAGCCACCGTTTGCTCGCCTTGCGCGCTCTAGCGATCAAGCGGCCAATCAAGAATCCTGACCCAATTCCGCGTAGCGCGCCCTTCGGTCAGCATCTGCGGTTGATCGAGCGAACGGCGTCCTCGGCGTCGCGCGCCGACGCATCGCGTTCATTGGCCGCCGGTCAACTCCCGGATGCGACCGATGATTAAGCGCCGATAGCGAATACGCTGCGGCGTTATCGCTCTGACCAGGAAGTGTTGCGCCCCCTTGGTTTCGATACGGGACGCCCGAAGCGATCCCGAAGCCAAGCGTCGCCGGAGTTGGAAGTGCCCGGTTTGAAGCCGACCTCCTCGAATGTAATTTCATTGAGAAGTTCATCAAACTGGATGCCGCAGTGGCGCCCGGTGCACCAGACGACTCGGCCCGCGACCCGCGGCAGCGGTCGAAAACCGAGGATGACGCGATCACCGGATTCGAGCTGTCGATCCTGGACCTCGATCGTGCACCCATCGCGGGAGAGGTCATGGGCGAAGGCACGGCACGGCGCCTCGCGGCCCCGCGCGTCGAATTCCAGATCGACGACGACCCGTTCAAATGCTCTCTTGTCCACGACTTGCCTCGCTGGTCCGAACTTCAGCGACCCGTTTACCGAACACTTGGCTTTGTGTTTTCTGCCAGGGTTATGAACTCGCTTCTCCTCACGATTGACGAACAAGGATACCTAACGGTAGCCTTCGGCATGCCGAAGCTTGCGCGGCCCGTCGCCAAAACAAACGGTCAACATTTCTGCGACGCGAACCCACGGCTTGGCAACGGCGCGACCTCGCAAGTTGGCGCGGCCAGCGCGCCGTTGTCCTCGGATCATTCCACAATCCAACGTTCGAACCGCGGTCACCTGCGTCGGTCGGGATCGCGCGCGCAAGGCAATCAGGACGCGCCCGTGTCCCGACTTGACGCTTCGCCCGGTCAAAAGGTTGTCGGGGAAACCGGTGTCCGCGCCGGTCCGCGCCGATCGAATGCGGCATGGCCAAGACTCATCCGGCCATTTGCGAGATCCGTAGGCAGCGAGGTAACGCAAATGCCTGACGACCTGGTATAAGACGTTCCATGGACGGTCGAGGAATTGGCATTTCAGCGGTAGTGCTCGACGCCGATCCGCACGCGGTGACCATCGAGTGCGATGGCACACTGGCGGTCGGAATGAACTACCTCGTCGAGGGCCACGGCCTGCGATTCCTGGCGGGAATGGTGAAGTGGGTTCGCGCGGGCAAGGCCGGACTCTTCTTTCAGCATCCCATCCATGCGGACACGCTGGAGCGCCTCAGACCGGAGCGAACGCAATCGGCAACCATAACCTTGCGGCCCCTCGCTTAGCCGCTCTGGCGAGGTTTGGGCACGCAGTTAAGAGCACGGGAACGATTCCCGACACGCCCGGGATCTGCCCAAGCGGATATCCGCGGCTGAGCGGCAAACCTCAACCCCCATGGCCGAACCTTGGCGTGACAACGCAAAATTTCGGTCCGAAGAGGCGCTGGGGCGATAGATCTCGATACGGGTCATGAGATCGGTATTTGTGCGATCCAGTATCATGTTCCGAGGTGCGCGATGGGGCTATTTGACATGGCTGCCGCCTTGCTTATTTCGCGCACCTATTGCCCTTGGGGAGGCTGGACATCGCTGGGTATCCAAATCTCGTTTCCGATGTTTTTGGTCTTATACCTCGACAGCGAAGGGGCCATCGCCTCCTTCCGTGAGGCATGCCGACAGAGCGGAAATGCCGATAACATGCCGATCGCTGAGGCACGTCACCCGTCGGACGTTCCCCAGAGCGTTGCCGGCCTCGCGCAAATGCCGCAAAGTGTCCGGCGCGTTGGCACTCGGCAAATCGCTTTGCCGTAGCAAAAGCCCTATAACATTTTTCATTCAAATTTGACCCATAGGCCTCTATAAATTTCAGCAAGACGGCGGACCGTTTTATATTGTTTCATTCATGCGCCTCGCGGCAATGACGCGAACGACGGGCGAAAGATTTGGCGAACTGGAAGCGGGAACGCTTAGGCGAGACGGCAGTAGAGATACATGGAGGCACAACGCCTACTTATAGGTAGTAATACCTATATTGTTCGTAAAACATCCTAAGAGGCATGCCTTAATACACTCTCGACAATACTTCCGCCGGAGAGATGAAATGGTAGACCGCATCCACGTTATCGATCCGGACGTCCGGCGCCGCGCTCAAATCGCCCACGAGCTGCATAGCTGGAACGTGCACGCCGAGATATACGAGGGCCTAGACGAGTTCCGCTCGACCAATCCTGACGAAGGTTTCGTCTTTGCAGCGGATGACGAGATTCCGTCGGCGACGGCAGAGTTGTCCGAAGCCATGCGAGCGAACGGCAACCCTTTGCCGGTGGTCATGTATGCCGAACATCCAGCGACCGAGCGCGTGGTCAGCGCCATGCGCCTAGGCGCCTTGGACTATCTTGAGTGGCCGTTCGACGCGCAGAGACTCGGCGCGACATTTCGGCGCCTCGATGCCGATGGCCATCGCCTGCGGCAAAGCGAGCGGCTTCGGGCGGCCGCGAGATCGAAGGTCGCTGGTCTTAGCGCTCGCGAAGGCGAGGTTCTGGTACGGCTCGTCCAAGGGATGTCGAACAAACAAATTGCGAACGTGCTGCGCATTAGTCCCCGAACGGTCGAGATTCACCGGGGTAACATGATGGCGAAGCTGAATGCTCGCGCACCAGCGGATGCCGTGCGAATCGCGTTGTACGCTGGACTGGAGGACGATTTTCGATTGGTCGCCTGATCACGCCACCGTCGCGCGCGAACCAAGCCCCCAAAACATGCTCGTGGCATGGCCGCCGCTTAGGTTTCACCAAGTGTAGCTGACGCGCCTTACCATCGTCCCGGAGAGCGCTGCAGGTCCGCGCTGCGAAGAAAGCACGGTTACGATCTTTCTGGCGAGTCCGTGGAGCTGAGGCATCAGATCGGGCCTCCCGTGCTGAGCGGCCCAGTTGCCGAGTGTCATCAGGATCTCACTGACGTCGGCGCGCGCTTCCCAATCATGGCCATCGGTTCCGACATGCTCGGAGACCAGCACGGCGACCAGCTCAGCCAAACGGCCGATGATGAATTCGGTAACCTCTTCGTCGCTCATGGAAGCCCCCGCTGCGAAGTTAACCATAATCGCGCAACGGCTCAAGCAGTCCAGTCGGGTCTTGTTGGCAGCCGCCCATTCGCCAGCCCGATATCACGCGAGTTCGCGTTTCGGTTGTAAAGGGCGATGGCGCATCGACACTGGAGCGAACCACGCCGACGCGCCCATGGCCGGTGTAATTAAACGCGGGCGGGCATGACAGGCCACTCGGTAATTGGCCTGGCCGAGAGCTGGCGGGCAGGCTGCCGCTGACCCCAAGCAATCCGCCGGCGTTGATCGAAAGGTTGGGCTCGAAGCCGGTAGCCCCCGATTCCCGCCAGGGGGCCTCGCTTCCAGGACGGCCAAGCCGGCCGCGGAGTCGATGGAAACTCGCGGCGCGAGCAAGCCCAGCCAGCACTTCCTTTCGACTCAGCCCTCGATGTGGCGCAGCGGGCGACTGAAGATCGGCGCTCCGTCCCGGATCGGGACTCTTGAGGCGTCAAGTTTGAGTCGCGGACGTCTTACTGAAATGTTAAGACATTCCCACGAGTCGCTAACCAACGGCGCGCCAATGGGCGCTTGAACTTTACATATTAACTTAGGACATAGACCATGAGGAAACTGGCAGCGTTTTCCATTGCCACCGCGCTTGGTGGTATCGCGCTTGTAGCCGCCGCTCCGGCGAACGCGGCCATCCAGCTGTGTTACGAGACCGGCAACGACATTCCGCAGTGCGCGGCGACGACGTCGAACGTCAATGTCGACAATATCACCGGTACCC
>Ga0307414_10000540_pt1 | contig 19716 bp, 21 predicted proteins | sample DK1Ometagenome_FD_203804 | JGI IMG/M metagenome (GOLD analysis project Ga0307414, IMG submission 203804) | Maize rhizosphere microbial communities from greenhouse at UC Davis, California, United States - DK15-O-3 | ecosystem: Host-associated > Plants > Roots > Rhizosphere > Soil | place: USA... | reverse complement strand
GGAATAATATCCGTAAGGGCTTTATCAAAATTACCTTTGCACATACTTTCCTCATATTTGGCGAAAACTTCTACAGTTTCACGTATAAGCTCCCCAATTGCCAATGCACGAAGAGCTCCAAGATTTTGCGCTTCTGTTCTTGGTTCGTTTAATTTTTGAGGATCAAATTTGTCCTTTAAGATTGGTGCAAGGAGCTGAACTGTCTCTTCAAAGCTGACCAAGCCTAAGGTACAACCATCTTCCAGATCAATAATACTGTAGCAGATGTCATCCGCAGCTTCGACCAAGAATGCAAGCGGGTGCCTATACCAGCATTCTTGACTGGATTTTTCAATGCCCAAAATCGTTCCTAATTGTTCGAAATCAGCTAGCTGGTTATTAAAAAAACCGTATTTCTTCTGGCTTCTCCGCGCAAAATCGCGCTGTGCGATCATGCTTGGACGTGGATACTTGGTAAATGCAGCCAGCGTGGCATAGGTAAGTTTAAGGCCAAATTGCTTGGAAACCAACATTCTGAATCCTTGGGCATTACCTTCAAAATTGCACAGATCTGACCATTGTTCTTTGCGCACATGTGATTCCCAAACCTTGCCTGAGGAATGAAATTTAAAGAAATCTGAAATAGCTTCTTCGCCAGCATGACCAAAGGGAGGATTTCCAATATCATGTGTGAGCGCTGCTGCTGCGACTATTGCTCCGATTTCAAACGACGTAATGTTCGTTTTGGAAAGCTGTGGATATTTTTCCAAAAGAAATTCTCCTGCTGCTTTTCCCAAGGAGCGGCCGACACTGGATACTTCCAAGCTGTGAGTCAGCCTAGTATGAACGAATGCTTGGTCTGGCAACGGAAATACTTGTGTCTTATCTTGAAGATTGCGAAATGGCGCTGAAAATATTATTCGATCATAATCTACTTCAAATTCACTTCGCACCACCTGAGTGGGTATAAAGCCAGGTTTATCACCAAATCTTCCTCGTGCTAAAAGTTGTTCCCATTTCATCATGCCCAAAAATAAGAAGCTCTTTAGACTTTACTTTACTATTTATTGTTTTTGAACCACAATGGCATAATGATTGGCTTCATATATGGCAGATAAATTTCAAATATTATGAACAAAATATTTTCTTATCTCCTCCTTTCAGGATTTGCGTTAGTTGCACTTTCTTGCTCATCAGATGAAGATAAGCCAAGTGAAGGCTCCGCTAAAGTTAATTTCCATTTGGTAGATGCACCGGCAGCTTATGAGGAAGTTTGGGTAGAAGTGCTGGCTGTTCGCGTAAAAATGGATGTAGATGGAGTGGACGATGATTTGGAGGACGAGACAGATGAGTCCTCATGGGTAGAAATAACTTATGATGAAGGCCAGCCTATAAACCTGTTGGATTTGACAGGTGGAAAAAGTGAGTTATTGGGGTCGGAGGAATTTCCACAAGGAGAGATCGAGCAGATCAGGTTGATACTTGGGGAAAATAATTATGTAGTCAAAAATGGTGAGCGCCATGACTTGAAAACGCCAAGTGCACAACAAAGTGGTCTTAAAGTTAAAGTTGATGAAGACATTCAAGGTGGAATGACGTATGATTTGATCATTGATTTTGATGCTGCAATGTCAATTGTAGAAGCAGGGAATTCTGGACAAATAATTCTCAAACCCGTGTTGAGAGCATACTTGGATGAAATTTCTTCTGGAATCATGGGTCAGGTCCTTCCCCTCGAAGCACGGCCAGTACAGGTTACGGCTCAGGGAGAAGAGGAAACCATCAACACCTTTGTTGACGCAAGTGGTAATTACAGGATTACAGGGCTTGATGATGGCGTTTATACCTTAACCTTCTTACCAAATGAATCATTTGCAGAAGTTTTGGTAGAAGGAGTTGTAGTGGAAGATGGGAAAATCACCACAGTAGACCCGATCACTTTAACAGCAAATTAAGAGTAAGATAGTGCCATACATTTTTATTACTAAGCCGGTGAAAACCGGCTTTTTTTGTAAAGTAAATTCAACTACTGAGATCTCAAAAGGAGGCGCAAACGGCACAGCGACAGATTTACTGTGTTCCTTTAACTTTATGATTCTACGGAATCCTGCACGTTGTCAAATAAAGTTGCCCAGTCGCCGCCGTTCGTGCCTGCCTAGTCGGAAAAGTCAGGTCACCACGAATGGCTCTAGTTTTCTAATCCGTATTTCCAGTTAAAATAAGGGCTGAATCTAATCTACGTGTAACATTGCTGATAGTCATATTTAACTTTATCCAATATTGGACAGCTGGTGGGGATGAAAATTTGACAATATTCCAATTTTTGAATTTTACAATCGTGTTAAAAGCGATTATTCAGGTGTCTTGTCTTTCCATTCTGCAAATTGTAAAGTTTTGGACTAAATTTACCTTGTGAAAAAATTCAATCTACATTCAGTTTTAGCCTTCATTTCGCTATCCTTCCTATTTGGAGCTTGTGATAATTTTGATTCCAGCCCAAAGGCATTGGTGAATATCATCTTGGTGGATACACCGGCCAAATGGGATTCATTATTTGTAGAAATAGAGGGTGTTGAGCTTGAAGTGTTAGTACCCGGAAGAGAATCCGCCGATACAGAGACCTTCTATCTTGAATATAAAAATGGCGATAAGCGGATAAAAGTATCCGAATTGGTAGGTGGAAATGCGTTGTTAATTGGCAGAAATGAATTGCCGCTGGGCAAGGTGACCAAAGTGACTGTAAAATTGGGATCCAATCACTCCATGTTTTATGAGGATGATGAGTACAATCTTCCTTTGAGCGATCCATCTACCCAAGAAGTTTCTTTATTGGCGGCTTTGGATTTGGATCAGGGTATTTCCTATGATATGATCCTGGATATGGATCTAGAAAAATCTGTGGTAGAGGTGGGCACTAATTCTTTTGCACTTAATCCTACATTCTCCTTAATTAATGGGGCAATAACAGGGAAAATTGGTGGGGCACTAACTCCTAAAAACCTATATCCGGCTATTTCTCTTATAAATAAAACAGATACGTTATCAACTCATTTAAACACGAATGGGGCGTATTCTTTTCAAGTTCCTGAAGGGGATTATCTGCTTTATTTTGATCCCAAGGATGACCGATATTTAGACACAGCTTTTAACGTCAAAGTTATAGTTGGAGAGGACAGTCTATTGAACACTATTTCACTAAAGTTGAAACCTTAATGGAGCTCGATGAACTTTTCATGCAACGAGCACTGGAGCTAGCGGAGCTTGGTAGGGGAAAAGTGAGCCCAAATCCAATGGTAGGGTGTGTAATAGTTCATGAGGGCGTAATCATTGGAGAAGGCTATCATGAAAAGTATGGAAAGCCACATGCGGAGGTGAATGCAATCAATTCTGTGAGAAATCATGATTTACTTTCAGAATCTACGGTGTATGTGACGTTGGAGCCTTGTGCCCATTATGGCAAAACTCCGCCATGTGCTAATTTATTGATGGAAAAGAAGGTGAAGAGAGTGGTGATAGCAGCAGTGGATCTTAACCCATTAGTGGGTGGAAAAGGAATTCAAATTATTAAAGATGCAGGAATAGAAGTCGCAACAGGGATAATGGAAAAGGCGGCACTGTTTCAGAACAGGCGATTTTTCACCCAGATAGCGAAGAAGAGACCTTACGTAATTTTGAAATGGGCGCAGACACAAGATGGCTTTGTTGCCCGTAAAGATTATTCGTCCAAGTGGATCAGCAATTCACGCAGCCGACAATTGGTACACAAGTGGAGGGCAGAAGAGGATGCGATTTTGGTAGGAAAGAATACAGCTAAATATGATGATCCTGCATTAAATGTGAGAGAATGGGTGGGGAGCAACCCAATTCGTTTGGTAATTGATAGCCGACTGGAACTGCCCGAATCTCTAAAGTTATTTGATGAAGCGGTTCCTACTGTTTGTTACAACACGGTTAAATCTGAAAATAAAGGGAGCTTGGAGTATGTGAAACTAAAATCTGATTTTTCTGTTCAGGATATATTGGAAGATTTGGAAAAACGTAAAATCCAGAGCTTGATTGTGGAAGGGGGAAGTTTCTTGCTGCAGAAGTTTTTGGCTTCGAGCCTTTGGGATGAAGCGCGGGTTTTTACTGGCCAAAACAGGTTTGAGGAAGGGATCAAAGCCCCAAGCATATCCTTTCCTGCTTCCGAGACGTTTTCTATTGAAGGAGATTTACTACAAATTTATTATCATGTCTGAGTCTTTACATATTCCTGAATCAGCTTCCAAAGCGGAAAAATATAAATCTTTACTTCCGCAGATTGAAGCATTGATCTCAAGTGAGCCGGATCTGTATGCTAATTTGGCAAATATTTCAGCTGCCCTAAAAGAGACTTTTGACTTCTTTTGGGTAGGGTTCTATTTGGTAAAGGAAACCCAACTTGTTCTTGGGCCTTTTCAAGGGCCTATAGCATGCACCCGGATATCAATGGGGAAAGGTGTGTGTGGTACTGCATGGCAGCAGGCCAAAACTATTTTGGTGTCAGATGTAGACGCATTTCCTGGGCACATCGCCTGTAATTCTGCATCCAAGTCGGAGATAGTAGTTCCTGTTTTCAAAGGTGGACTGGTAGCAATGGTGCTGGACGTGGATTCGGATAATTTGGATGATTTTGATTCAGTTGACCAACAATATTTGGAGCAGCTTATGGAAATGCTGGGTGAGCGAATTTAGTGGTTCGACTGTGCTCACCAACCGTGGTTCGACTGTGCTCACCAACCGTGGTATTTTGACCATTATTTTATACTATTTTTATCTATGTATGATAAGGAGAAAATAGTGAAAGGTATTTTGGATCTGGCGGGGCGGAAGTTTCCTAACTCTGAAATATATCTTTTTGGTTCTCAAGCCAACGAAACTGCAAAAAAAATATCTGATTGGGATATTTTGATTTTACTGGATTCGGATAATGTTCCGTTGTCTAAAGAGATCGCCATTATGGATGATTTTTATGACTTGGAGCTTCAGGCAGGGGCGGTTATATCACCTATAGTATACTCCAAAAGTTATTGGAATAAAACGAGGAGATCAACACTCCTTTATGAGAAAATTTCAAATGATGCTGTTCGTATTAAATGAAGAATTCCAAAAAAGAACTGATTCAAAAATGGTCCCACGCAAAAAAAGAGGCCTTAATCAACAAGGATTTGAAAAAACTAAAGGAACTTAGTAAAAGACATTCTGCTCCTTCAGCATCAGGAGAAAAATAAAAATTGACTAATCCACTTATTGGTTAACCTCCCCACAAAAATCCCTCACAAGCTCAATACATCTATCCTTTTGCTCTATCATCCCCAGATGGCCCACACCTTCCAACTCGTAATAAGCTGTTACAGCACTTTTATGGGCACGGCTTGCATCGATCTTAACCGCAGAATCTAAAGTACCAGCAATCATCAATTTGGGGCCAGAAAAATTCTGTAGAACGTCAACTCGCTCTTTGCGGTCCCGCATTGCTTCGGTGTAAGCAATAAGCCCCTCTAAAGTGGATTGCTTGGCCTGTTCAATTACTTCCGCTATTTCTTCTTGAAAATCATCTCTTTTTTGTTCTGGAATAAGCCCGGGAACAAAGGAGGTGACGAATTTATCCACACCATTTTTGTGTAGAAATTGCACGGTACGATCCCGCATCCCCTTCTTTTCTTCATCATCTGCAAAGGCAGTGGAGTGAAAAAGACCGATTGCCTTCAATTTTGACCCCATTAATTCTGCTAATGCCAGTGTCACGTAACCTCCAAGGGAGTGGCCAATCACAATCGGGTCTGTAACCTGTTGATCGTCCAGCCACTCTTCTAGCTGCACCGCTACTTCTTCCAAATTTTTCTGTGAGCTTGTGTAAGGGGATTTACCACAACCGGGAAGATCAGGACAAATGATCCTGAAACTGTCCGAAAGGGATTCTGCAAAATCTTCCCACATCTGTCCGATCTCACAGAAACCATGAATTAAAACGACAGGCTGTCCTGAGCCTTTATCAAAAAAATGTATACTGGACATAACATTGTGACATGAAGGTGTAAAGATTTGTTACGAGTGCTTTTGCATATTTATACCTTATGAAAAACACCTCAGAATTCAATAAGGAGGTTGGAGTTCTTTTTCAGAACACTTATCGAAGGGTCTAGATACCTGCTACTCAATACTATTGACTTGTTTGATGACTGAAGTCAGGCTTCTCACAGCTGCAGCAATGCCTTCAGGATCAAATCCGCACTCCCGATGAAGTTCGATTTGTTCCCCATGCTCGATTACTTCGTCAGGAATTCCCAAACGCTTCACCTGAGCTTGGTAATCGTGGTCGATCATCCACTCAATCACTGCCGATCCAAATCCGCCCATTAAGCAGCCATCTTCTACAGTGATCACTTTCTTGAATTTGCCAAAAATCTCGTGCAGCAACTCTCCATCGAGCGGTTTTACAAACCGCATATCGTAATGGGCCGGATTGAGATTTTCTTTAGCCAGTTTCGCTGTTGCTTCTACAGCATAATTTCCAATGTGTCCAATGGTCAGAATGGCAATTTCCTCCCCTTCTTTAATAATTCGGCCCTGTCCGGTAGGAATTTTTTCAAAAGGAGTTTTCCAATCAGGCATCACCCCTTTACCACGCGGATATCTTATGGAGTATGGGCCATTGTAAATGGAAGCTGAGTACATCATGTTCCGTAATTCTTCTTCATTCATCGGTGCCGATACGACTAGATTTGGAATGCAACGGAAGAAGGCAATATCATATGCTCCATGGTGCGTGGGACCATCTGCACCAGCAAACCCCGCTCTGTCAAGACACAAAACGACGGGCAGGTTCTGTAGACATACGTCATGTATTACCTGATCGTATGCCCGCTGCATGAACGTGGAGTAAATGTTGCAGAATGGAACAAGACCCTGAGTGGCCAAACCTGCAGAGAAAGTGACTGCGTGTTGCTCAGCAATTCCTACATCAAATGCCCGGTCGGGCATCGCTTCCATCATGATGTTCATGGATGATCCAGAGGGCATTGCCGGCGTGACTCCCATAATCCGCTCATCAAGCGCTGCTAGTTCTACTAAAGTATGTCCAAAAACCTCCTGATATTTAGGAGCTTGGGGGCTACTTGGTGTTTTTTTGAATATTTCTCCAGTGACTTTATCAAAAGTACCTGGTGCATGCCAAGTAGTCTGATTTCCATTTTCTGCCGGAGCGTATCCTTTTCCTTTTATGGTGACACAATGAAGGATTTTTGGACCGGGAATATCTTTTAAGTCTTTAATAATTTCTGCCAAATGATTGACATCATGTCCGTCAACCGGGCCGAAATATCTTAAATTTAGCGATTCAAAAAGATTGCTTTGATTCAATAAGGCAGATTTTATTCCACCTTCCACCTTAGAAATAACCTCTTGGGCACTTGATCCAAACTTACTTAGTTTGCCAAGGAGCTTCCAGACTTCGTCCTTGGCTTTATTGTAAGTTTTGGAAGTAGTGATATCTGTTAGATAATCTTTGAGCGCACCCACATTTGGATCGATCGACATGCAATTATCATTCAGGATGATCAACAGATTGGTGTCACTGACACCAGCATGGTTCATTGCTTCGAATGCCATGCCTCCAGTCATCGAACCATCACCGATCACTGCTACATGTTGCTTCTTGGGAAGATTTTTGTACTTGGAGGCTACAGCCATCCCTAAGGCAGCAGAAATAGAGGTACTGGAATGTCCTACCCCAAATGTATCGTATTCGCTTTCTTTTCTTTTAGGAAAACCAGAAAGACCCCCATATACCCGGTTGGTATGGAACCGATCTCTTCTACCCGTCAGGATCTTGTGGCCATAAGCCTGATGCCCTACATCCCACACCAGCTGATCTTCGGGAGTATTTAATACATAGTGAAGAGCCACAGTGAGCTCTACCACACCTAGACTAGCTCCAAAATGGCCACCGTATACAGATACATTATCTACAATAAACTGACGTAGTTCATCACAGATCTGTACCAATTTTTCCTTCGGAAATTTCTTCAGGTCACTGGGACTATTTATTTGGGCTAATAATTCTCCTGGTTCAATTAGCATTTTTCAGCGGTCATGTGGACAAATTAGAATAACAATAAATGTGCTTCTTTGTTTTTCCAATTAAAGTAAATTTGGACAAAAGGCAATCGCTCTTTATCCGCCCGTTTTCAATTAATTTAGCTTATTTGAATATCTTTGGCAATGTGGTGGCAAAATTAACCAATAATTTAAATATCCTTTGAGTTTCGAAATCAAATTACCGCTCTTTGAAGGTCCTTTTGACCTGATGCTTTTTTTCATAGAGCGGGATGAACTGGATATTTATGATATTCCTATCTCTAAGATTACCAATGATTTCCTGGATTACATCCAGCAAATGGAACAATTGGAGATGGAAGTAGCAAGTGACTTCATTCTATTTGCTGCTACACTGATGAAGATTAAATCACGTATGCTCCTCCCCCGGCCTGAAATAAATGAAGAAGGGGAAGAAATCGATCCACGGGAAGATCTTATCCGCAATCTCCTGGAGTACAAAAAGTACAAATCTGTAGTGGATCAGCTGGCCGCCATGGAAGGAGAAGAGTTAGCAAAATTTAGAAGAGGGAATATTGATGCGGAAATACACGAACTGAGCAAGGGGGACGATGTGGATGCAGAGATGCAGCATGTTGATCTGTACAAATTGCTAAAAGTATTCCAACGCACCATGGCCAAATTTGCTGCACGTGAAGATGAAACAAAACATACCGTAATCCAGTATCCCTATACTATCGAACAACAAAAAGACTTTGTCTTGGAAAAAATTAGTTTTAAGAAAAAAGTACCATTCTCTGATTTTATCACCTATCAACCTGATAAGATCTTTGTAATATATACCTTTCTGGCAATCTTGGAGCTGCTACAGCTTTCTCAAGTAACTATTATTATCGGGGAAGGCTTCAACAATTTTTGGGTTGAAAAGACCGAGTTAACTGAGATTGTCTAATATGAAGGTGGACAATAAAAAGGTTTTTGCAACGCTTAATCCCAATAAAGTATGGGTTCCTGTACTGATAGGTCTGGGGATTGTGTTTGCAATGTTTTACTTTGATCCTTCCGTCAATGCAAACACATTGAAAGGGATATTTGATGCTTCCATTGCCTGGATTTTACTAGCTATAGTTGTTATTTTATTCAGAGATGCCGGCTATATTTATAGAATACGGGAGATTACAGGAAGGGAACTTACCTGGCAACGGTCGATCTACGTCATAATTCTTTGGGAGTTTGCATCTGCTGTGACTCCTTCTGTAGTGGGAGGAACCGCTGTAGCAATTTTCATCCTGAACAAGGAAGGGATAAAACTAGGCAGAGCAATGGCCTATGTAATGGTTACTGCTATTTTAGACAATCTGTTCTTTGTAATTGGCGCACCGATTATTCTATATTTTGCCCAAGGACATATTTTTCCTACCAGCAAAGTTTTGGAATTGAGTCTTCAGAATAGTCTTGGAGCTATTTTTTGGATCAGCTATAGTTTGTATGCTGGGTATAGTTTGATAATGGCAGCTGCATTATTTTATAGGCCTAGAGTATTTAAGTGGCTTTTGATTAAATTATTTTCCCTCAAATGGCTTAAAAAGTGGAAACATGATGCCCATGAATATGGAAATCAAATCATCGAAGCCTCCAAAGAACTTTCAGGCAAGAAGTGGAATTATTGGGTGCCAATTATAGCAGCTACCATCTTCATTTGGAGTTCCAGATACCTTATGCTGAATGCGCTGATTTCGGCATTTGTCCCGTTGAGTTTGGATCAACATGTTATTGTATTTGCACGTCAGGTCATTATGTGGATCGTGATGATGATTTCACCTACTCCGGGAAGTAGTGGTACTGCGGAGTTTTTCTTTGGAGAATTCTTCGCCCAATTCTTGGGGAATTACACTTTCGTCACTAGCATCGTGTGGAGGTTACTGTCCTACTATCCGTACTTATTTTTAGGCGCTATTTTCCTTCCGCGGTGGATCAAGCAGGTGTTTTTCAAGAAGAAAAAAGAAAATCCTGACAAAAATGCTTCAGAATCTTAATATATCCCAAATTGCCGAAATCACTCGGGGTAATCTACTAAGCGAAGCATTTCCACAAGAAATCGCTCACATAGCCATAGATTCAAGGCAGGTTCTTCATCCCGCAAAAACTCTTTTTGTGGCCTTACGGGGGGCAAAAGCGGACGGAAAGGACTATATGCCCCAGCTCATTGAGCAAGGAGTGAAGGCATTCCTCGTGCATCGGGGATTTGAGCCGTCAAATCATCCAGAGGTAGTCTACATCGCTGTTGAAGACACGAGGAAAGCCTTGCAAGAGCTTGCAAAATATGAAAGAAGTCTCTTTAATAATCCAGTAGTCAGTATTACGGGAAGTAATGGGAAAACGATTGTGAAGGAGTGGCTAGGTCAGGTGCTGAGCCAGAAATTTGCTGTTGCTAAAAGTCCCAAAAGCTATAACTCGCAGGTGGGAGTTCCACTCTCTATTTTTGGGATAGAGGTATATCATCAGGTAGCTATCTTGGAAGCGGGAATTTCCAAATCTGGTGAAATGGATACTATCCGTCAGATGATCCGGCCAAATGTAGGAATCTTTACAACTATTGGAAATGCTCATCAGGAAGGGTTTGAGAGCCTGGAAAGTAAATTGGCAGAAAAGCTGACACTTTTTTCAGATGCGGATCTGTTGATTTATTGCAAAGATCAAAAACAGGTTGCTGATCGGATTGAGGCTGATTTTCCAGAAGAAAAACTGATTTCTTGGTCTGATTCTTTTGGAGCGGACTTTAGTAGGTCAGTGAAAATTCAGGGGAAGGAAAGTCGCATTATCTTTATAAAGTCAGATTTGAGCACCCACACCTTTACGGTACCGCTTACCGATCCGGCCTCCTTGGAAAATATTTCACATGTCATTGTTGCAGCTATGACGCTTGGTCAGTCCGCTGATTCTGTTCAGGCAGGAATTGCTCATCTGAAATCAGTAAATATGAGGTTGACGCTGAAGGCAGGATTAAATGAATGTCTTCTGATTGATGATACATACAACAATGACATTGGTGGTCTGAGGGTCGCCCTGGACTTCATGCAGCAGCAGCGGCAAAAAAGGAGGCGTATACTTATTCTATCTGATTTACTCCAGCAGGGCTCTCCTGAACTCATCTATCAGGAAGTTGCCGATTTAATACATTCGTATGATATTGATAAAATAATCGGTGTCGGTAACGACATCTCAATACTGGGCACTAAATTTCCTTCCATTTTTACAGGATTTTCCAGTACCACGGACCTGTTGAAAAACATGGATACCGGAAGTTTCTCCAATGATTTAATATTGATCACAGGAGCGCGGGTTTTTAATTTTGAACGGATTGTAGATAAGCTTCAACAGCGGATTCATGGGACTATTCTGGAGATTAACCTGAATGCGCTGACCCACAATTTCAATTTTTATAAAAAAATTCTATTTCCCGAAACCAAAGTGATGGTCATGGTGAAGGCATTTGCATATGGTGGAGGAGCAACAGAAATTGCAAATCATGTCCAAACAATGGGGGCGGATTATCTTGCTGTGGCTTATTCGGATGAAGGAGTGGCCTTACGCAAGCAAGGAATACGCTTACCTATCATGGTCTTGAACCCTATGGAGGAGTCCTTTGTCTTGTGCCATGAATTTGAGCTGGAACCTGTCGTATTCAGCCTTGAATTTTTTGAGAGCCTAGCTTCCTGGAGTATTCATAATCAAGCAGAAATGAACATTCACTTGGATATGGATACAGGTATGCACAGGTTAGGATTTGATGAACCACAGCTGCAGAAATTAATTGAGTTATTGATCAGGAACCCACAACTGAAGGTAGCGTCGATTTATACCCATTTAGTGGGAGCTGATCAGGATATTCACCGGGATTTTTCGTTAAGACAGCTTGATGATTTCACTAGAATGAAGGACCAGGTGATTCGTCAACTGGATTATAAGCCTTTGGTACATGCTTTAAATTCAGCTGGAATTGCGGCGTTTCCAGCGTATCAGTTTGATATGGTAAGACTTGGAATTGGCTTATATGGAGTGGAAGTGACAGGCAAGTATGACGGCCAGCTACGGTCTATCTCTACGCTAAAGACTACGATCTCTCAAGTTAAAAAATTAGAACCTGGAGAGACAGTGGGCTATTCCAGAAAAGGAGTACTTCCAAATGGTGGTGAATTAGCTACAATTGCGATTGGCTATGCTGATGGTTTTGATAGAAGATTCAGCAATGGCGTTGGCTATGTGATGATCTCGGGAAAAAAAGCTCCAGTGATAGGAAATGTATGTATGGATATGACTATGGTAGACGTGACGGGTCTCGATGTTAAGCCTGGAGATGAGGTGATAATTTATGGAGAGGACATCTCTTTGCAGGAGTTGGCTGACCAAATTGGTACCATCCCGTATGAATTACTTACGAATATCAGTATGCGGGTAAAGCGTATATATTACCTTGATTAGGGTAGTTTTGCTTTTCATATTTTTATAAATTCCCTTATGAAAATCAATAAGAAGCGAATAGCTCACATTGTATTTGAATCGGATGATTGGGCTTCCAAAACCTTTGATTTAGTACTGCTCTTTTTAATTTTTGGAAGTATTCTAGTGGCTATTTTGGATTCAGTGGCCTACTTACATACTAAGTATGGGCAAACCTTCCTTACTTTAGAATGGGTTTTTACCTTTTTATTTACAATAGAATATTTTTTAAGAATCTGGTTATCAAGAAATCCCAAAGGCTATATATTCAGTTTTTTTGGTATTGTTGACTTGCTGGCAATATTGCCAGCCTATTTAAGCTTTTTTGTGCTTAACTCTCAGTTGTTAACTGTGGTGAGGGCTTTACGTCTATTGCGGATCATCAGAATTTTAAAACTGGGGCGATACATAACGGAAGCAGAATATTTGACTAGATCTCTCAAAGCGAGTTCTCGGAAAATATTGATCTTTATAAGCTTTGTATTAACGATCGTATTGATAGTAGGCACATTGATGTTCATAATCGAAGGGCCACAGAATGGTTACACCAGTATTCCCGTCGGTATGTACTGGGCAATAGTCACACTTACTACGGTGGGCTTTGGAGATATCTATCCCATTACTCCACTTGGGCAGTTCCTCTCTTCCCTGATAATGCTCTTGGGTTATGCCATTATTGCGGTGCCCACTGGAATTGTATCCTCGGAAATGGCTTCCCAAAAGAGGAAGGATGAGAAAAAGAGGGGTATAAACGTTTGCCCGACCTGTAGGTTTGAAGACCTGTATGCAGAAGATAATTATTGCAAAAATTGTGGGCAAAAACTGTTTTAATCGCCCAATTGCAGGAATTCCTGTATATTTTTTATTTTTCCGAACAGGAGTAAAATGTCACCAGATTCAAACTTGTATTCAGGAGTGACTACTCCAATGACATTCTTGTGCGGAGTATTGATCCCAAGGAGATTCTTTTTTTGCTCCATTTTGATGACTGTGAGAATGTTCAAATAGAATTCTTTACGAATGTCAGCATCTGCTACAGTCATATTCACATATCGTTTTGGGATTTTTACTTCCACGATGTTGTATTCATCTGATATTTCCAGCGAATCAAGTACGCCTTTCATCTGAAGCCTCTTCGCAAGCCTGTCTGCGGTTTCCTCTTCTGGATGTATGATTTCATCTACTCCTATGGCTTGAATGACTGTTTCATGTAAGTTATTAATCGCTCTTGCAATGATCCGTTTAGGGTTTAACTGTTTAAAAATTGCAGTGCTCATGATTGAGGCTCCTACATCTTCTCCAATTGAAATTATTACCACATCTGTGTCTTTTAAAGGAAGATTTTTTACTGCAGCTAGATCAGTTGCATCCATCACAATAGAGTGGGTGATGCTATCCTTGATCATTTCAATACGGCTTTCACTAGAGTCTACCCCTATAACTTCATGTCCTAGATTTGTCAGACGCTTTGCTAAGTATCCTCCAAAATTTCCTATTCCTACAATTATGTATTTCATCTGTTTATAGATTTTTTTGGTTTGAAAGTCTGTCCTGAACCTACTTCATGCAGGCAAGCCTATCTGCCGTAGACAGGCTCGATTCCCATGTGGCCCAATTTTTTATTTACAAGAACCTATGTTCAGCGACTGTACGGGACAAAATTTTTAAAATAAATTCTAACTACATAGGCTTTATTAATTAGACAAAGCACTTAAGTTATATATACAGTTTCCTCAGGGTATTTGTACCGCTGTTCGCCAATATTCCGCACGATTGCTATAAGAATGGTAAGCGTACCTACCCTGCCAATGAGCATGATCACCATCAGTACCAACTTACTTGCAGTGCTCAGTTGTGCAGTAATTCCCAACGACAAACCGACAGTGGAGAATGCACTGAACACTTCAAAAGCGACATCTAATAGTGCAAGTTCAGGATTAAACAGCATCAGCAGAAATACGCCTAAGCCGATAACCAATACTGACAAGGAAATAACTGCAAATGCTTTCTTCAGCGTCTCATTGGATATTTGTCTTCTGAAGACTTCTACCCGGGTTTTTCCAGAGGCAATACTGAATGTATTTAGCATTGCGACAGCGAAAGTACTGGTTTTAAGTCCACCGCCTGTAGATCCAGGGGATGCACCGATCCACATCAAAAACAAATAGACCAAAACTGTCGGAACGGCCATTTGACGCATATCCACTGTGTTAAATCCTGCTGTTCGCGGAGTTACAGAGCCAAAGACAGAAGTTGCAAATTTGCCATATGGGCTTAACCCTTTTAAAGTGGCGTCTTGCTCGGAAATTGCATAGACAATCATGCCGACCACGAGCAATATTCCTGTGGTGTAGACGACCAATCTTGTATTCACACTGGAGACCCGGGGGGCGTGGCGGTATTTTTCTATTCCAAGAATTCGTTTTCCTTGTCCAACTAGCACATGCTTTATATAGGAGTAGTAATTTAAAACAACCGGGAACCCGATCCCGCCAAGTATAATTGCAAAGGCGATAGTCAGGTGCATGTTATAAGCTTCTCTAAAGCCCTCTTCGTACAATCCACTGCTCAGCGTAGAGAATCCTGCATTGCAGAATGCAGATATCGCATGAAAAAGCGAAAAGAAGAAGTGGTCTCCCCTGCCGGCAAATTGATTGGCATCTGTAAAATGATAGATCAATATCGCGCAAAATCCTTCCACCAAGATGGTAAAGGAGATGATCTTGAACAGGGTTGAATAAATTTCATTCACATTGTTTTCATTGATGTAATCACGGATGAAAAGTCTGTTTTGGATCGAATAACTCCCCTTAAAGAAGAAACCGAAGAAGCTGGTAAAGACCATAATTCCGAGTCCTCCGATCTGGAAAAGAATCATGATGACTACTTGGCCAAAGAAGGTGAAGTCTTTTGCAGTATCCATAACGATCAACCCTGTCACGCACACCGCCGAAGTGGAAGTAAATAATGCATCTATAAAGCTTATTCCGCCTACATTGGCTTCAGGTAGACTTAGAAGTCCCGCCCCTACCACAATCAAGAGAATGAATGATAAAATAAACACTAAGGAGGGACTGAGTTTAAGCTCGTTGATGGTAAGGCTGAACTTGCTGAGTTCAATGAAAAACAACATGCTCACTAGTCCATTGATCAAATGGTAATGGGCTGTGAAATCAAGGATAAGTTGCGTCATTTCTTCTCCGAATACATTCCAACGAACTAATGCGGATAGAAGCATTATGAATGCAAGGAGTAATTCGAGAATCACTCTTGCCGGGAAGATTGATTTTTCTACCAATAAAACCCTAATAAAATACCCTATCCCAATTAAAATGAGCGAGATATTGAAAAGAATTGATGTGGTGACCTGGTCTTGGGGATCTATTGAATATCCCAAATGAAAAAGCAACAAGCCAAATGCTAGAATACTGCTTATCTGTACTACTTTTTCCTGCACCTTTATCACCTTCTTAAGCAAATGGATGTTACGATCAGGGTTAGAAAAAAATTTCAGATTCAATTTCATAAGGATGCTGTATTATTCTTTATTCTCATTTTTTCTTGAAAAGTAGAACCAACTTTCTGCTGGGTACAAATGGAATTTCTTGCTCAGATCTTGTGAGGAATAAATACTTGATTTACCACTGAACAAATAAGCAATGAGACAAGCGATTCCTAAGAATATCCCACATTCATAACCAAACAATTCCATACCCATTACTGTACAGGCCATTGGCGTATTCGTAGCACCTGAGAAAACTCCTACAAAGCCCATTCCTGCTAATATTGCCAGCGGCAAAGGTATCCATTCGGAGAGCGCATTGCCTAATGTAGCACCCACAAAGAACAATGGAGTCACTTCCCCTCCTTTGAACCCTGCTCCCAATGTGAAGCTGGTCAATCCTGTTTTGGCAAGCCAATCATACCAAGGAAGCGGTGCCTCAAAAGCTTCCATAATTCTAGGAACACCCAATCCAATGTAGGTCGTGCTGTCCGTAATCCATACAAAAGCCGCTATAAATAGTCCGCCTATGACCGGGCGCAGTGGCGGATAGGTTATAAATTTAGAAAATTGATAAGAAAAAAAATGGGTACTTTTTGCAAATAACCTTCCCGAAAGACCGAAAGCAATTCCTGCAGGCACCACCCAGAGTAAGTTGATAATAGTGTGGGGCGGCACAAGATCGACCAGATAATGGGTATGCTCTACCCTAAACAGCAATTCGCAAACCCAATGGGCTACAAAAGCGGTCCAGAATGCCGGATAAAGCGATTTCCATCTAAATTTTCGGTGCAGCATCCATTCTAGCGCAAATATGGCTCCAGCAAGTGGGGTTCCGAATACAGAGGCAAATCCCCCTGAGACACCTGCGATTAGGATGAGCCTTCGATTTTCCGAATCCAGATGAAAATAGTTGGTCAGTTGATCGGCAAGTGATCCACCCATTTGTACTGCAGTACCTTCACGACCTGCTGAACCTCCAAATAAGTGTGTCAGAATAGTACCCGATAATACTAAAGGTGTCATACGAAGTGGTATGGGCTTCACAGTTTTATAAAGCTCTTCGAGTAAAAGGTTATTTCCTTTTACCGAATTTTCTCCGTATTTGTAGTATGTCCACCCTATGAAGAAGCCGGCGATAGGTAATAGCCCAATAATCCAGAGGTGTGATTCACGATAATTGGTAGCCCAATCTAGTGCAATCAAGAAGATAGCAGAGGCTGAGCCGGAAAGTAAACCGACGAGAAGGCCTAGTACGGTCCAAAGAAGAAATTTTTGAAAGATAGATTTGCTCTTTAAATGTTATTGATAGAATTATTGGGCAAATTAGGAATAGAAATTGAATTTCATGAAGTAAGGTTAAGGCAAATTAATTTTAAGTGGGTCAACATTATGTCAGTTTTACAGGTTATTAATACTCAAATAGTAAGGCTATGAAATCGACATGACTAAACTAATTAGTAGACTCACAGGGCTATGATTAGTTTGGTCATCATACCGTGTCCCGGATCTTTCTGCCTCAGGCAGGTTCGTTTCGGGAAATTCAATCCCGATTTTATCGGAACAAGTCGTGACCTTTGAAAAACAAAAACAGACACATGAAAAATATATTAATATCAGGAGGCTCTGGAATGATCGGTCATCGGATCACCCGGTTGTTGGAGTTGAAGGGATATGTGGTGGCATGGTTAAGTAGGTCTTCAAAACAACAGAAATCGTTCATTTGGGATGTCAGAAAGGGAACAATCGATCCTGAGGCCATTAATTGGGCAGATGCAGTCATCCACTTGGCTGGAGCGAGTGTAGCTGGAGAGCGCTGGACTGATGACCGCAAAAAAGTCATCCTAAATTCTAGAATTGATGGTACCCGCTTATTGTTTGACGCAATTGAGAATGCAGAGTCAAAACCGGATGTCTTTATTTCAGCATCTGCAGTAGGATATTATGGATTTGATACGGGTGCTTACTTGATGGAGGAAGGAAATTCTTCAGGAGATGATTTCTTAGCGCAAGTGGTGGTGGCATGGGAAAATGAAGTGAAGAAAATAGAAGCGTTACATCTGCGTACTGTGATGCTAAGGATAGGGATAGTTTTAGCTGAAGAGGGAGGGGCCCTTCCCCAGCTTCTAAAACCACCCGTCGCAGCACCGCTGGGAAGCGGAGATCAATGGATGAGTTGGATCAGCATTGAGGATCTTGCCAGAATGTTTGTTTTTGCTTTGGAAAAGACCACGCTACAAGGGGTATATAATGCAGTGGGTCCTAACCCGGCAACTAATCAGGAACTGACACAGACTGCTGCCAAAGCTGTAGGGAAGCCATATATTGGGATAGGGGTTCCCGGATTCTTACTGAAGATTCTTTTGGGAGAAATGGCCAACATGGTGCTGGGAGGAAATAGAGTTTCTTCACAGAAAATCCAAAAAGCAGGTTTTGAATTTGAATGTCCTCAGTTGGAGCCTGCACTAAAGCATATATTCCAAAAATAACGATAGGAACTATTATTCGATTAATTCCAGATGTAGTATAGGGTAAGGTTTTCCGAGAGCGTCTACTTCCGAACGACCAACTTCTCGAAATCCTTCATGTAAGTAAAAGCCGACTGCTAGTTCGTTTTGTTCATTTACATCTACTTTTTTTACCTCCAGATGGTTGATTGCATGCTGAAGGAGTGCATGACCGATGCCCTCTCCGAAATGAATGGGTTGGATGAAGAGCATCTCTAAGTTACCTCTGCTGACCCCTCCGAAACCTACAATATTGGTCGCTGTATTCCTGACGCATATTAATTCAACTGCATCTAGATATTGATGAAAAATTATTGATTTGTAGAAAGCAATATCCCCTTCGTTTAAAAAATAGTGCGTAGCACGAACTGAAGCTTCCCAAACCTCCATTATTTCAGGATATTCTTCTTTTACAACCTTATCAATTGCATAATTCATAGCTAAGGGGAAGATGTAGTAAGCAAGCGACTTTTATTCAATTTTAAGTTTTACAATCCGGTTAAATCCGCTTTCCTCTGCCGATCAAAAACCATAAAATTGTTCCTAAAAAAGGCAATAATACCACAATGATAATCCATATCAGCTTATCATTATCATTTGCAAAATTACTGATTACCACATCATAAATGGTGAATGCATAAATTGCTAATCCTAAAATACCGAGTCCAAACATATCAGAAAGAATAAAAGGGTATAAATTTTTTGTTAATAATCAAGTAGGAGACCGGGCCTATAATTGGTGCCATAACAATGATGATCCAGATAAACTTCAACAACGGATTCATAAAGTCTGATCGAAGGACATCCACTAAACAGTAAATACTTAGAATCGCCATCAGTATTCCAAAAACAAATTGGAAACGGTTAGATAAATTCTGAATCTGAAGTAATGCCATCTTTTAATCTCTATATAATAGAACAAATTCCAGTTTTGGGTCAAGTTGAGTCAAAGTCAGCACTGCACGATACTTGCTCAATTATTTTTACCATTGAACCAAAATAGCTTTTTTTAAGGTTAGAAAGTAAGAATTTAGCTAAAAGTTAATCCCCTATCTATATGAGAAAAAGTATGCTAGTGCTGCTTTTGTCCCTTTTTGGAGCAGCCAGCTATGCTCAAGTGGACTTGAGTTACTATTTGCCAGAAGGCTATAC
>Ga0307414_10000539_pt1 | contig 19731 bp, 31 predicted proteins | sample DK1Ometagenome_FD_203804 | JGI IMG/M metagenome (GOLD analysis project Ga0307414, IMG submission 203804) | Maize rhizosphere microbial communities from greenhouse at UC Davis, California, United States - DK15-O-3 | ecosystem: Host-associated > Plants > Roots > Rhizosphere > Soil | place: USA... | reverse complement strand
TGTCATTGTTACAATGATAAAGAATATTATAATCAGTATTCCGCAATTCACGGATCAATACCTTGGTTTAACCTATGAAACTCAAAGTAATTTCAACAGGTTCAAAAGGCAACGCTTACATTCTCAGAAATGAGAATGAAGCTTTGCTTATAGAGTGCGGTGTTAATATCAAGGATATTAAAAAAGCATTGAATTTTGATTACAGTAAGTTGGTAGGATGTATTTGTACACACGAACACATGGACCATAGTAAAAGCATCTGGGATGTGATGAAATTAGGAGTTGATGTTCATGCTTCTTTCGGGACTTTAAAAGCCAGATTTGTAGCTGACCAGCCAAGATCAAAAGCAATTAAAACCAAAACATCATTTACTGTAGGCAACTTCAAAATCATGCCCTTTGATGTGATGCATGATGCCAAAGAACCTTTAGGATTCTTAATTGAACATCCTGATTGTGGCAGAGTATTGTTCTTAACTGACACTTACTATTGTAAATACACCTTTCCGGGCTTAAACAACATCATTATCGAAGCTAATTATTCTAAGGAAATAATAGACAGGAAATATGGTGTGGACAGCGATAAGGAATTTCTAAGAAACCGGATTTTAAAATCTCATTTCTCCTTAGAAAACTGCAAAGACATGCTTGATGCCAATGACCTCACTCAGGTAAACAACATTGTACTCATTCACTTATCTGACAGCAATTCAGACGAAAAACAATTTCACAAAGAAGTTACTGAGTTGACTGGTAAAAATGTAACCGTAGCATCTAACGGGATGAAAATCGATTTTAACAAAACACCATTCTAAAAAAATGAGCAAAATTTTAATATTAGATATAGAAACAACTGATGTTAACCCAAAACGAGGTAAAATAGTTGAGGTGGGAATCGTGGAATTGGATTTAAACACAGGTGAAAGAGTTATTCTTTTTGATGAAGTATGTCACGAGAAAGGAATCACTTTACAAGAAGTTGATAATTCCTGGATTATTAAAAATTCAGACCTGACAACTAAAATGGTGAAATACTCCGGAAGTCTTGAAAGCAAAAGTAAAAGGATCCAACAAATTATTGACGATTATCCTATAGGGGCAACTGCTTTTAATAATGTATTTGATTTTGGATTTCTGGAAGACAGAGGTTTTGTTTTTCCTAAAAAATTGCCATGCCCTATGAAACTGGCAACGGATATCTGCAAATTACCAAATGCAAGAGGCGGTTTTAAATGGCCGAAGGTTGAAGAAGCACATTTACACTTCTTTGGTGATGTTGGTTATGTTGAAAAACATCGAGGTGCCGATGATGCTTATTATGAAGCTCAGATTGTGCATAAGCTTTACGAATTAGGAATCTTTAAAATCAACTAAACCATGTCCAAAAAAACCAAGAAAACCAAAAAGAAACACCACGTTTCCTATAACAAAAAAGCATTTCTGGCTCCTGAAAGCATTCTTTCGATGGCGGCTATCCATACTAAGATCAAAAATGATGGTATTGCTATATTGAGAATATCTGATTGTAACCAATCCATTAGGATCTGGAATGATCTTAACAACAGGGAAGAAATAGCCGAAATGCTTTATAAAATAAGCACCATACAAGATGTGCTGGGCGATTTTGCCGAAGAATTAAAACTCAAACTGCCATGACTGCAAATAACCCTAATAAAAAAGAGATCCTCTTCCTGATATTGTTGCTTATCATCAGTTTTCTGATGGTTTGCAATGGTTACGGACAATCTAAAGATCGCGAACATTACATAGGCTTTTCGGCTGCCTTTGATATCCGTAATGGCTTGGCAGGCAGTAAACCTACTGATAATAAACCTGCTTTAGATGTATTTTATCAGGCTATTATTGCAGCGCCTTGCGGTGTTGAAATCAACATTGGTTATGAAACTTTCAAAACCATTCACTTTGAAAAATATACGATGGGAGTTGGTTATCATTTCCCGCTTTATGGCCGGATAGGAAACCGTGTTATTAAAACTACTTTGATTCCCAGTATTGAACCTACTCTTATAGGTCGCTGGGGATCAGAATGGCAAACTACAAGCTCTCATTTATCTATTGGTGGTAATCTTGCCTTACGATGGAACATAAACGATAAAATAGCCGTGGAATTACTTTCTAACTTTTTACCAAGAACAGATTTAAAAGCCCGCTATCCGGAGCTGCATTCTAAAGTACCTGTTATAAATAGCAATTATTTGAAAATCATTTATAAAATAAATAGATGATTTACAATCCTGAAAAACAGATCGATGTAAACCGTGCAATTGAAAAAATTAAACATTTCATTGCTAACAAGAAGGTTTTTGAGCTAAAGGAAAAACGTAAAAGAAGAAGCATTTCGCAAAACAGCTATCTCCATTTAATCCTTTCCGGATTTGCCTTAGAAACGGGATACACTGCAGATGAAGTTAAACAGGAAATCTTTAAAAAAATAGTCAATCCTAATACTTTTTATGATGGTGAATTTGAAGGTAAAATATCCGGTTTAAAAATAGAACGCTGGCGAAGTACTGCAAGCCTTGATACTGCTGAAATGACACTTTGTATTGACCGTTTTAGAGATTATGCCAGTAAAGAAGCCGGTATTTACCTCCCGGAACCTAAAGACTTAATCCTGCTTCAGGACTTAGAAATTCAAGTAAATAACCAAAATCAGTATTTATGAAAACAATTGAAAATGTTACTATTTATAAATGTGATTTCTGCAAAAAAGAGTTAAAACGAAAACACGCAATGACAAATCACGAAGAAAAATGCAATTGCAATCCATTAAATTTCAGAGCGTGTACTAATGGATGTGTGTTTTTAGAAAGAGAAGTTATTGATGTTGATTTTGAAATTGGTTATGATTATGAAAATGGAGAAACTCAATATTCAACAAAACAAGTTAATGCTTTTAAATGCACAAAATATGATAAAATAATGTATCCATTTTCAATTGAAAAATCAAGTGCTTTAGAAAAACATCCTGAAACTTTTGAACATCAAGAGCCAATGCCGAAAGAATGTGAAGGTTTCAATAATAACCAAAACTACTTATAACATGGGACAGTTAGACTTAGATTTTAATCAATTACACCACATTGAAAATAAGGTTAGTAATCAGGAACATTTTGAAGCTAACAAAGATCGTTTTTCTAATCAATGCAAACTGGTTTATGAGGCACTTTTAAGAGGCGAAAGGCTAACCACTACTAAAGCCTTAATTAAGTACAATATTGGAGATTTAAGACGCAGAATCAAAGACCTGAAAGACATATGGAATGTTCCGGTAAAGGATGAGTATGTAAATGGCAAATTCAAAGAATATTATTTAATCAATCAATAAACAAGTCTATGAGTATTTTAATTGGTCAAATTGAAAATATAGAAGAGGAAAATATAGGATCTCAATTCTACAAAAAAGTAGTTACGATAAAAAAAGAAAACCAAACTGCCTATTTTGAATTTCGCAACAGGATTACAATGAAATTTCTGGAAACATTTAAAATTGGAGACAAAGTAGCAGTGACTTATCTGTTGCAGGGAAAAGTTACTAAAAACAAAATGCGTTGCAACAACATGGTTGCTCAAACCATTGAAAAAATAGAATAAAAATTACCACCAAGATTTGAAAGTCAAATAAAAACAATTTTCAAAATGTCAAATACAGACAACGATTTTTTAGAAAAAGAAGTAGAGATTAAAAGCGCAACATTAAAAGACGCTCTTTGTAACTATGGTTATGAGTTACTAACCGGAAAAACCAAAGGAGATGTAATTCCTAATAGAAGAGGTACTCACATTGTGCACGAAGATTTAGAAACATCATTTTCTAAATTCAATGTGTTTCTAGCGCATCTTGATGATGCCTATACAGGGAATGACAATGCCACCGAATTAGCCACTCTGGAAGCCGAACCTGAAACAGAAGCGTACTTTGTTAATTCATTCAACATATCAGGAGTTGAAGAAAACAGGTCGCTTGTATTGTCTGGAGGTAAAAGAGTAAGTCACGGTCTTATCACTTTTACAGCTCCAAAGGTTAAACTCAACGGAAATTATCTTTATTTAAGTCAACTTGAAGAATGCCTAGATGATATCATTAGAGAAGTAGAGCTATACATGGGAGGTAAATCAGCTCCACAACCGGAACAAATTGAAATGGCATTTGCAGCAACAGAGGATGATGCTTTTGCATCTGCTAAAATGGGAGAATAATGTCATTTCAATACAGGTACTACCAATCAGAATCTATTGATCTTGGAGTTAATTTTTTTAAATCAAATTCAAAAGATAACGAAATAGAGATATTACCCACTGGTTCCGGAAAGTCGATTGTAGTTGCTGGTATTGTTTCAAAGCTGGAGGGTAAAACCATTATCCTCCAGCCTTCTAAAGAAATATTGGAACAGAATTACGAAAAGTATTCTAAATACGGCAAAGCATCGATTTACAGCGCATCTGCGGGTGAAAAAAGAATTGATAAAGTTACGTTTTGCACCATTGGTAGCATCATCAAAAAGAAACATCTTTTTACAGGATTAAAAAACATTCTTATTGACGAATGCCACTTAGTCAACTCCGAAGACGGAATGTATCAGGAATTTATAAACTATTTCCCGGATGCCAAAGTTTTAGGATTAACAGCGACACCTTATCGATTATCGCAAACAAGCGAAGGACCACAACTCACATTTCTAACAAGATCAACACCCCGAATATTTAGCAAAATATTGTATTACGTTCAAAACGATACTTTGTTTAATGCAGGTTATCTGGCTAAACTGGAATACTATTCTTTTGATGTAATTGATCGCTCCAAGCTGGAATTAAATAGCTCCGGAACTGACTTTACACAAGCATCGTTAAGCCGGTATTATAAATCAATCGACATGCCCAGCCGGATAGTAAAGTATGCTATACATATTCTGGGTAAAAAGCCAAATGTATTGATTTTTTGTGCCTTAATCAGTGAAGCTAAAGAAGTAGTAAAACGTATCCCGGGAGCCGTTATTTTAACCTCAGACACTAAGAAAGAAGAACGCGAACGGATCCTTTCCAGATTCAAAAAAGGTATTATAAAATGCCTGGTAAATGTTGGTGTTTTAACCACCGGTTTTGATTACCCACAGCTCGAAGCGGTTTTAATTGCCCGGTCCACAATGTCACTTTCTCTTTACTATCAAATAGTAGGTCGTGGTATGCGTATCTGGCCAACTAAACCTAATGCATGGATTGTTGATTTAGGCGGTAATATTAATCTGTTTGGAAAGATTGAAACCATGCAAATACAGATTGATTCTGAGGGTAGATATGCCATATGGAACAATGGCCGGCAACTTACAAATGTTCCTTTAAAAAAATAGTAATTATGGCTAGAGAACAAAGAAAAGACGTAGACTATTTTCCTCATGATTGTACTCACGGACGCAAAATGCACATCATAGAAACTAAGTACGGTAATGATGGTTATGCAGCGTGGTTTAAACTACTCGAACAACTCGGAAAAGCTAATAATCATTACATCGATATTTCAGATGACATGACACTGATGTTTTTGACTTCAGTGTTTAGAATTGATGAAGAAAAAACAATTTCTATTTTGACTGATTTAGCCAAATTAGGAGCTATTGATAAATATCTTTTCGATGAACACAAAGTTATTTTTAGTTCAAAATTCACCGAAAGTATTCAAGATGCTTACAGAAAAAGAAAATTGAAATGTTTTGAATATTCCGACGTATTGAACGAAATAACGAATAAAAACAACCAAACGGACGGAAGTTTGAACTCAAAACAACTCAATCCGCGGGAGATTGACGGAAGTTATCCGCAAAGTAAAGTAGAGTATAGTAAAGTAAAGAAAAGTAAAGAAAAAGAAAGTAAAGGTACTCCTAACGGAGTTGTTGGTTTAGAAAACCAACCCACAACCATCAAAATTGATTTTAATAAACTTATTTCTTTTTTTAATCTAAATCGGGGGCAATTGCCGGAAGTAAAAAAAATGTCTGATGTCAGGAAAACCCGAATTACAAATCTTCAAAAAAAATACGGCAAAGAATCTATCATTTCTGTAATAGAAAAAACACGGGATTCTGAATTTCTGCAAGGAGATAACAAAGAGGGTTGGATTGCCAGTTTCGATTGGATTTTTAAACCAGCTAATTTTTTAAAAATTTTAGAAGATAACTATGCAAACAGAGAAAAACCAAGAGGTGACAATTCATCAAGAACAGATGCTGACCTTAAAAAATCCGCTAACAACGCAGTTGATGCAATGTTTGGTATCTCAGGACCAGGTTAAATTACTGATTCTTGAAAAAAACATGAATCTCCAAAAAGCAATTGACGGCACTAAAATTAAAAGTTTAGAAAAAACTTTAGGAGAAATTAACATGATCAAGGTAGTAACGTATTTGCTAATGCGATTTTCTGAAAGTTTCAATGTTGGTAAAAACATCACCAACTCCCAAGCGCCTTTAATAGCCGTTGACATCATTGAAAAATATCCCTACGAAACTATCGAAGATGTGGTTTTGCTTTTAAAACAAGTTCGTCAGGGAATTATTGGCGACGGTAAAGATTATAAACTGGACGGACAAAACATCCTGAATAAGTGGTTTCCTGAGTATCTGGAAAACAAATACACCGAATTTGAACGCTTAAAAAAACAGGATTACATCATTTCAGAAAGCGAGAAAACACTTAGAAGCAATGCTGTTCAAAAATTCTACGACAAAAGGAAATGGCAAAAACAGCAAAAAGAGCAGTATCAAAAAATGCTGGAAGAAATTGACGAAATGGTAAAATCAATGGACCGGCAAATGCTTGAAGATACTATTGTTGATTGGGAAAAGAAACCGGAAATGCAGCCTTTCATGGATTATCTGAGACAAAAAAGATTAGTCGTAAAAGGCGAATATAAACCTTAAGCTATGAGTAAAAAATACACCGGCGTTAATTATAACGCAGACACCCACCAGTACGCATCCATCTTAAGGCATCAGGGCAAAGTGTACCGTTGTGGTTTCCACGAAACCGAAAAAGCAGGTGCAATAGCCAGAGACAAAGTAATAATCCAAAACGGTTTGAAAGTTAAACTACAAGTTTTAAAACCGGCTAATAAAGCCAAAAAGAAATGACAGAAATTAGAAAAGAAGTAAATCGAACCACGAGAAAATACAAAGAGTTTCTGGAAGCCAAGATTGTAGTTGCCGGCACTTTCGGGACTGAAATTGATAAATCACTAATCAATCCTATTGCCAAACCACATCAAAAAGACATTGTTCACTGGGCAATTGCAGGAGGTAGGCGGGCTATATTCGCTTCATTTGGTTTAGGAAAAACTTTAATGCAGCTCGAAATTGCCAGATTGATTATAAAACTCACAGGGAAGCCGTTTTTGATCTGTATGCCTTTGGGAGTAGTTGGAGAGTTCCGGGATGATAATGAACTCTTAGGAGCTGAATTTCCTATCAAATACATCACAGATACGGATAGCATCAGAGTAAAGCAGATAGAATTAAAAGCTGTTAAGGCGGTTCAGGACGGAAATGATGATTTATTAGAAAAAATAGCTGATGATTATGTTTATGCATTAGAATCTGAAAATGATGTTTGTGATGTTTCAGAATTAGCAATTTATGTAACCAATTACGAAAGAGTTCGAAAAGGCGATATCAGTCCGGACTTTTTTGGAGGTGTTTCTTTTGATGAAGCTTCGATTCTTAGAAACTTAAAAACAGAAACCACCAACTACGTTTTAAAGCATTTCCGAAAAATAAAATACCGCTTTGTTGCCACTGCAACCCCTACGCCAAATGACTTTATCGAAATCCTGAATTATGCCGATTATCTGGGAGTAATAGATCGCGGACATGCACTCACGAGATTCTTTCAAAGAGATTCTACAAAAGCCGGGCATCTTACGCTTTATGAAAGCAAAAAAGAGGAGTTCTGGAAGTGGGTTTCTTCCTGGGCAGTTTTCATCAATAAACCATCTGATTTGGGTTATGATGATACGGGTTATAATCTTCCAAAATTGAATTTTAATCCTGTTGAAATACCAGATAATTATGAAGGGGAGATAGTAGATGAAAATGGCAATTTGGTTATGTTTAAAAAACCTAGCAAAGGTTTGTCGGAAACATCTAGAGAGAAAAGAGATACTGTTTTACTTCGAACCAATAAAGCACTTGAAATTGTTAAAGAAAACGGCATAGATGATAGTTGGTTATTATGGCATCACGTAGACAAAGAGCGTGATTGCATCCAAAAATTATTTAAAGGTTTTGATATGCAAACCATAACCGGAAGTCAGAAAAACACGGAAAAAGAACAAAAGCTTATAGCTTTCAAACACGGAGAATATAAAATATTATCTACTAAACCCAAAATTGCAGGATCTGGATGCAACTTTCAAAAGCATTGTCATAAAGCTGTTTTTGTGGGAATTGATTACAAATTCAATGACTTCATTCAGGCAATACATAGAATTATGCGATTCCTTCAAGAATTTGAAGTTGATGTTTGGGCAATTTTCACTGAAGCTGAAAGAGAAGTTTTCAAAGAGCTGATGCGTAAATGGAAGCAGCATATTGAAATGGAAACCGAAATGATTAATCTGGTCCGGGAATATGGACTTAATAACGATAAAATTACCGCTGATATGAAAAGACAAATTTTCGAAAACAAAAGAAGTGCTACCATAGGAAATGCCACCGTTTTTAATGATGATACGGTAACTGTTCACGAGGAAATGGCAGATAATTCCACCGATATGATTCTGACTTCAATTCCGTTTGGAGATCATTATGAGTACTCAGACAATTATAACGACTTTGGCCATAACAACGGAAATGAAGAGTTCTTCAAACAGATGGATTATTTGACACCCAATCTTTTAAGAACATTAAAGCCGGGTAAGATAGCCGCTATCCATGTAAAAGACAGAATCCGATATTCATACCAAAACGGAACTTCATTTACTTCAATTGAAAGCTTTTCAAACGAAACTATTCGACATTTTACAAAAGCTTCGATTGGTGATAAAATTAAAATGTTAGAATCGTTAAAAAGCGAAGGAGTTGTTTTGACTGAAAAATTGGAATCTGAACTTTCAGAGTTAAAAGCAGATTATGAAAATAGATTTTATCATGTTGGAACTATTACCGTTACCACCGATGTGGTTCGAGAAAACAATCAAACGTATCGTTTGGGATGGTCAGAGCAATGCAAGGATGCTACTAAGATGGGAGTTGGATTGCCGGAATATGTTTTGCTTTTCAGAAAAAAACCATCTGAATCTAACAATGCGTATGCCGATGAGCCTTGTGTAAAAACCAAAGAGGAATATCCGGTTGATAACTGGCAATTAGATGCACATGCTTATTGGAAATCATCAGGTAATCGATTTATGAGTTATGAAGAACTGGCAGCAACCGACATGAAAGCGGTTTTCAACCGATGGAGAGAGCATGATTCCAAAAATATCTATGATTTTCAGGAGCATTTAAAAGTTTGTCAGGATTTAGAAAAAGCCGGAAAACTTAGTAAAAAGTTTATGACTATTCCACCAACATCTCCTACGGATATGGTTTGGACCGATGTTAACCGAATGAACACACTGAACGCCAACCAAGCCAATAGAAAAAAGGAAAAACACATTTGCCCACTTCAATTGGACATCATCGAAAGATTGATAAACCGTTTCACGATGAAAGGTGATGTAGTAGATGATCCTTTTGGCGGTTTATTCTCCACGGCTTACAAAGCTCTCGAAATGGAACGAAAAGCCATTTCAGCGGAATTAAACCCGAACTATTACGATGATGGTTTGTTTTACCTGAAGTCTATTGAGTACAAAATTAATGTTCCAACTCTTTTTGATTTAGTATGAAAAAAGACATTGTAATGCTCGAATTATTCTCAGGAATAGGCGGTTTTACTAAAGGCTTTCAGGATGCTGGCTACAAAATTAAAAAGCATTATTTCAGCGAAATAGACAAACACGCCATAGCTAATTATAAATACAATTTTAAAAATTCAATATATGTCGGATCAGTTACAGATTTTCGAGGAAACAGCATTGAAAAACCAGACATCATCACTTTTGGAAGTCCTTGCCAAGATTTTAGTTTGGCTGGAAAAAGAGAAGGGATGGACGGATCGAGAAGTTCTCTTATCCTGGAAGCAATTAGGATTATCATTGAGGCGAAACCAAGTGTTTTTATCTGGGAAAATGTTAAAGGAGCTTTCTCCTCAAATGATGGCGCAGACTTTTGGGGCATTATCGCTGCCTTTGCCAACATTGGGGGTTATCGACTTGAATGGCAATTGTGTAACACAAGTTGGTTTTTACCCCAAAATCGAGAGCGGATATACCTTGTCGGACATCTTGCAGGAAGAAGTGAGCCAGGAGTATTTCCTTTCACAAAACCAATTGGATTATATCTTAAAGGAAACCAAGAGAAGTCAAGTCAACTTGCATCAACTTTAAATGCAGGAGATAGTAAAAGTTGGGTTGGTAATTTTATTCAAAAGAATAAATCAAATTGGAAAAATGGAATTAACCCTTTAGATGATTTTGATGATAAATATATCAAACTAAACCAAAAAGAGGAAACCAAAGGTAATTCGCAAGGAACTAGAATTTATAAAACTGATGGATTATCAGTGACATTATCTGCATTAGGAGGTGGCATGGGAGCAAAAACAGGATTGTATGAAGTGAAATCCAACACCAAAAAAGGTTTTGATATAGCAAAAGAAGGTGATTCCATCAATTTATCCAATCCTAATTCTGAGACGAGACGAGGAAGAGTAGGAGTAGGAGTAGCTCAAACCTTAGACACCCAATGCAATCAAGCAGTTGTAAAACCGGTCCTAACTCCAAATAGATTAGAAAAACGCCAAAACGGACGTAGGATAAAAGACGATGGAGAAGATGCTTTTACAATTAATTGTCAAGATCAACATGGAGTTCAGATAAATGAGACAATCCGAAGATTAACGGAAATTGAATGTGAAAGGTTGCAAGGTTTTGATAATTCATGGCGTGATGGTTCGGAACCTGTTAATTGGACCAAGTTTGGACTTTATTTAAAACCTTCTGTTCAAAAATACATCTACGGAAATAAAAAGAAATGGCGAACAAAATCAGCAACTCAAAAATTATTTGTTTTTGCTATCAATAAAACCAATTTAATTGAAAAGGAAATTCCAAAAACGCAACGCTATAAAATGTGCGGTAATGCGGTAACTGTTGATATTCCAAGGGAAATAGCAAAACGATTAAAATTTTTGTAAATGAACCAGCTAAACCTTTTCGATGAATACGAAATCGACCAGAAAAATGAGAAACTCACTAACGCTGCCAATGCAATTTTGGCAGCTCTGAATGATGGTCAAAAAGACAATTACGAACCTTATTACTATTTTCAGCAAGGAGATTTAATAGTACTAATGGCTGTTAACGGACGGCGTGTATGAGAGGTTGCGCCGATTGAACCCGATACCTCCAAATATTACTAATCATTAAATTTAAAAATTATGCCGAAAGATACAGACCCAAACAAGCAATCTCTTATACATGATGTTAGTGGCAGTAGCGGTGTGACTTATGAGCAGATGTTTGAATGGCTAGAAGGTAAAAGAACAGATGATATTTATGATAATCTAATTATTGATGAATTGCAAAAAGAAATCGGATACGAAAAAGATTCTGAAATGATTTATGACGATTTAGACACAAAAGAACAAGATTTATATTATCGGTAGTTCTTGAGCTATTGCCACTAACAAACACAAGGTACCCCTTTTTAATATTCTCGATTTGGATGGGAATGTACCCAATGGCTTTTCGGCTTGTTGGAGGAATTTAGAACATATTAAACAAGAATTAAATAAAAAATTAAAAATATGAAAATCACATTAAGCTCAGGAGAATTATCAAAGAAACTTCAATTTTTAGGTGGAGTAGTAGCACCCAACAATTCAATTGCTATTCTGGACAACTTTCTTTTCGAAATAGAAGACGGTCTTTTACAAATCACTGCAACTGATTTAGAAACTACCATGTCGACTACTATGCAAGTAGAATCACAAGGTAAAACAGCGGTGGCTATTCCTGCCAAAATGTTGATTGAAGTGTTAAAAACATTCTCTGAACAACCTTTGACTTTTACCATCAAAGAAAACAACACCATCGAAATCAGTTCGAACACCGGCCAGTATGAAATAGCCTATTATGCAGCTGAAGAATATCCAAAATCGGTAAAACTTGACAGTCCGTCAGCAACGGTTATTTCTTCTAAAATATTGGCGAATGCCATTAGTAAAACGCTTTTTGCAACCGGAAATGATGATTTAAGACCGGCAATGAATGGCGTGTATTTCCAGCTTTCACCTCAAGGATCTATTTTCACAGCCACCGATGCTCATAAGTTGGTAAAATATACCAGATTTGATGTTACAGCATCTGAAATAGCTAATTTCATCATGCCTAAAAAACCGTTATCTATCCTTAAAGGCTTATTAGCCACCATGGATGAAGCCGTAAAAATTGAATACAATGAATCGAATGCGGTTTACACTTTTGAAACATACATTATCACCTGCAGGCTGATTGATGCAAAGTATCCCAATTATGAAGGTGTAATCCCTAAAGACAATCCTAGCAAGTTAGTAATTGACAGAGCAACCTTTTTACAATCCGTTAAGCGTGTGGCAACTTTCTCAGACAAAACTACGCATCAAATGATTTTGAATGTTGCTGGTACCGAATTGAAGATATCGGCAGAAGATACCAGTTTTTCAAATAAAGCAGATGAAAGACTGAGTTGTAATTTTGAAGGAGAAGATATCAGGATAGGTTTTAATTCCCGTTTATTATCGGAATCATTATCAGTATTGCAGTCTAAAATGGTAGAACTGGAATTGTCCACGCCAGTACGAGCCGGGGTTTTAAACGCTATCGATGGACTGGATGAAGGTGAACAGATGCTTATTCTGGTAATGCCGGTAAAAATATAAACCAAAACTAAAATTGCCATGTCAAACGAATTATCTCCCACACAAAAGCAAAGAATACTGGAACTTGTCCTTTGTTCCGATGATAGAAGGATGACTGTTATTTGTAAAACCCTGAATGTTTCTGAGACTGATGTTTCTATTACAATTCAGGAGCATAACAGCAAAAAGATAGTGTTTGAACGTGGCAATTTTTTAGTATTTCATTCGAGTATTAATGATAATTTATAGAGAATTATGAAAGCACTATCCATCAAACAGCCTTGGGCTTCGTTAATAGCTCACGGAGTTAAAGACATCGAAAACCGTACCTGGAAAACTCATTTTAGAGGTAAAATTTATATTCATTCTTCGGCAAAATCAGCAGGAAAAATGAAAGAATTGCTGACTCCTGAACAATATGATTTTCTTTTAAAAAGTGGTTGGAAATCCGGAACCAACAAACCTATTTCAGCCATCATTGGAGAAGTTGAAATTGTTGATTGTGTAATCAATCACGAAAGTATTTGGGCTGATAAAACGCAATTTCGAGAAGAAGATGATTTCATGGACGAATCAGATGAAAGAAATTATTATGAAAATGTTTTACCAAATATCAAACCAATCTACAACTGGGTTTTGGCCAATCCTGTTCTTTACGACAAACCAATTCTAAACGTAAAAGGAAAGCTTTCTTTTTGGGAACCAGATATTGATATAGTCGAATGCATCGGTTGTAACGGTAAATTCAATCAGGAAGAAATGAAACAGGATGAAAGCGAAGAGAATTTTTGCAGCGAATGTTGGAATGAATTATCACCAGTTATGATTCAGGAAACTAAAGAATGTGAGGCACGAGATAAACTAGCACAATTTGGAAAAGTGGTAACTGTCAAACAATCAGATAATGATTTTGAATTTCTCATTACAGACGGTTTCTCCCAAAAGGCAATAAACACATTTTCCTGTATGGAAGAATGCCACAATATAGCCGGGGATTATCCTAATGTAAAAAAATGTGTAACCGAGGATAATATGTTTCATTTGATATTGACTAAAGATAAAAAGTAGCAACTATGAATGAAAAAACAATTCAAAAAGCTCTTTTTAGATTCTTCAATTCACACATCTATAAATTTACAAATACCTTTTTTTTCAAAAATGAAAGCGACTGGTTGAGTTTTCTTAATTCAGGTTTCTGCTATGAATGCGAAATTAAAATAAGTCGTTCCGATTTTAAAGCCGATTTCAAAAAAGAAAAGCATACTATTCATAAAGGAAATGAAGCAAAAAAAGATTTATTTTTGAGAAGAACAAGCGACAAAATAACGACAAATGTCAGCTGGGATTTCTGCAAAGAGTTTCCGGAGCTTATAGAGTCTAAAGAATATTTTGAAAGAGGCAGAATAAACGGTGTTATTGAAGATGTCTTAAAAATCAGGATGTATGGCAAAATAGCCTCAGGTGTCGAATTTGTTTCAAGAGAAAACAAAATGATTCCTAATAAGTTCTTTTATGTTGTTCCTGAAGGTTTGATAACAATTGATGAAGTCCCGGATTACGCAGGATTGATTTATGTAGATCAATATGGGAGTTGCACAAAAGTAAAAGACGGCAAGTTTCTTCATAAAGATAAGTTAGATGTAAAAAATCTTTTTACTAAAACCTATTACAGCTATGAAAGAGAATTATTCAAAAAATTAAATTATCAGTAAAATCAGTACTTCAGTTAACATGATCCACACGGTGGAGACTAAAAATAAAACTATGTATATCGAAAAAATTAAAACCAAAAATTGGTTATGGAAAAAAGGAACCGGATGCATGACTATTGGTAAAAAAATAATTATTTACACGTTCGAAAAACAAGAGCTTACTATTGAAGAAGAATCGAAAATATTAAATTTTTTAAAGCAATTAAGAACTTGATTATTCATGTTTCCATCCCACACAAACAATATCTTCTCTGGAATAGATGATATTGAGTTTGTAAGGCACTTTCTTAGAAAGCTGCAAAAGCAGTTTCATTCTGTAAGGTGATAAACGATTAAAGTTTTGATAAAGTAAAGTGTATTCTTTTTTCCAATTGCAAACTCCAAAAGCATTATCCGGTTCGCAGTAATGCTTCCGGATAATGCAATTGAATAGATTCTACTTTACCGGGTTGAAGCCTTGCGAAAATGGAACTTATCAGATCAACTTCTTTGTCACTAAATGCCATCTGTTTTTTTATTAATTGAAAATTTAATTTCAAAACCTAATTTAGTAGATATTTCAATTAGTTTAGATAGTTTTACGTTTCTTTTTTCGTTTAGCCATTCTGATATTCTGGGTTCAGGAACACCGGCCTTAATAGCGAGTTCTTTTTGTGATCCTGCTATTTGGATCAGTTGCTTTAAAATGTCTTTTTCCATATATTTGTATTCTAATTTAATTGCGAAATTAAGTTTCCTTTCTACAAAAGGCGAAGCCCTCTATTTGAGGGCTTTTTTTTAAGCAGCATCTTCTATGTTTAAGATGTCGTGAATTGTTGCAGCAACATCTTCTAAGCTTATTCTTTGTTCCCAGTATTCCGGCATTCCTTTGTAAAATATCACTAGTTCAGTACCTTCTATTCTGTTATCCATTCCTGCAACATCTTCCATCCATGTTAATACTTTTAATTCTTTTTGAGTTAAGTTTAATTTTGTCATGATCTTTAAATTTAATTGTTAGTATTTGTTTCATTTCTACACTACAAATATACAACACTTATTAATACAAATTACACAAAAGCGTAATTATTTTTATCTCAAAGCGAAACTTTAACATTTGGAACGCTTTTACTGGGTTTATATTAATCTAATAATTATAATAAAAAATGAATCTATCTATCCAAAAACAATACTCCCGGAAATCTAATATTATTTACGAAAATACAACTCCAATTATCCGGCTCAAACAAAAGTTTATTGACATCGAAATCCTCTCGGAAACCGCTATAAATTACATGAATAGGTATATTGAAGCCTTTCCGGATCTCATTGAGATTATAGTTGATAAAAGTGAGAAAAAAAACGAACAATTTTCACTTTTTTAATTAGAATCTGTCAAAACTTAGCTATATTTGTATTTCAAAATTACCAATTCTTCAAAAGTCCTAACGAACCTCGATAGGCACGAGATTTCAAAAAATACCTTCACAAAAATTGAAAAAAGTCTTAATTGGGATTGATCCTGATACTGACAAATCCGGCTTTGCTTTAAAGTCCGGCAAAACCGTTCAGCTTAAAAATCTAAAGTTTTTTGAGTTGTTCAAAGCCTTGTATTTTATCAAGAATTCGCCTGAATATTCAATTGATTGTGAAGTTATGGTGTATATCGAGTGTGGTTTCCTCAATGGAGGTAATCGCCACTTTAAAGCCGCAGCTTCAACCGCTTTTAACGGGAAAATAAGCGAGCGTGTAGGGGCAAACCACGAGACAGCCAAAAAAATATGTGAGATGTGCGAATTTCTGCAATTGCCATACACTCAGGTTAGGCCAACAAAATCAAAAACAGATTCCAATTTCTTTAAACAAATTACCAAAATCACCGATAGGACTAATCAGGAGCAACGTGATGCTTTGATGATGATCTGGGGATTGTAAAATATATAAAATTATGAAGTCGATTCGTTCGCTCATTATGATTGCAGTCTGTATGACTGTTTTCACATCCATGGCAACTACAACCGCCACGATGGAGCAAAAGCAAAAAACGGAGTTAGTCAAGGATTTTAAAATCCAGACTTATGATGTAAGTGTTGTAAATGAATTTAATGTTGTGTCTGTATATGCTGATGCAAATATTTTAAAAGTTGAAAGCGAATCAGTAACGTTTAGAGTTTGTAGTCCTGATGTAGGCTCTTTAGATTCAAAGCAAAACTTTTCTATTATTAATTACAAAGAAAAATTGCTTGAAAATTACAACAAAGATTTCATTGTCTTGAATTTAAACGAAAATAGGATAAGACATTGTTGTTAAAATAAGTCAATCAATATATTAAAAAGCCTCTCATGTGAGCGAGAGGCTTTTTTTAAAAAGGGGAAGTAGCTCAGTTGGTTAGAGCGAATGTGTAGAGTGGGATATTTGTGGAATACAAAAGGAGTCACCACACAAGAGGGTCAGCGGTTCGAGTCCGTTCTTCTCCACAAAACCTAACGAAAGTATAATATTGGTGAATGTTTTTGAACGCTGACAATATTGAAAGCCGTGTGTTTTTGAATACAAACTTAGATAGAGGAAGTTTTAAGGCGAAAGTTTTATAGTCTATTAACCGGAATTATAGCTCAGTAGGTAGAGCATTGGACTGAAAATCTATGTGCAGAGGTTCGACTCCTCTTAATTCCACAACAAAATGGAAAGTAGCCACCGAAAGCAAGTATTGTGAATTACGTAATAAGCAGTATTTGTTTCCTAATTGCAAGTAGGATAGGTGGTGAAAAATGAAAATATACGTACCCTGCATTACGCGTACTAGAGGATATAATCAGGTAATCACTCTCTCAAGCCCTAACGAGTTATCACGGGAAAATAAATTTCCAGAATAGGGTGAAATCATTAACTAAGTAGTTTGGCGGCGTGGAAAGACACGCAAAACAGGAGTGTGGCGGAATGGTAGACGCTTTTTTATGTGTAGGAATCTGCTGTTTAGCGGATGTAAAGGTATTGTCCTCCGAAATAGAAAAATCAGACGTGAATACAGGTTCGAATCCTGTCACTCCTACAAAACCTATTTTAAAACAAAAGAGGTTCATCCCGATAAGCCGGGACATGGAACCATTCGGGTTATAGGCTCGTCAAATCATTACATGATACGTGAATTAATGGGATTTTGTCGGGTACATAATCATTGTAACGTAGAAAATTTGAATCGTATAGCGTTGGGTTAGGCCGGGTGTTTTATGAAATTTCATAAGGTCAACTCTATAAAAAATCAGATGTGAACCTCTTTTGTTTAAAATATAAATCAAAAATCAAATGGCAGCAAACAGCAACTACGAGTATGAAGGCTATAAGTCTCCAACAATTGAAATAGCAAACGGCAGAATCTTTATAGATGGTGAAGAAACAATAGACACTAATTTAATAGGTTATGCTTTGATTGATTTTGCTCAAAATCAGGAAGAAGAAGGTAAAAAGATCGTTTTTAAAGAGCAGGATGTATTTGTTGAACCTCTTTTTAGCGCTGTGTAATGTCAAGGAGTATTATCATCATAGGAAGTTGCAGGATGGGTAAAAAAGCCATGTTTGAGGCTGCATCCAGAGCTATGAAAACAGAAAACAGTGTAAATGTAGCTGTACATTATCTGGCCGGATGCACTAACGTTCGTTTGGAAGAAGCTAAAGAATCAGCAAAAAGAATTCAGGATGCTTTTTCCTTTTCCGGAATTGCTGCTGAGAATTTAAAAAAGTCCTTCTGTCGTTTTATTGAAACAATAGATGAATTCAAACAAAAAGAATCATTCGAACCACAACCATCGAAGTTTATCAGTAAGCCGAAAAATAATTTTAGAATTAGATAAAATATGAAGTCAAACAACCTCACCATAAAGCAAGAAGCATTCTGCCAGTCTTACATTAAGTCAGGAGATAAATCAGCGGCTTATCGTGAGGCTTATTCTACTTCAAATATGAAAACTACAACCATTTACCGAAAAGCTCAAGAACTCTTTACTAACGGCAAAGTAACGGCACGTATTGAAGAACTTCAATCAAAAGTGGCTGATATTGCTGAAAATAAGTTTCAAATTACTTCCGAAGAGATGCTTCGCCATTTAAACATTCTTAGAAACGCCCGGATTGATGAGTACGTAGAATATAAAAAGGTTTCTGTTCCTAAGTATAATGCTTCAGGAAAAAAAACAGGCACTACAAGAGAATCCCGTTTGGTTTTTAAAGAATTCGACAAGCTAACCAAAGAGCAGCTGATGTGTATTGAATCCATAAAACAAAACCGATATGGTGAAGTTGAGATAAAGCTTCACGGCAAAGAATGGACCATCAAAGAGATCAATCGTCATATTGGGTTTTATGAAAAAGATAATGAGCAATCAAAAACCAGCATTGATTTAGGTGAAGGATTCAATGAGGAAAAACAAAAACGTATTGATGCTCTAATTGCTAAGGCAACTGAATCTAAAAATAATCTATAAATAAATTGCTAACTGATGCTGAAATATTAGAACTGGAAACTCTTTTGAAAGAAAGAGATATTGATATTTCACGTAAACAGCTATGTGTAATTGATGAAGAGCGAACAAATCCTAATTTCTCATTACTTCAAACTGCTATTAAAGAGCAGAAATATGAAATCATAAATGATAAACCTGAATTAGTCTCAGGTTTTCGTGGTGCAGGATTAGAAGGGTCCTCCCGTTCCGGTAAAACATGGTCCGGAATTGATATCATCATTTGGATTTGTCTGTTTTATGAACCAGAAGGGTGTACAATCAACATATATCGTGAAACCTACAATGAATTCAAAACTACATTATACGATGATTTCAAGCGTAGGTTAGATGATTTTGGTTTACCAAATAAATTCAAAGACACCGATGAGATCAAAAGTTTTAAGATAGGAAACAGTAAAATATATTTTCTGGGTGATGGTAAACACGGTGGAGGTTGTGATTATGCTTTTTTCAATGAAATGATGTTTATCAAGAATTCAGTATTTGACCAGGTAGAACTACGTTG
>Ga0307414_10000537_pt1 | contig 19780 bp, 21 predicted proteins | sample DK1Ometagenome_FD_203804 | JGI IMG/M metagenome (GOLD analysis project Ga0307414, IMG submission 203804) | Maize rhizosphere microbial communities from greenhouse at UC Davis, California, United States - DK15-O-3 | ecosystem: Host-associated > Plants > Roots > Rhizosphere > Soil | place: USA... | reverse complement strand
TGGAGCGACTTGGCGTCCGAGCGGAGCACTACCAGGGAACTCCGACTACCGCTCTGTTCATCGGCTGCTTTGGTGCCCAAGCAGTTCTCTCCGGGTTGTTCGCAGCGTTCAGCCGGTTCACGAAGACAACCTTCCTCGTCTACGGAATCGCCCTGCTGCCCTTCTTCTGGTTCAACTACTGGTTCGTGTTCGTGGTGCCCATCTTCAACGAGTGGATGGCTCTCGACTTCGTGTCGAACGCGGCGATGCTGGCTCTATGTGTCGTCGGCTATGCGAAGAGCCCAGGTGAAAAACCCGCCTGCTGACCGGGTCTATCCGCACGCAATCCAAGGCTAGCTAACCTCTCCAGTGATGCGCGAGCGACCGGATCGGGCGTCCGATCCGATCCGACTTAACGGGAGCTGCGAGCTCGATTCCGAAAGGAGTCGTTAACCATTAAGGCGCAGAGTCGCCAACACCTTGAGATCGCGTGGTTTTCGGATCGGGGAGGTGCTGGGATGGCGTACTACAGGCTCTACTTCATGAACCGGCTGGGGCACATCGCCCGCGTCCAGGATTTCGACGCCGCCGACGACGCCAAGGCGATCGCGGTCGCCGACGAGAATGGCGCCAGGCCGAAAGAACTGTGGTGCTCGAGCCGCAGGGTGGAGCAGTGGGCAGGGACCAACACCGAGAGATAGCCCGAGAGCGCTTCGGCAGAGCGATCATCCTGAGTGTCGCCGAAAGACGAAGCCCGCAGCCTACGTTGGCAGTGTCAGCGCCAATGCAGAATCGATTGAGCCTACCTACCAACCCGCCGGCTGATCCGGCCTGATGATCGCTTCGGGCTGTCCTCCGTTGAAGGCCAAGACGGGCATGTAGGGCGTGGTGGAAACTTCCACGATCGTGATGCCCTCTGTGACTTTTGTCCGCCGCTCATAAACCGGCTCGCCGCCGACGGAACCGCGATCCACCGAGACCTTGCCAATCGGTACAACCAGGGAGATGCCCCGACTGCTCGCCGGCTCAACTTCAATCGCGGTCCCCCCTGGCTTGCCGTGACCCACAACGCGCGAATGCTGAGCAAATCCAGCGGGGACAAGACCAACAAGGGCAGCAAGTCCAATCGCCATATATGCGGTTCGCATCTGGCTCACACCTCCCGAAGCCGAACGTCTAGCGCCCTTCCTGCTTGCACTGGCCTGGCGCGCTGCAGTTGAACAAGTGCGCGTCAACGTATTCCGCAACATTTCGGCCTAGCCACGCGCCGTTTACGTCGGCCTTGCGGAAGTGAATGCCCAAGAAGATCCGTGCCTCGATCACATCGGGGATGACGTCGGTGAAGCGGCTGTAGTGCCGCGTCGATCCTCCGCCAGTGATGTCGAACTCCGCTTGGTCGCTACCGAAGAACGCCTTCGCGCTGTTCATCACCCCGCTGTACACACAGTTAGCACCCGACGGTTCGTCCGAGTACGGCGGCAGCGCCCCGAGTGAGGTCCAACCGGGTTCGGCCTCGGTCGCGTCATTGCCGTCGGTGTCCGCGAGCTGGATCGCAGTCGCAGGCCTCCAGAAGCTCCAGTGGGCCTTCTCTGCCCAGCAGTTGATTAGGCTGTCCGCCCCCGACATGCTGGTCATCGCGTGAAACCGCGCCTGTTCCGTGATCGTCAGTCCCTTCGAGGCCGCCACTTGCCGCAAGGCAGGGTACAGCATCACAACCGGGTGGGGGGTCGACCAAAGCGCCAGGGAGGTCTGAGCTTCCGTACGCGGGGATCCGGTTGCCCGGCCCGAGGCCTTTACTTCATTGAACTCGGTTGCATATTGGCCGCTTGCCAGGGGCCACGGCCCCGATGTGTGGAAATATTCCGATCGCGGCAAAGCGAACGGCCGCACATTGCGTACCCACGCGTTCGGATCGTTCACCGGGGACGGACGCCAATCCCCCGGGCCGAACTCGGCAGGAACTGGGAAACCCGGTGCGCCGAAGCGGCCGTCACCCGCCCGATTGGCCAGCATCGCGGCCGCAGCAGCAGCTCCAACTCCGATCCCCTTGTCCTTTGCCGGCCCATCCGGGATCTCTGCCAGCGAGCCGGCGTATTCCGCATCGAGGCGTGCTTTGATCGTGAACTTCACCTCGGCGGTCAGGGTTGCCGTCAACGGTGCCTGATCAACAAGGGCGACCAGGACGTGATGGGCCGCCGTCGCAGCCGCCGCGCCCCTGGACGCGCTGGTTGGCGCCTTCAGTCCTGGCAGGTACGCGTCGTGCCCGCCCTTGATGGCGTTGACGGCATCGTAGACCGCGCCCTGGACGATCGCGAGATGGATGAACGCGACCGGAGGCGCAAATTGGACCCCCGGTGCGGCGGCGGTCGGTCCGCTGGTGAGCGTGGTTACGGCCCTTTCGTTCCAGACGCGCACCGCATCGTTCTCAGCCGCATAAGAGGGGCCGGAATGCATTGCGGCGACAAGCAGGGCGATGGAGGAGAGCCACGCGCCCCGCCGCTTCACACGCGGGCTTCGCGGACGACCGTCTGAGTCGTTTGGGGTTTTCGGATGTTTGAAGGAGCTAAGAGCGCGATCGAATTTCGAGATCATCATCAGACGTCTCCCTTGGTACCGACTTCGGCCTCGGGAGATGGCGCGTCGCCACTCACCCAATTGAAGTCACACGGCTCCACCGGAAAACGCTAATTGCCCCGGCGGCGGTGATACTCTCATGAGGGACGACTGAGAAGTTATCCAAAGATAGCGTCGCGTGTTGGGTAATCGCCGCAATGCCGGTCTGACTAAAACAAGGATGGGTTTCCCCTGAGCCTCGGGCAACTGCAACATCAAGCGCAACCGCAACCTCAAGGGCCGGCGAATCTACCACGTCCCCGGCATGCCCTACTACAATGCCCCCGGGCGGAGGAGATCTTCTGCACCGAGGCGGAGGCCCGGGCTGCGGGCTACCGGCAAGCGATAGTGAGATAGGCGAAGCGGCGACCCCCAAGGGCCCGGAGTCGCACAACTGCCTCGCCGTCTGTTAAGCGTCCGTATGCGGACGAGGCTGAGCATCTGCGCAAAGAAGGCGTCGTATCGGTCTGAGGAGGAGGCGCTCGTGGCCGTTCGCGCGTCGGGGTTGGAACTGCGGACCTACCGTTGCGACCGGTGCCGTCTCATCCACCTAACCAGTCGAACCAAGGGCAAACGAAAGCCTCGTTCAGTCTGATGATCGCTACGCGTCGTCAGCAGCTGCAAGCAGGTCCATGAGGTTACGTGCGGCTTCCCGATCAGCTTCTTCGTCGAACGCTAGGTCGAGGTCGGGCGCTTGGCCTAACATGTACAGGAGCGACCACAGTGCAAAGCGCCGCTCGCGCTCCTTCTCCAGACCGAAGTCCACTCGAAGGCGGTCCACGCCTGCCTCCACGACCGCTGGCGAAGCTTGCGACAGGTCGGATGTGCCGAAGTAACGCTGAAGAAGCCCGTCAAACTCCATTTGCGGGCTCATAGCGCCAAGGGCTTCCAACACGAACTATTCTTGCCAGCACACGCGCCTTCGCTCAGCGTTGTGATTGGGGGGCCAAAATGGCCGGAACGCAAAATCGATCAGCGGGCAACTTACTGCGTGTTCTTGGCTTCGCGTTTGCGATGGCCATTTGCGTTGGCACGATCATCGGCGGCGGGATTCTAAGGACGCCAGGCGCGGTCGCCGAGCGAGTGCCGGAACCTTGGCTCATCCTGTTGCTTTGGAGCCTAGGGGGCGTGCACGCGCTGCTGGGCGCGAATGTCGTGGCCGAGATTAGTACCAGCGTGCCGAAGGCCGGTGGCCTGTACGTGCCGACGAGGCGCGCCTTCGGAGACTTCGCCGGATTGCTGGTCGGATGGTCCGACTGGCTAGTCAACGCCGCAGCAGCCGCTGCCCTAGCGCTCGTGTTCGCCGACTTCGCGTCGATGGCGGCGCCCCAGCTTACGCCTCACGAACCCACGCTGGCGGCCGCTGTGCTGCTCGTGCTTTTCGGCCTCAACTGGATCGGCGTGCGCGAAGGCGGCGCCATTCAGACCGCCGGCACTCTGCTCAAATTCATGCTCCTAGTAATGCTCGTCATTGGGCTGTTTGTGTTCGTCCCACAGGCCGTCAGCCATCCCGTATCGGCACCGACCGCGACCTGGACAGTCCTGGGTCTCGTCGTCGCGTACCAGCTTGTCTACGGCGTATTCAGCGGCTGGCCGTCGCCCATCTTCTTCGTTGAGGAAGACGAAAACTCAGCACGGAACATCCCACGCGGGATGGCACTATCGATTGTGACGGTCACGCTTGTGTATCTCGCGATCAACGCGGCACTTCTGCACGCCATCCCAATGGAGGAGCTTCGCACCTCTGAACTGCCTGCCGCCACTGCACTTGCGAAGATTTTTGGTGACGGTAGTGTCCAGGTCGTCGCGGCCATCGCGCTGGTGATCGTCGTAAGCTGCCTGAACGGCGTCGTGATGGTCCTCCCACGAATTCTCTATGGTCTGGGGCGCGATGGCCTGTTCGTCTCGGCCGCCACTCGCGTCAACAAGGGAGGCACGCCCGATGTTGCGCTCGGGTTGTCTGCTGTCCTCACACTGGCGCTGACGTTGACCGGCACGTTTGAAACCGTCTTTCTGCTCATGGGCGCGCTGGTCATCTTCGGGATGATCATCAGCGAGGTATCGCTGTTCGCCCTGCGCACGCGTGAGCCGGACCTGCCTCGACCTTTCCGGGCGATCGGATATCCCCTTCTCCCCATCTTGCTCCTGCTGATCGATGCCTCGCTGCTGATCGCGGTACTCGTATCGGACCCCATGAGCGGAGTGTACATGTTCGCACTCGTGGCACTTTGCGTACCGGTCCGACTGTGGATCCGCTGGCGCAAAACCGAGGCTGCTCTTCCGGCGGCGTAGCGCTGTCTCCAGCGACCGGTCCGGCCGGGCCACGGGACGCTGTAGCATCAAGGGCAACCGCAACCGGAAGGGCCAGTGGATCTACCGCGCGCCCGGCATGCCTCGCTACGACGCCATACGTGCGGAGGAGGTCTTGTGCACCGTGGCTGAGGCCCCGGGCCACCGGCTAATGGATAGCGATAGTGAGGTAGGCAAAGAGCTCGTCGTCGACATGTGGAACTGCCGTTCCGCGCCATTGTTGTTGAAAGGTCGCAGTATGCGATGGGGCAGACTTACTCCTCTGCCGCGGGTGCGTAGGCCCAGTCACGCACCCTTTCTCGGAGTAATGAGGAGGCAGGAATGAGGGCAATTTCAAGACTCGCAGTTCTACTAGCTAGCAGCTTTGCAATAACCGCTTGCGACGTGGATCAGACGAAAGAAGCCGAGCTTCCGGACGTTGACGTAAACGCGACGGGCGGCCAGCTGCCCGAGTACGACGTCGACGCACCCACAGTGAACGTGGGCACGGAGAACAAGACAGTGGAAGTTCCGACGATCGATGTCGACGCGCCGAAGGACGACAACAAGGAATAGCTGAAATCCGGCCCCGCGCACGCACGCGGTTCGGAGAAGGGCGCCAGGCAGCGATGTCGGCGCCCTTCATTTTCTAAGCTCGGGGCATTCGCAACCGAAACAGCCGTCAAGCGCTTGGAGTAGGTGACTGATAACTCATCTCACGACCAACGTCTTTGGACGGTCCAGCACGGCACAGGTCCAGTGCTGGCGACCGCCATTCACGACGGCCATGAGTTGAGATCTCAAATTGCTGCACAGATGTCACTCAGCGATCCGGACAGGTTGCGAGAAGAAGATCCTTTCACGGGAGAGGCCGTTCGCGGCGTCCCAACGCATATCGTTGCACACCGCTCGAGGTTCGAGTTCGATCTCAATCGGGGAAGCGAAGGTGGGGTGTATCGAACGCCGGCAGAATGCTGGGGATTGCGGGTTTGGAACTCAGAGAGCCTAGCAGACGATCTGGTTCAACAATCGCTAGATCTGCACGCAGAGTACTATCGAATGCTGGGCAACCTGCTCGACCAGGTTGCGAAACGTCACGAGCGCTTCCTCCTGATCGATGTGCACAGCTACAATCACCGCCGAGACGGGCCGAATGGGCCGCCGACCGCACAAGAAGTTGCACCGGACATCAACATCGGCACGTTCTCAATGCCGCGAGACGAGTGGGCGTACCTGGTGGACCCGCTGATGGAGGCGATGGCGACGTTCGACTTCAACGGCCGGCGCCTCGATGTTCGGGAAAACGTCGCATTTCAAGGCAAGGGCGAGCAGACCCGGTTCGTTCACGACCGATACCCGGGACGAGGGTGTGCAATCGCGCTCGAGTTCAAGAAGTTCTTCATGGACGAGTGGAGCGGCGAGCCACATCAGCAGGAAATCGCGGCGATGCGCAATCTAATCGCGCATGTCGCAAGGGTCGCCGAAGATCTCCTGACGCGATGAGCAGGCCACATTTAAACCTTGTGGACGCCTCGTTCGAAGGGAAATTCGGCAAGCGCGGCGAGCTTCGTCAGACGGTCGGACAACGCGGTCGGGTCCATATCGACCGTTGGTTGCCCTTCATCGTGCTACACCGTTCCGCAGCTCCCGAGACAAGCATCGCGCGGAGAGTCGCGATCAACAGCCCGGCCTACCTGATTTGGTCTCCAGAGGACGACGCTGCGGCGAACGGCGTCTTTGAGGTAGTCGCTGAAGCAATGCGCAAGCGGTTCGGCTGCCTCCTGGCGATTGAGCTTGAAGATGCATCGTGGGAACCCATTGCCGAAGGCTCGCAGGCTTTAGCGTCCTTCAACATCGAACTCAGCGCTTCCGGGGGTGACCGCGCACGTCAATCCTTGGACCGTCTCGCTCAAGCATTCGAGAAGGTTTGCATCGATCTGCGCGAGCCGAAGATCGAGATCGGTGAACAACGTTCATCAACCGGCCTCCAAGCTTTGAATGACCAGTTCGATCGACTCACTGTTGTTATTCCGCAAATCCATCGCAAAGACGAAGTCACCTTCTACCCTCAGGTGACGCGGGAACTCGCGATCGCGGTCGGAGATGCTCTGCTTCAAGCGGCTTGCGAGTTCATGTCGAACAACGAAGCCGGTTCGCCTCCTCACTTCCGGTCCCTCGGACGAAGTGCATTTCTGGCCGCTGCGCTCGACGCCGACACGCGGCTAGACAAGGTCGCCAGAAGCTTCGACTTCTTGTTGTCGGTCTCACCGATCAACACCCGCGAAGCGATGGATCGGTTCTTCGCCACCGGTGAAGAGTCTCCACCGAAACTGCGCTATCGGCCTCTCACAGTTGATCCCGACGCAGCTAAGCGGGATCTGTACGCCGTCGACCTGTCGATCATCGAAGACCCCCTGCTCGAGCGGCTTCTTTCAGAGAAGCGTCAGGAGCTTGATCATCAGCTAACAATGCTCGCAACACGCAACACGGCCGCGTTCAGAGGCGCGTCGATGATGCATTACGGGCCGGTAAGCCCGCAACTTCTTGCCGATGCGCTCTCGATTCTTGCTCAGCCTCGTCCTCGCAAGTCCGGCGGGCCGAAGGTGGATGCGACGTACGTAGCTGAAGCGGCCCGCGCCTTGATTTCGAAGTATCGCGAGACTGACGACAGCTTCAATCCCGCCATCGAGATTCGAGACGACGTGGCGAGCCTCCTCGTGTCTGGGCGCAAGCTGATGATCGCGAGCAGCACGTCCATGAAGCGTGCCCGGGTCGACGCGTTGCTTTCGCATGAAGTCAGCGTCCATCTGCTGACACACTTCAATGGGGCGACCCAGGGACTGACTGTCTTCCGCACAGGCCTCGCTCATTATGAAGGTCTGCAAGAAGGACTTGGGGTGTTCGCCGAGTGGGCCGTCGGCGGATTGTCGTCGGCACGACTTCGACTGCTTGCCGGCCGGGTAGTAGCCGTCAATGCGATGCTTGAGGGCGGAGAGTTCGTCGAGGTTTATCGAGAGCTTGTCGAAAGCCACGGACTAGCTCGACGTTCGGCATTCGACATTGCGACCAGAGTGTTCCGGTCCGGCGGATTCGCGAAGGACTCGATCTATCTCAAGGGATTTCAGGACGTAATCGGACTGGTAGCGAAGGGTGCATCCCTCGATCCTTTCTGGATCGGAAAGATTGCGCGTGACCACGTCGGCGCGATCGAAGAGCTGCTTCAGCGCAACCTAATCCGGCCGCCTCTTTTCAAACCTGAGTTTCTGCAACGAGAAGACGTAGAAGGCCGAATTGCTCGGCTCCGCGGCGAGACTTCGTTTGCCAAGATCCTCGATGTGGAGTGACTGACAGATGCTTATCGGCTTTTTCGTCAACGACCTTGAGCGCGAGTACGAGAACTACACCACCACCGTTCTCGCGCACTCGGCCGCGAGCCGTGGGCATCGCGTCTGCTACATCACGCCCGCCGACTTCGTACTCAATGCCGACGATACCTTGTCAGTGCACGGCCGCTTCCTGCCTAAGCGAAAGTACAAGGATCGAGCCGAGTTCTTCGCGACTTTGAAAGATCCTCAAGCAGTCAAGATCGAACGCGTGGACGTGACCGAGGTGGACGTTCTCATGCTTCGAAACGACCCTTCGATCGACGCGCAGACGCCTTGGGCGGCCGAAGCCGGGATATTGTTCGGCCGGGAGGCAGTCCGCCGCGGGGTAATTGTACTCAACGATCCCGACAGTCTCGGCCGAGCCATCAACAAGCTCTACTTTCAAAGCTTCCCAGTCGAGGCTCGTGCAGAAACTCTGATCACCAAACACGCATCTGACGTCAAAGAGTTCGCGAAGGCGCATGGCGGGAACATCATCCTCAAACCACTACAGGGGTCGGGAGGAACCGGCGTGTTTAAGCTCGACCCCAAGGACGGTTCCAACCTCAATCAAATCATCGAAGCAATCGGCCGCGACGGGTACATTATTGCTCAGGCCTATGTGCCTGCAGCCAAGAAGGGCGACATTCGCCTTTTCATAATGAACGGGCGACCCCTGGAGATCGACGGCAAGTATGCGGCGCTACGGCGCGTTGCCGCCAAGGACGACATTCGGTCCAATATCCACGCCGGGGGCAAAGCGCAGGCGGTCGAGATTGGACAGGTCGAGCTCGATGTTGCCGAGATGATACGACCTAAGCTGATGGCCGACGGCATGTTTCTCATTGGCGTGGATATCGTCGGTGACAAAATCCTCGAGGTGAACGTCTTCTCGCCTGGCAACCTCCACAGCTGCTCAGACCTAGCCGGGGTCGATTTCGCAATACCCATCTTGGAAGCGATCGAACGCAAGGTCGCAATCAAAGCGCAATACTCCCGCGCGTTCGATAACCGACACCTAGCAATCATGTAGTTATCTCTCGGACTCGCAGAGGCAGAATGATGCCGGCGGATCTACCACGTGCCCGGCATGCCCGACTACGAGCCCACTGTCGCTGAGAGATACTCAAAGCTCGCTTTTTCCGGTGATTCACGCCACCTCTCCGCTTCGGTCGTCACAGCTTCTCTCTCCCAACAGTGCGTCAGAAGAACCGACCGTTTTGCTGTCGAGTTCCAAGGGGCAGCTGCAGCCCGAAGGGGCCGGAGGATCTACCAACGTGCCCGGCATGCCGTACTGCGACTCCCGGGAGGCGGAGGCCCGGGCGGCGGGGTACCGGCGGGCGATCGTCAGACAGTAAGACACATCGTCAATTGGTGCTGTCGGCTGTCCTATCCAGGATTACGGGCGTCATGAACGCCAGCCCCACAAGACCCTCTTCAGCCCACTTTACAACCGCCGGCACTAGAATGCCGCTCTCGAAGCGTACGTAGACATCTGCGCCCGGCTCCAAGCTCGGCGGTCCATCGACCATCGCGCCGCCCTCGGAGATGTTTTGCAGGGCAAAATTGGTTGGAAAGCCGTCGATCAGCAGCTGCAGGTTGCGGCCCTCGGCAGGCAACCTCTCGTGCCGCCGTTGGTCCGCAGTCCCGACTTTACCCCTTGCACCTTTCCCTGGCGCCCCGTCGTCGTGTCTCGCTTCCGCCAACGGGACAGCTGCCCCGCAAAACCCGCACTCGGCGCTGATCCTGCCCACGTACCACTGCGACCGGCCGCAGCCCGGACAGTGGTTAGACGCGTTCGCCCGATAGACGATATGATGCCCCCGCTGGGCCAAGGTCGCGGCGAACGACGGCGCTGCCCTCTCGTACATCCTTACGTCTGACACGGTCTTGCGCTCCCCAGCACAATGGAGGCGTCAGGATGGCCGACACTGCTTGAGAAGTGATTACCACCCCCACACAGCGACCACCCTTTCTCACTGGAACACTGCGCCTCCTGGTCAGCTGTCTGTGTTCGACTGAGGACCATGCTTTCACGAGGACGCCTCAGCGCATGAGTCCTGCCGCGCGGAGCGCCTGCTCGATCGTACTGGTGATCGCATCCGGCGCCTCGTTTGACCGATCCCCGTCAAATTCCCGGGACCCTTTTGAATAGGTACTCCTGTCGGCTACACCCGTCGCCAGTCCCCAGAACCGAAGGATCGAGCGGGTGGAAGAGATGCCTGCTTCGAGCATGTGCGGTCCAACCCGCTCACCGGTATGAGCCTCGCTAGTGCTGAGCGGCGTACCGTGCCCGAGACCTCGTACCTGGTACTCTTCGATGACCTCCCGCCCGGTTGGATCGCACCAGACATAATGTGGGTGGCCGTGGACGACGTCGGCCTTGCAGGGTACGGGCGCCGCTCCGTGCAGTTCCCGCCACTGATCGATGATTGCGCGAGCGTTCTTTCGGCTCACTGTCGTGTCGTTCGTTCCGTGCCAAACGGACAGTGATGGCCAGCGGCCGGAGTAGCCGGATGCTGATCTTGCAAGGTCCCCAAGCCGTTCGGGTTCAGGGATTTCCTGTCCACGCATCCGCTCGAGCGCCTGGGGCACATTGTTTGCCGTCGCGAACGGGAGGCCAGCGATGACTGCCCCGCCGGCAAAGACCTCTGGGTGGGCTGCAAGCAGTACGGCCGCCATCGCACCGCCTGCCGACAGACCTGTGACGAACACCCGCGACGGATCAGTCCCATGGAGCTTCCGCACGGCTTCGACCATCTGAACGATGGACAGGGTCTCACCGCGATCGCGCCGCGCATCCTTCGGCGAGAACCAGTTGAAGCAGAGATTGGGATTATTGGCGTGGGTCTGCTCCGGGAAGAGCACCACAAAGCCGTGATCATCGGCCGCCGTCGACCACGCCGCACCTCGATCATAGGCCGCGGCGGTCTGCGTACAGCCGTGGAGCACGACAACTAGCGGTGCGCCGTCCTGGATCCCCGGCGGAACGTACAGCCGACCAATCAGATCGCCGGGGTTGGAGCCAAAGTCAGGGAGAACCGCAAGCCGCGAAGCAGTCGGCCGGACGGAAGGTCGGCCTGGCGAACGGAGGAAAGCTCCGCGGGCGCGGCTTAGTTTGTTGAACAGGCTAATGACGTGCTCCTGACATCGACACAGCAGAGATATGTGTACTTATGCTGCGTTGCACAAGATTTATGCTGCGTTGCAACAATTGTTGCTGGAAGCACAGAGCGGAACATAGAAAGTTGCGCGGTTCGTGATACGCTGCCTTTGGGAGGTGCAGCATGTCTATTCGGAAGACCGCCTCGGTTGCCGTTCCTCTGTTCCTTGCGGCCTGCGATCCTGCAGCTACGGTTCATCACCCTGCACCATTGGCGTCGCATCCGTCCCCCAAAGCCACTGCTTGCGAGCCTGCGAACGGCCGGCAGGGACAGCCGGGCTGCTGGGTGCTGACCACTGCACCGATCCAAGCTTCAACCTCGTCCCTTTATTGGCACGTGTACGAGTTTCCTTCCGCCGAGCAGGCGCAGGAACAGGCCACCGACACGGCGAAGGTCATCCGTGCACACGGCCGGACGTGGCTCGTCGCCATTGCTGACCAGCAGTGGAAGAGCAGCGGAGGCCGGCTCGTGGCAAGCGTGGGTCCGTTGACGCTCCTGTCCTCAGTTCCACACACCGCCTCCTTCATGGAAGCGACGTTCATTCCGGGCATGTCGAGCAGGATCCATACGCATCCCGGTCCGGAGGCGTGGGTTGTGCTTGAAGGGGAGCAGTGCCTGGAAACGCCAGAGGGGGTGATGCGCGGCAAGGCGGGGGACGCGATGTTGGTTCGGGGCGGCATCCCGATGCAATTGTTCGGAGGACCGGCAGTACGCAGGGCCCTAGTGCTTATTCTCCACCCAACGACGGAGTCACTTGGGACACCACATCGCGACTGGCACCCGTCGGGAGCTTGCTTGGCAGCCAAGTAGGTAGAATGGAGCGCTATGGCTGCTTTTCACCCATTCCTGCCGCTTGCGAGGGTCGCTTTCGATCCATTGCGCACGTCGCAAACTCGCTACCTGGTCTCCTTTCGCAAACTGAAGAGCATGGGGGCGTAGCCAATCAGGAAGGTTGTAAAAGCGCCGATCCAGAAAAGCCCGGCCAGTTCCATACCAATGCCAAGTTCTAGCCACCCCAATGCTGACGCAATGCGAAGCGTCGCTCCAATCGTCACTAGTATAAAACAAAGCCAAGTCAGCGGTCCTGCGACCAGATCGCGTCCCGTGTGACCGAGTGTCGCGCGTGTCATCACTGCCAGAATCATTGTCGACATGGCGCCAGCCGTCAGGGCGTGCACGGCCGCGGATTGGGGAACCGATGATCCAAACGATACGGCGGCGAAAAGCCCCAAGCCTACCGGGATCCAAGCGTAGCCAAGGTGAAGAATGAAAACGAGCGGATCCCGAAGCGTTTTCCAACCTTTCCACCGTCCCAGACGGACGAATTGAAGGCCACTGGAGAGGGCAAGAAAGAGGCCGGTCGGTGTTCCCGCCGGCGCAGTGATCCAAGCGAGAAAAGCCAAACCGGTAACGACCAAAGCGACGATGTCGAAGCGGTCCGGCTGCGTTGGCAGCCCGTTGCTCACTCCTCGCTTTGCAAGCCAGTTGCGCGTGAAAGATGGGATTATGCGACCGCCGACTACCGATATCATGAGGGTGATGAGCGCAAGCGCAACCTTCCAGCCGACCTCGGAGTCCGGCAAGGCGCCGGCAGCGGACAGGTGATCCAGTAAATTTGCCACTCCCAAGAGGAGCACCATCGCCACCAACGGCAGATTGCGATTATTTCCAGCCTGAAGGATTTCCCGCCCGGCAATCATGGCCACCAGTATGAAGAATCCCGCATCGATGACAGCAGCTGCCCCAGGCGGGGCCAAGGCTGAGAAAAGCACGGACACTCGCCCGAGGACCCATAATGCGAACAGCGCTGCCAGTGGGGGCCCCGCAATCGGCAGCCGCCCGGTCCAATTCGGTATTGCGGTCAACAGGAACCCGGTAATCACGGCTCCTGCGAAGCCAAACAACATTTCATGGCGATGCCAGGCAAGCGCTCCAAAGTTGGATGAAATTGTGACGAAGCCAAGCAGGGCGAGTAGCCAGATGGCAAGGGCTAGGATCGCCCAGAGCGCGCCTCCGAAGAAAAATGGTCGGAAGCCTCCTCTCAGGAACGGAGCTGTTGCCTCCATTCGTGCTCGCCGCAGTTCAAGCATCTGCTCACCGCGCGTCTTCGTCACTGACACCCTCCCACGAGAAAAGCTTTCTGCGAGGCGCGACGGCGATGGGTTCCGACGCTCGTGTGCGTGGCACAGTTCGTCCCGTAATCATGGCCGACGTTGGCGCCTCAGGGCCGATCTGCTCTATCGCCGACGTAACGGCCTTCGTAGACGCATGATCAAGCGGTAGCCACCGCGGGAGTCGGGGCGGTCTCCAGCACTTTCCTCTGCCTGGGCAAGCGCCCGCTACCGAACAGCGCCTGCATCATGAAGATCGCAAAGGCGACGACGCCCACGGTGAAGACGATGTCTCCTGGCACTCTCGCCCAGACGAGGGCTTCCATTACCGGGCTATGGATGATCTCGGCGCTGCGCGCGTAGGAGTAATCGCGCGTGAAGCTATAATAGGCCTGGTACAGGCCCTGCGGGAACAGGGACAGGAACACCATCATTCCAAGGCCGATGTTAAGGCTCCAGAACGTCGTCTTTAGAAGTGCTTGGTTCCATTTGGCGGGGTCCGACAGCCCCCGCATGCAGAACAAGGTCAGCCCGATCCCGAGCATGCCGTACACGCCAAACAGCGCCGCATGGGCGTGGGTCGGCGTCGTGTTCAGGCCCTGCATGTAGTAGAGTGCGAGAGGCGGGTTGATGAAGAAGCCGAACAGCCCTGCGCCGATCAGATTCCAGATCAACACGCTTGCGAAGAAGGCGAACGGCCAGCGGTAGGTCGATTGCCACTCGTGCAGATGTTCTGACTTCGTGCGGTTGTAGGCTTCGAAGCCCACGACGACTAAAGGCACGACCTCAAGCGCCGAAAAGACGGCCCCAAGAGCGATCACCGATGTCGGCGTCCCGCTGAAATAAAGGTGGTGGAATGTCCCAAGCACTCCGCCACCAAGAAAGATGATAGTCGCGAGCAGGACGGACGTCGCCGCGACCGAGACCCGGACGAGTCCCATTTTGACGAAGAGCGCAGCGACGATCGCCGTCGCGAACACCTCGAAGATGCCTTCGACCCACATGTGAACGACCCACCAACGCCAATATTCCATGACGGAAATGTGAGTGTGTTGTCCGTAAAGAAGCCCGGCGCCGAACAGTAATCCAATCGACAACGTGGCGATGGCTACGAGAAAGATGAGCGATCTGCCCCCTTTTTGGCGTAACGCAGGCGCCAGTCCGCGCAGAACGAGGGCGGTCCACAACAGCAGGCCGATGAACAGATAGATCTGCCAGAAACGGCCGAGATCGAGATACTCATAGCCCTGATGGCCGAACCAGAAGTTCCATGTGCCTGCGGCGAGGTGTCGGTTTACCGCGAGCCATTCGCCGGCAAATGAGCCGACGACGATGATCAGCAGGCTGATGAACAGGAAGTTGACGCCAAGGCGCTGGAACTTCGGTTCCCGGCCGCCGAGCAGCGGGGCGACATAAAGACCAGTCGCAAGCCAGGCCGTGGCGATCCACAGGACAGCAATCTGCGTGTGCCAGGTGCGGGTGATGACGTAAGGGAAATATTCGGCCAACGGCAAGCCGTAGAGTCCCTGCCCCTCGACCGCATAATGGGCTGTGACGATGCCCAGCAGCACTTGCGCGAAAAACAACGCGGTGACGACGAAGAAGTATTTGGCAGTAGCGCGCATCGACGGGGTAATGGTCGCCCCGCTCAAGACGTCGCTGGCGGCAAATCCCTCCTTGGGCTCCATGTCCCGCCGCCAAACATCAAACTCCCGGGCGTAATACCAAACCAGGCCGCCGATGCCGCCTAGCAGGACGAATATGGAAATGAAGGTCCACAAGAACACTCCAGCGGCCGGCGTGTTGCCGACCAGCGGTTCGTGCGGCCAATTGCTTGTATAGCTGATTGTGTCGCCCGGCCGCTCGGCCGAGGTAGCCCAAGCGGTCCAGAAAAAGAACGCGTTCAGCGCCTTCGCTTCATCGGGCTGGAGCACGGCGTTTTGAGGCATCGCGTAAAGCTCGCGCAGGTGCTGCGCAGCTGGTGTGCTGTTTGTGAAAAGGTCATGATAGTGGGCGGCAGTCGCGGCAATGGCGGTGGCTCGCTGGTCGCTTACAGTGACTTCATTGGTCTTTGGATCGTAGGTGTTGGTCCGCATCTCGGTCTTCAGCATCGAGCTGAAGCGCGCCTGTTCAGGTGCCGCCAACGCGTCGAAGGGAGCGCCCCCTCCGCTCCGTGCGAAGCCGTTGCGCAATGCGGTTGCTTCCCGATGAAGCCAATCCGCGCTCCAGTCGGGTGCAACGTAACTGCCGTGGCCCCAGATTGAGCCCTGCTGCATTCCGCCGGTTGACTGCCAGACGCTCTGGCCGCGCAGAATGTCCTCATCGGTGAATAGCACTTTGCCCGATGCAGTGCGCACGGCATTCGGGATCGGGGGCTTGGCATGATAGATCTGTACGCCGAAGAATAGCAGCGCCCCGAACATGACGAGCATGCTCCCGCCAAAGATCATCCACAGCCGACGAATTGAAAATTCCGAGGCGTAGTTGGACATCGCAGGGATCCCCCCATCCGAGTTGGCCAGAACCCCCATTGGGCGAACGTCAAATCGCGTAGTGCATCTTCGGTCTTGACGCTGCCTTCACAGGAGGGCTCCCATCGGCTCGCTAACACGCCGGGTTGACCAAGGATTCACTCGTTCGTCACTACGTAAAAAGCCCTAGGCGGAGCCTCGCAAGCCTACCGACCAATTTGGCCTGCTACTCCTGACCCGCCGCCAACGAGCTAATGTCTGCTTTCCACCCATTCCTGCCCCCAGTTCGACAACAGTCTAGTCCGACCCATCCCTCCTGTTATCCCGTGATGGCAGCTTTGGGTGGAAAATGGACGACGTGTCGTACAATGGTAACCCGGCATCTGGGATGGCCCGCAATTACGAGCAGTCCGCCTCACGCCAAACGCTCCATAAGCAACCTCACGGAGCAAGGCCGCCAGTTCTTTCCTGTTCGCGTCGCTATGTGGCGGTCGTTCAGCGCCGTGGCGATCGCCGCGTAGGAGCGTGCACCCTGCGCGCGGATTTCGTTCAGGACCTCGCGAAGGCTTTCTGCGCGACGCTGGGCGTTGGCCTTATTTGCTTCTGCTCCGATTTTTGAACCGCGAAAGCCCGTGCGGCGGAAGGCCTCCGCGCCATTTGGATTGCCGAGTTTCACGCCCCGCGCCTTCGCTGCCTTGAGGGCGGCTTTTGTCCGCTCGGAGATGAGTCGGCGCTCCTCCTCCGCTATGATGGCCATTATGCCCAAGGTGACGGCGTTAGCGTTCGGCATATCAACGGCCACAATGTCTGTTCCGGCGTCCCTCAGGGTCAGGAGGAAGGCCGCGTTGCGGCTGAGGCGATCAAGTTTGGCGATCACTAGGGTGGCGAGTGACAGAGTGGCACGTTTGAGGGCCGCCTGGAGCTGTGGCCGATCGTTCCGCGCGCCGCTTTCGATTTCGGTAAACTCCGCCACTAGAGTGGCTCCATTACGCCGGATATAGTCTTCTACGGTAGCCTTCTGAGCCTCAAGGCCCAGGCCCGAGCGTCCCTGCTCGGAAGTGCTGACGCGGTAATAGGCTACTGCTCGCATTGCCCTTTCTCCTCCGTGCTAATCTGTCAGATTGCTATGCAGGGCACCTATGGGACGCGCTGCCCGCATTTCTGTGCACAGGGATGCTCAGGCCGCGAACTCGCACTGCTGCGTCGTTGAGAAGACTTGCTATTGGCTGCCGGAAACAGACATCAGAGTGGGTCCGGAGGGGGTCGCTTTCCGCGGATTCGTTGGCCCAAAGCGCTTCCGCAAGGGAACGCACCGAAACGCACCGCCGGGCACTTTGGGTGGTGCTTGGGAAGGACGCGCCGGCCGGCCGTGACTGACCGCTAAGCCACTGAACTTAATACATTTTCCGAAACGCTACCGCTGCCTTCGTAATGATGGGGTCAGGTGTTCGAGTCACCTAAGCGGCACCACCGTTGACATACATGGCCGGTGAAACCGTCGGCGTTCCGGCCGACTGGTGCCAGCAAGGACACCGCAAACCTCAGCGCCAATTCGAACGGCCAGGTCACAAGCCGCGGCAATAGCAACAGCGGCGTCGCCAAAAGCGGCAATGCTGCCGCCGCCAATTCCGGGTCGACCGTCTACGTCGCCGTGTCCGATCCTACGAAGCATTGAAGAACGATATCGGGGCGGCTCAGTAAGCTCGCCCCGATCATCTTACGTGGGCCATCGGATATTCGCGGCGTCGCCGAACTCCGTCCCGAGACAGTTGTCAGATTAGCACCTTCAGTCCTTGGAGCCGGTGCACGCTTCCATCTTCAAGCACCGGACAGGCTATGATCCTCATCACTCGTCCTGGGTCGCCATTGGCGGGCCGGATTTCGGCATCGAGCGCGAATCCGCGGGATTGGCCAATGGCCCAGGTCCGAAGGCGTTCGAGCTTGGCCCGCGAATCTTCGGAGTAGAGTGCGAGTGCATCGTCTCGTGTCACGTTCGAGCCATGTGGCAAACCGAAAATTCCGTAGACTCCGGAAGTCCAGACTAGGCTGTTGTCGCTAAGGTCGCACTCCCACCACCCAGCGGAGTTGCGTCCCAGCAATTGAGTTGCCGCGAGCTCTGGCAGTTGAGAGCCGGTGCATTCGATGACGCAGCCCTGCTCGAAACTTTTCAATCGCTCCCGCACGGGCCAATCGTGATAAAGAGGGTGGAGTGACTTATCAGTCATCCGATTGTGCGCTCCCGCCCGGGGCCCAGCAGACCCAGCCTTTCTGCACTTTAAACGTCTGAGATGGGGTCGAGTTTCCGACTCCCCGCCGGGCACGGCTTACGGCAACCCTGAGGCAGGACTGGGTGGAACGCTGCGACTGATGTCGCATGCCCATATAGCTGGCGGATTTCATTACACCCGTGTAATTTCTAGCCCAAATTTCCGGGGGATCGCGCCATGGAAATGCAGCAAGTCCGTTACTTCGTAGCCCTCGCGGGCACGCTGAATTTCACGCGTGCAGCCGAACAATGCAATGTCAGCCAGCCAGCGCTGACCCGAGCAATACAGCAGCTCGAACATGAGCTTGGCGGTCCCCTGTTCCACCGCGAACGCGGAAACACGCATCTGTCCGAGCTGGGGCGAATGATGTTCCCGTACCTGCAATCGGTGGAAGAAAGCTGCCGCGCCGCGCGCGACCAGGCTCGGGCGGTCAAGAAGCTTGAGCAGGCGACGCTGACGATCGGCACCATGTGCACCATCGGTCCGCAGCTGGTTTCCGATTTGCTCGTCCGTTTCCAGGGGCAGCATCCGGGCGTCGAGGTGCGCGTGATCGATACAGGCGCGCCGCAGATGATCGAAATGCTGGAGAAGGGCGATCTCGAAGTAGCAGTTGTCGGCGTACCCGACGAGCTTCCGGAGACGCTACATCAGGTCCCGATCTTCGAAGAGCGGTTCGTCATAGTCCTTCCGCCCAACCACCGGCTGGTCGCGCACAATCCCATCCGCGCCGCCGAACTGGACGACGAACCCTATGTCAGCCGCTCCAACTGCGAAGTGTTCGAGCCGGTTCGCAACGAGCTGGTGAGTCGCGGGGTCAATTTGCGCCAAGTCTTCAGTTCGCCTCGTGATGACTGGGTGCAGGGGATGATCAAGGCAGGCCTGGGGCTCGGCTTCTTCCCGGAGTTCAGCGTGACCGATCCTGACCTGGTCGTCCGCCCGCTAGTCGAGCCGGGCTTCACCCGGACGATCTATCTGACGACCGTTCGTGGGCGCCCGCATTCTCCGTCGGTCGGTGCATTCGTACAGGAAGCGCGGCGTTACCCCTGGCCCGCTTCACGCTTGGCAGGTCCGACAGGGGACGCAATCTCCCTCCGCCAGCAGATCATGGCAGTCAGCTAGAGCGTTCAGCGCATTGGGAAGGCCGCTGTAGATCCCGATCTGCATCAGGATTTCCACAATTTCCGCCCTCGACAGGCCAAGCCGCTGCGCCGCCTCGATATGCGTGCGAAGCTGCGGGCCGGCATGACCGAGGCTCGCCAGCGAGGCAATCGCTGCAATCTCCCGGTCGCGAAGTGCCAGCGTTTCGCGCGAGTATAGATCGCCGAACACGAACTCGATGACCATTCGTGCGAACTCAGGGGCGACCTCGGCGATGCGGCTGGTCTTGAGGAATTTTTCCAGCGAGCCGGACGACAATTGCTGAACCATGTCTACGCCACGACGATAACGCTCACTCATCATGCACCTTCCGCTCGAACAAGCCTGGCACCCAGCATGGCTGCGAGGCCGAGTGCAACTGCG
>Ga0307414_10000536_pt1 | contig 19786 bp, 24 predicted proteins | sample DK1Ometagenome_FD_203804 | JGI IMG/M metagenome (GOLD analysis project Ga0307414, IMG submission 203804) | Maize rhizosphere microbial communities from greenhouse at UC Davis, California, United States - DK15-O-3 | ecosystem: Host-associated > Plants > Roots > Rhizosphere > Soil | place: USA... | reverse complement strand
CCAGGGCGAGGGCAGCCGTCGCAAGGATGGCGGAAGTGAGTTTCATAAAAGTCCTCCTGTTATGCGCCACAAACTCGACGCGGGGCTAGTCGTTCTGGCCCCCGTCCTGGCTGCTGTCGCGGCCACGGCCGTCACTGCTTTTCCCACCGTTGGACGACCCGCCGCTTTGGGGTGTGCGGCCCTGGGTCTGACCTTCGGAAGGCTTGGACACGCCTTGACCATTGGTGTCGCTGCCGGTGAATTTTTGTTCGTTGTTCGTCATCGTCAATCCAATCCTATTGTCTAGCTGACGGCTCAACGAGGCGTCGCGAGGCCCGTTCCTGCTGGCCCGATTTTCCCGTCATTTCTGGCGGCCGATCGCCGTCCGCTAGGGTGCGAAAGTGGACAGCAGGTCGAGCCCGTTGCGCGTCGCGGCGGAGGCAGCGGTATTGTCGAAGATGCACCACACATCCGCCGTCGCCATCATGCTTCTCATCTCGCGCGAATAGCGCTCGAGGGCCTCGGGCTCGTAGGACGATCGATAGATTCTGGGGGACCCGTGCAGCCGCCAATAAGCGAGATCCAGCGATCCCGCCGGTTGCGATGCCCCGGGCACGATCGCGGGATCGGCGGCGACGCGCGCAACGCGGTTGCTCCGCAGAATGTCGGTAGCATCGTCTTCGAACCAACTCGGATGGCGCGGCTCGCAGGCAATGCGCGCCGACATCCTCGAACGAAGGCCGCCGAAGAACGCCTCCGCTACTCCGGCATCGAACGCCAATTTCGGTGGCAGCTGCACGAGGCCGACGGCAAACTTGTCGCCCAGTCCCCTCGTGTCGCTCGCAAACTCGTCGATGAGGTCGTGGCAGTCAGCGAGCCCGTTCACATGCGTGATCGTCTTCGGCAACTTGACCGCAAAGCGGAAGTCTTGCGGAACGCTGTCCGCCCAGCGCCGCCACGTATCCGGGCGGTGCCGCCGATAGAAGGACGAGTTGATCTCCACGCAATTGAACCGCGTCGCGTAGCGCGACAGGTTCGACGCGCCCTCGTCGAATAAAGCGCGCTCCGCCTCCGGCAGCGCCCAACCGGCCGTGCCGATAGAGATCTTCAAGGAGCGACCGTTTTCCACTCCGGCCTCACCTCAAGGCATCATTGGAGCGTATGACCGAGCGGTGTGTCGCCGGTCGAGTTGAGGATCAAGGCGGCCGCCGATGCGGGTTCATCCCACATCGGGAAGTGGCCGCTATCCTCGAACCAGTGCAAACGCGCGTGCGGAAAGGACCGCAGCACGCGCGCCGCCTGGGCCGGGTTGCACAACCGGTCGTGCCGTCCCCAACCTACCGTCACCGGGCCGGAGTCGTTGGCGGCCGGGCCCGCCTGAGACGACCCGAACGCCAGATCGTCGATCAAGGCGTCCAATGTCGTCGTATTGCCGAAGGCCGCGAGTTCGGAGGCCACCAGCGACCCGTCGAGCAACCACGGGCGGGCAGACAGGAGCGCGAGCATCATCGTGCGAGCGATGGGGCTCGCCGCGAGCGCGCCAAGGGCGGGCTGGGCGCCACGCACCGTCCACAGCGACGCCGTCAGCGACGACTTGAGCACGGCGCGCTCCCAACCCCGCCAGAAACCCGCAGGATCGAGCGCCACCGTCGCGCCGGCGTTCCCGCGCCGCGCCATCTCGAGGACCAATTGGCCGCCAAGCGAACTCCCGACCATGTCGACGCCGACGAGATTCTCGTCGACCAGGAAGGCCTCCAGCGACCGGGCCAGTCCGGCGAATTGATTGCTATCCTCTTCCGCCACAGCGGGCCCATGCCCCGGGAGGTCGAGCGCCCAAACTTCGCGTTCGGCCGCAAGGGCCGGTAAGATCGGGTTCCAAACTTGGCTTGTGCTTCCCAATCCGTGAACCAGAACGAGGGGTCGTCCCGCGCCGGTGCGTGTCGCTAGCATGTCGATGCGTCTTTCAAGCTGGAGAGCTACCGCCGCTTACGTGATGGCGGCGGCAGACAGTAAATAGTCGATTGAGTGGAGGATCGGCACGTAGGTCGCTAAGCGGTAACCCACCACGCGCGGCAGAACCCCGTGAGTGCCACTTACGTTCCTCTCAAACGCAGTGCTTGATGACTGCGCCCGCCCGACGTCCCCCGTTTCGAAGACGAGAAGAGGGTCGGAGGTTGAATGGCGGCTTTAAGGGTACCGGTCGGGATGGTGGAGCGTCCGCTTGGGGCGCAAAGCGGACGGCCGTGCCCTACGTCTGTTTGTGGCCGATTGCTGACGGTCTGCTTTCACGCCGAAAACACCAAGTTCTGTCGTTCCCAAGTCCGTGGGCAGCCTTGAGCTGCCAAGCGCCCGAACGCAAAAATCGGATTCTGTATGCTCATCCGCTTTCGATGAGGTCCCTAATGCGTCGGCCAAGCGCATCGACGGCAAAAGGCTTGGTCATAACATGCATGCCGGGTTCCAAATGCCCGTGGCTAAGCACCGCATTTTCCGCATACCCGGTGATGAAGAGTACCTTGAGATCCGGGCGCGTGACACGAGCTGCATCGGCCATTTGACGACCGTTCATTCCCCCGGGCAAGCCGACATCGGAAACAAGGAGGTCGACGCGGGCTTCCGATTGCAAAACCTTCAATCCACTCGCGCCATCTTCAGCTTCGATTGCCGAATAACCAAGATCGGCAAGGATTTCGGCGACGAGCATTCGCACAGTTGGTTCATCGTCGACGATGAGAACCGTCTCGCCGTCGCCACGTGGAATGTCGAGCTGCTGATCGCGCTCGGCTTGGGCGTCGGCCTCGCCCAGGTGCCGGGGAAGATATACGCATACCATCGTTCCCTGATCCAATTCGGAGTAAATCCGCACCGCGCCTCCCGACTGGAGCGCGAAGCCGTAGATCATCGACAATCCAAGGCCGGTTCCGACCCCCAGTGGCTTGGTAGTGAAGAAGGGGTCGAAGGCCTTTGCCTGAATGTCCGGCGACATCCCCGTTCCCGTGTCGGATACGCAAAGTGAGATGTATTGGCCCGGTTCGACGCCTCGGTCTTTCGCAGTTGTGTGATCAAACCAGCGGTTGGCAGTTTCGATGGTGATCTTGCCGCCCTCTGGCATGGCGTCACGGGCGTTGATGCAGAGGTTTAGGACTGCATTCTCGAGCTGGCTGGGATCGATGAGACTTGGCCAGAGGCCCACCGCATTGACCGTTTCTAGCTGGATTTGAGGCCCGATGGTGCGACTGATCAACTCTTCCATGCCGGAGACAAGCTGCTTTATGTCCGTGGGTTTGGGCGTGAGCGTCTGCCTCCGCGCGAACGCGAGCAGCCGGTGCGTGAGCGCTGCCGCGCGATTGACGGCGCCGCGGGCCGCGGTCGTGTATTTCTCGACATCCGCCGTGCGTCCCTGCGCCAGCCGCATATTGATTAGCTCCAGAGAGCCCGAGATTCCGGCCAGGAGATTATTAAAATCGTGCGCCAGTCCACCGGTCAATTGACCGACCGCTTCCATTTTTTGGCTCTGTCGCAGCATTTCCTCGCGGCGCATTTCCAAAGTTATGTCGCGGCCGACCGTGTAGAAGATCTCGGGTTCGTCGGGCCCTCCCGAGACTGCCGACCAAGCCAACGAAACCGCCTCGCCGTCGGCCTTCAACAGCCGGACATGGAATTGGTGCGCAGGCTCACCCCGGCGCAGGGCTTCGATCACGTCGCCGGTCGCTCCAAGATCGTCGGGATGGATAATTTCAGAGAAGGGTTTTGCTAAAAGTTCCTGATCCGGTCGTCCCAGGAGCCGCGACCAGGCCGGATTGATGATTTTTAAATAGCCATCGTACGTAGCGATGCCGAACAGGTCCCGCGTCATCTCGAACAGGCGCTCGCGCTCCGCGGTCGATTTTCGCTCAGCCAATACCTGCTCGGTCGTCTCGAGGCAGGCGCAGAACATCCCAACTACCTGTTTCCGCTCATTGCGCAGCGGAGAATAGGAGAAGGTCCACCAGGTTTTTTCCGGGTAACCCTTTCGCTCCATAGTGAGAGGCAGGTTTTCGGACCATGTGGCCTCCCCTCCCAGGGCGCGCTCCACGAGCGGCTCGATATCGCTCCAGATTTCCTTCCATACGACGCGAAACGGCTGCCCAAGGGCGGCCGGGTGCTTCTCGCCCAGGATTTCCGAATAAGCATCGTTATAAAGGAACGTGAGGTCTTCACCCCAAGCAATAAACATGGGCTGACGAGAGCTCAGCGCGATTTCCAGTGCGGTGTCTAGCGCAGTGGGCCAACCGTCCCGATAGCCAAGCGCGGTATCAGCCCAATCCCGTGCGTCGATGGCCTTACTCATGCCTACGGTGGCGCTGCTATCGAACATAAACGCTCCCCCCTAGCTTTGTGAGTTGGCCTTGTGTGGGCCCCTGTGACCGCGCGGCGGTCACAGGGGGCTCAAATGACTTTGTCGGCCTTAAGTTCACCCGAAGTCATAAATGCTTGCACCGCACTGACCGGCGTCAGCGGTCGCCGCGTTCCTACACCGGGCTGCGGATAGTACGTGCGCGTGAACTGCCGCGGCGGAAGGTGGCCGTTAGCGGACCGCCTGCTTTTGAGCGCCAGATGCAAAAAGCAGATGCTCCTATTTGCAGCTGGCTAAGGTCCCGTCCGTCACCCAGCAGTGATTTGCTCCTGTCTGCACGGGCCCGGCGTCTTGAGGCGTATCATTTTTCACCCCTCATCCGTTGATCCTCCCCGAAGATTTCGCCGGCTTCCAGCCGATCTTCTTCCGGGCCGTTCACCGGCTCCGCAAACCGGAGAATGGCCCAGCCCACCAGCGCGGATAGAATGGAGCCGAGCAGCGTGCCGATTTTCGCCGCCTCGATCTTTTCGACATTCTCAGGAAAGGCGAGCGCGCCAATGAACAGGCTCATCGTGAAGCCGATGCCGCACAGCACCGACGCGCCATATATTTGCAGCCAGCGAGTGCCGGGTGGCTGTACCGACCCGGTCAGGCGCACCACGAACCAAACAGCGCTGAACACCCCAACCTGCTTGCCGATGACCAAGCCAAGCGCGATGCCCATTGGCAGCGGCTGAAGCATAGCGTCCCAGCCGCCGGTCAGCGTGACACCAGCGCTGGCGACGCCGAACAACGGCATGATCCCGAACATTACCCACGGATGGATATTATGTTCGAGGACCTTGAGCGGCGAGCGTTCCTTCCCGCGCCCCAGGGGGATGGTCAGCGCGGCGATAACCCCTGCGATTGTGGCGTGGATCCCGCTTGCCAGCATCGCCAGCCACAGCAGGAAGAAACCGATCACGAACGGCCACAGCCGGCGCACCCCGAACATGTTCATCATTGCCATGACGCCCGCGATGCCGATCGCGGCGGCGATCGCGGGCAGATGAAGATCGGCGGTGTAGAACAAGGCGATGATGACGACCGCGCCGACGTCGTCGACAATGGCAATCGCCACGAGCAGGAGCTTGAGCGTCGGGGTCGCACGGTCACCGAGCAGCGCGAGCACCCCGACCGCAAACGCGATATCGGTCGCCGACGGGATCGCCCAGCCGCGCATCAGGGCCGGGTCGAACCCGGTCGCGGCGAGATAGACCAAAGCGGGGACCGCCATCCCGCCGGCGGCGGCGACGATCGGCAGGCGCCGTTCGGCCGGGGTCGATAGCCGCCCGTCGAACCATTCGCGCTTCACCTCAAGCCCGACAAGCAGGAAGAAGATCGCCATCAGCCCGTCGGCGATCCACTCGTGGACGGTGGGAACGCCCAGCCCGGGCAGGCTCGGCCCGACGTGGAGGTGCAGGAAATGCCGGTACGCCTCGGCTGCCGGACTATTCGCCAGCAGCAAGGCGACGGCCGCCGAGGCCATCAGCAACAGGCCGGCAAGCTTTTCCCGGTTGATCCCCGCGACGGTCAATTCACCGCTCGACGTCAGCCGATCCGGCCCGAAGACCGGTTCTTGCGGAAGATCGCGACCAGAATCAAAGTGAACGCCGCCAACCTGATGAGATAGATGTAGCTGCGCTCCTCCTGGGGAATGTTGGCCAGCGCCTGAACCGCCTGTCCGACACCGAGCAGTGCGAACGACATGGCGAAGGCGAGGAACAGTCCGTCGCGCGTCTTGCGCCAGAAGCGCAAGAAGAACAGCCCGGCGACAAGAAAACCGAGGGTGATCGCGCCGGAGAGGAAGTCGAATAGCGTCATCGATCTTCCTCAAGGTCCCAGACAAAGCCGAAGATCAGGACCCCAGTCGCGGCCAGCGAGAACAACAGCCGGCCGATCCTGAGGCTGACATCGGGAAAGACGAGCAGGTCGACCATCAGCAAGAAATTGTTGCCGGCGAGCAGAACGAACGACGCGCTGCTCCACAGCAGCAGCCGCGCCCGGGAGCGCCAATAGCTTCGCCCGAGCAGCCAAGCGCAGGCGCTGCTGGTGAGGAAGCAAAGGACATAAACCAGCGCTGGAAAATTGATCTGCACGTCTAATCCTTCAATCGGAAGGCATTGGAAAAGGCAATCAAGTTCGGATTGGCGCTGGCGATGATTATGCGACGCACATGGTCAGGGCGCATGGCGTAGGCGCTCTCAGCCGCATCGACGAATGCCGCCACTTCGGGTGTGACCGGGCAATATAAGGCACTGCGCCCGTCCGACGCTGCAAGCCCGCCCGCCACCAGCGAATCGAGCGCCTGATCCACGACGGCGGTACTGGCCCGTAGGGAGGCGACCAGTTCCTTGGTCAAGAGGGGGCGACCTTCTCGCTTCAGCAGGAGCAGCAGCTCGAGCGCCCACACTGAGCGAAAACTCGTCCCGATGAAGGTCGTCAATGGTTCCGATGAGGTCATATTGGCTTCGACTAATGCCGAACCGATATTTGTCCACCAACACAAGCGGTCACGTCCGAATGTGGGGATGACGGCTGGTCAGGGCGAAACAGGCTTAGATCGCGACGGTCGCCGCTGCCCAAGTTCCGAAACCAAGGCAGGCCGACCGTCAAGAAATCTTTATAGCTTCTGGGTACATGGGATACGGGCAGAGACCCCTTCCTACCCGGACAAAAATTGGCTTATGAACCGCATTTGCCCATGAAATTGATGGTGTGGTCTTCGTTCAGCATCCGCAAGAGCGTGGGGATCGGACCAGCGTGGACATGCGGATCAATGCGGCACTGCCCAATCTCAAATCCGGTTTTGTCGTGAAGAGCAAATTTGTCGATGATGTCCGCGCTTGCCCGGTTGTAGCCCACCATCTCGACGGTCCGGCCCTCGCGGCGGAGGCGCGCCACGATCTTGTCGAGAGCCCCGACGGCCGAGATGTCCCAGAAGTGCGCGGCGGTCATGTCGATGAGGATGGTCGAAGCGCTTTCCTCAACCTGCAAGGCGCGCACGAAGCGCTCCACCGACGCGAAGAAGATCTGCCCCGACACTCGGTAGGTGGCGGTGGCGCCGTCGGGCGAGACCGTGCGCTCGACCGCGAACATCCGCTGCACCTTCCCCGCGAAGAAGATGCCCGAAAGCAGCACGCCCGCCAGCACACCCATCGATAGGTCGTGTGTCGCGACCACGACGACGACGGTCGTCAGCATCACCACCGACGAGGGCCAGGGATGGTGGCGAAGGTTGGGGATCGAGTTCCAGCTGAAGGTGCCGATCGACACCATGATCATCACCGCGACGAGCGCCGGCATCGGAATCTGACCGACGAACGGCCCGAGCACGGCAAGCAGGAAGAGGAGGAACGCGCCGGCCGTGAAGGTCGACAACCGCCCGCGCCCACCCGACGTGACGTTGATCACCGACTGGCCGATCATGGCGCAGCCGCCCATTCCGCCGACGAGCGCAGCAGCGATATTGGACGTGCCCTGGCCCGCGCACTCGCGGCGCTTATCGCTGTCGGTATGGGTCATGTCGTCGACGATCTGGGCCGTCAGCAAAGATTCCAGCAATCCGACCGCCGCCATCGCCAGCGAATAGGGCAGAATGATCTGCAGGGTCTCTAGGGTCAGAGGAACGTCGGGGAGGACGAAGCTGGGCAGACCCTCGGGCAATTGGCCCATGTCGCCCACGCTGTTGACTGGCGCGCCGGTCCAGATCGAGATCACCGACAGGACGAGGATGGCGATCAGCGGCGACGGCACGGCCTTCGTGAGGCGCGGCAGGAGGTAGATGATCGCCAGACCTGCCGCGACCATCGAATAGGCCTGCCAGGTCACGTTGGTCAGCTGCGGCAGCTGCGCCATGAAGATCAGGATCGCCAATGCGTTCACAAAGCCGGTGATCACCGACCGGGACACGAACTGCATCAGGAGATCGAGCCTGGCGAGACCGGCGACGATCTGGATCAGCCCCATCAGGATGGTGGCGGCAAACTGATACTCGACACCATGGTCGCGAACGAGCGGTATGACGAGAACGGCGACGGCGGCCGTAGCGGCCGAGATCATGCCGGGGCGCCCACCGGTGAAAGCCACGACCATTGCGATGGCCACGGAGGCGTACAGGCCGACGCGCGGATCAACACCGGCGATGATTGAGAAGCCGATGGCTTCGGGAATCAAGGCAAGCGCGACGACGATCCCGGCAAGCAATTCATGCCGAGGCGAGCCATTTTCGCCCAGCCATTGCTGGCGAAGGCGAGCGGAAAGTTGAGTCATAGGAAATCCACATCAGAAGGCATGGCGCTCGAACGGCGCTTAATTGTTTTCATGCGTGATGTTGTCCGGCGGATCGGCGGCCGGAATAGCCACCCGGTGTTGCACCAGGTCCTTGCGATTGAGCTCGCAATTAGCGATCCCTTCCTCGTGTGGAAAGGTTCGCCAGCAGCCACCCCGCATTCCGGTATATGGCGTTAGGTCAGGCCCAGCCCATCAGTAAGCGCTGCGTCCCCCGGTGGCCGCCTGGACAGTCCGTTCTCCATTTGCACTGGAAGAAGGACGCGCTGATTCTCGAATGTGTAGAGTTCGGCCACGCATTGCGGACCTTTGGCGATGGTGCGACTGTCCGCACATGGTTGGAGGATATCTGGCAGTTTTTGTCGGCGCAGGGCTCGGTGGTGTGCTGCGGCATGGCGTGAACCGCGCATCGCTCGCCTATCTAGGGCCAGGCTTTCCTTACGGAACGCTCTTTGTGAACCTCCTCGGCGGATTCCTAATGGGCGCCCTAGCTGAGACCTTCTTGATAAAGGGAGGCGGAAGCCAGGAGTTTCGCCTGTTTCTAACGACCGGGCTACTGGGCGGCTTTACGACTTTCTCGGCATTCAGCTTGGACGCGGCCCTTATGTGGCAGCGGAACGACCATGCTTCGCTAGCTTTGTACGTCCTGGCGTCAGTCCTGTTCTCCGTCGCCGCGCTATTTATGGGCATGGCCACAGTTCGAGCACTCGCTTAGCTCAAATGCGTCCCCAGCGCGGGACTGGTCCGGTATTCCGCTTTCACCCTCGTTCCTTGCGCTCGGAGTACCGATCAACAAGCTGTCCAGCGTGAGGCCGCATCAGCACGGTGAACCGTACGAGTTCCTCCATGACATCGACGATCCGGTCATAGTAGCTGGATGGCTTCATTCGGCCCTCTTCGTCGAATTCTCTGTAGGCCTTGGCCACGCTCGACTGGTTCGGGATCGTAAACATGCGCATCCACCGGCCGAGTATCCGCAAGGTGTTCACGCTGTTGAACGATTGCGAACCTGCTGACACCTGCATTACCGCAAGCGTCCTTCCTTGCGTGGGTCGCATGCCGCCGAATGCCAGTGGCAGATGGTCGACCTGGGCTTTGATGATGCCCGTAATCTGCCCATGGCGCTCGGGACTGCACCATACATGGCCTTCGGACCACATCGAGTGCTCACGAAGCTCGTGGACCGCAGGGTGATCATCGCCAGCTACCTGATCGGGCAGAGGCAAGTCGGATGGGTCAAAAATGCGCGTTTCCGCCCCGAAAAAGCGTAGCAGCCGAGCAGCTTCTTCGACACATAGCCGCGAATATGACCGTTCGCGCAGCGAGCCGTACAATAGGAGGATACGCGGTGCAGGATTATCCGGCCCCAAGCCAACAGCCGGACGCCGAAGCGCATATCCCGGGTCCAGCGCAGGCAAGTGGTCTGGGTCTGAGAGCGCGCGGAGCCGGCTCATCCCTGCCCAACTTCTAGACGCCCTGAAAGCGACGGCTGTTCCGCTGCAGTCGGCGACCATCCAATAAGCTTTGACGCCCCCAAGGCCGCACAGGCGCCTACGAGCTGGGACGCAATGAACGCGGGCGCGTCTCCGGGCGCGATGCCAGCGAACGTATCAGAAAGTGCCCTCGCTATGGTGACCGCGGGATTGGCGAATGACGTCGAGGCGGTGAACCAATAGCCAGCTACGATGGCCATCGCCACTGACACGGGGACGGCCTCAGGGCGCGCACGGAGCGTACCCAGAATGGTCAGCACAAGGACGAAAGTCGCCACAGCCTCTGACAGCCACTGACCCGAGCCGGTTCGCACGTGTGTCGAAAACTGGATCAAGGTCTGATCGAACATTGCGTGAGCAAGCAACGTGCCTCCGATACCGCCGGCGACCTGAGCCACCACAAACACGAAGGCGGTGCCCCAACGGATTTCACGGCGGAGTGCGAAGACAGCAGTCACGGCGGGATTGAAGTGCGCCCCCGAGACCGGCCCTAGCGCGGTGATCAGCACGAACAATATGGCGCCAGTCGCGATGGTGTTGCCGAGCAGCGCGACCGCGACGTTACCGCTCGCTAGACTCTGGGCCATGATCCCCGAACCTACAACCGTGGCCACAAGCAGCGCCGTGCCCACCGCTTCCGCGGCGAGGCGTTGAACTGGGGAATAGCTCATCGGACGACCGGCCGGCCTTGCGCGTCGATGACCAGTTCACCGTCCTCCTTGCGAAACTCGCCCCGCTGCGCCGGCAATAGATCAAGCACACCCTGGGATGGGCGACACAGTTTCACGCCGTTCGGACTCACGACGATCGGACGATTGATGAGGATCGGATGCTCAACGATCGCATCGATGAGGGCATCATCAATGAGACTTCCGTCGGCAAGGCCAAGGGCCTCGTAAGGCGTGCCCTTCTCTCGCAGCACTGACCTGACCGAAACACCCATCCGATCGATCAGTTCGACCAGCTTACTTCGGCTCGGTGGCGTCTTCACATATTCTATGACGTGCGGCTCGACGCCCGCGTTCCGGATCAGCGCAAGCGTGTTACGCGACGTCCCACACTCAGGATTGTGGTAGATAATGACATCGATCGGCATCATGCGACGTCTGCCTGCGGCGATGTGCTGCCATCGGCCTGGCCAATCTCGCGCAGCTTCGCCTTAAGAGCCATTTCGTCGATGACATCGAGCGGCAGGGCCGTGAACATTGCGATGCGGTTTCGCAGGTAGTGCATTGCGAGCACGAACGCCTCGGCCTGAGCCTCGCCCTCCACGGCCGCCGGATCTTCAATCCCCCAGTGCGCCGTCATCGGATGCCCCGGCCAGATGGGGCACGTCTCGCCGGCGGCATTATCACAAACCGTGAAGATGAAATCGAAGACGGGCGCGTCGGGCCTCGTGAATTCGTCCCAGCTTTTCGAACACGCGCCCTCCGTCGGCAATCCTACCTTCTCAAGCAAAGCGAGCGCCGCTGGATGCACCTCGCCCTTCGGAAAGCTGCCCGCTGAATATGCACGGAATCGTCCACGTCCTTCGCGATTGAGAATACTTTCAGCGAGGATCGAGCGCGCCGAGTTGCCGGTGCAGAGAAAGAGTACGTTGTAGACGCGATCGGCCATAATGAAGCTCCGTCAGCAGGAAGTGAGATCGGCCACCAAGGGCAAGCAAAGTTCTGTTGAACCGGCGCAGCAGTCCCGCGCGAGAAAGAGCATGAGGGCTCGCAACGCATCGACGTTGGCACGATACACAATCAACCGACTGTGACGCTCGGATGTAATGAGACCAGATCGAGCAAGGATGGAAAGATGCGTGGACATCGTGTTCTGCCGCACGCTCAGTTGCCGCGCCACTTCGCCCGCAGCCAGGCCGCCAGGCTCGTGGCGCATCAGCAGGCGAAACGTGTCCAATCGTGTCGTCTGCGCAAGCGCGGTCAGCGCTGAGATCGCATCTTCTGATTCCATATATCTAGCATAGTCGATACTTCGGCTTCGTGCCAGCCGTCCCGCGGCGACCAGAGACCACTTCTTCGAGCTTGCGTGTAGCGGCTCGAGCAGCGAGACCAACGGACGTGAGCGCGTTCATCTACATTGGGGCCGCCCTAGCGGAGATCGCCGGCTGCTATGCGTTTTGGGCGTGGCTTAGGCTTGATAAGTCCCCGCTCTGGCTAGGCCCGGGGTTGGGGGCACTATGCCTCTTCGCATACCTCCTGACGCGCGTTGAGGTTGAGCACGCCGGGCGCACCTACGCAGCATACGGCGGCGTTTACATTGCCTCGGCATTATTGTGGCTTTGGTTCGCCGAGGGCCACAAACCAGATCGTTGGGACGTGGGCGGGGCCGTCATCTGCCTGATTGGAGCGGCCGTAATTCTGTGGGGACCCAGATCAACGTAGCCAAATCGGGCAAGGATCGTCACCCGCAGATTGCTTGCGACCCTGCCACCTACTCCTGCGGCCCGTCGTCGGTGTCGGGTTCGACCTCTATCATTAGCCCTAAATGCTGCCACTCCGATCGCGCCGTCCCTTGGCCTGTGAGTAATCGCGTGACGTGGTAGGCTAGGTGTTCGACCTCGTCCCTACGCAACGACGAAACCCTCAGGGCATCGAAGTGAATGACAGCCACGGATGGGCCGACTGCTTTGAGGACCGCCATTCGCCGCCGGTAGGAGCCTGAGAACGATTCGTGAACAGCTTGCTGACGAAAAATAGCGCAACCTGGGAAGCCGATCTCTGCAAGGGTCAAAAGCAGACATCACCGAGCCCAGGAAGTGAACGTCTGCTCTCGAGGGTGACACAGGGCCTCTGGAACGACTGGGATGGGCGCGAGGCGGACAATCCGGCCGTCTAGAGACCCTTCATCATCTCGTGCTGCTCCGCCCAGGACACGGGGACGCGCCGAACGCGCGCGAGCGTTTGGCGAGTGAGTTCCGGCGGTTGTCGGCCTTGAAGGATGCCCTCAACGATGGTCGGCGACAGATATCCCAGTTTTACCAAAACGGAAAAGTAGTCGGGATGCATCCCGTGCCTTTGGGCAACTTCAGCCAAAGGACGGCCGCGGGACCCTTCAAACGCGTTTCGCGCCTCCCACGCCCGTACAATCAATCTAATCAGGCCTGGATCTGGTCTGGAAATTGTTGGCGGACCGGGGATGGTAAGCCGGACCTCCTTGGTACGTCGAAAGAGCCGGCATGGGACATCGATGCGGTGCGTAATCGAGGAGCCCCTCACCTCGCCCCCTCCCAGCGGGCTACTAAGCTCGATGCCAACTGCGCCCTCGCTGGCAACCACCTTCGACACCAGCACAGACAGCGCTTTCCGCATATCCGGTCGGCCGCCACTCATAAGCACGGCCGCCATCTGTTCTGCTTTGTTGAAGACCTTCTCAGTCTCGCGGGCTGACAGGCAGGGATCAAGCAGTTCTAAGAGAGCAGACTTATCGAGCAGTAGTTGCACAAGGCGATCAATGACGAGCCGCTCCAGATCTCCCGCCGGAACTCGGATTGGCGTCACATCGACGTCGGACGAGCGGTCGGGTCGCGAAACGTAATAGTGATATCGCTTGTTCGGTTTCACGCTGAAATTGGGCGTCATTCTCCGGCCATAGTCGTCCCAGACGAGCCCGACGAGTAGGGGTTCTTCGCTGTTCGCGCCCGACCTACCGCGGCCGACAATGTTGGTGTTCAAGCGCTCCTGAACTTGATCAAATAACGCTTGCTTAAGAATAGCAGCGTGCTTTCCTTCGTAGGTCTCCCCACCGTGCGCCACCCGACCAACGTAAAGGCAGTTTCTGAGTAAGACATACAACGCACCGCGAGTGAACGGCTTCCCCGCTGTGCTCTTGCCGGCCCGGCTTGTCCGCACTTTCGAGACAATGCCTCGACGGCGTAGCTGGGTCTCGAGCTCAAGCACCGAACCGAGTTCGAGGTAGCGCTCGAAGATCTCTCGTACGACCGCCGCTTCTGCCTCGTTCACGACCAAGGCGCGGTTGCGCACATCGTAACCTAGCGGGCAAACGCCGCCCATCCACATCCCCTTCTTCTTCGATGCAGCGATTTTGTCTCGCACGCGCTCCGCGCCGACCTCTCGCTCGAACTGAGCGAAGGATAGCAGCACGTTGAGCGTGAGGCGGCCCATGCTTGTGGTCGTGTTGAAGGACTGGGTGACGGACACAAAGCTAGCCCCTACCCCGTCGAGCACATCCACGATCCTCGCGAAGTCCGACAGAGCGCGGGTCAAGCGGTCGATCTTGTAGATCACGATGACGTCCACCTTGCCGGCCGCCACGTCCGCAAGCAGGCGCTTCAGCGCTGGCCGCTCGAGGCTGCCTCCTGAAAATCCGCCATCGTCATATCGATGGGGCGAGCACTTCCATCCTTCATGCCGCTGGCTGGTGACATATGCTTCACAGGCTTCTCGCTGGGCGTCGAGACTATTGAACGCCTGATCAAGACCCTCATCCGTGGATTTGCGAGTGTAGACCGAGCACCGGACCACTTTCATCATTTCAGCCATGAGTGGCGGCCGCTGCCGGCTTGCTCACAGCCTGGCGGAGTCCGAAAAACCTCGGTCCAGACCATCGCGTTCCAGTAATTTCCCGGGCGATCTCGCTCAACGAGGCAAAGCGCCGTTCACGGAAAACAAAGTCGTCCTCCATTGCGAGGACCCGGTGTGTTTGCCCGCCCCACTCGCGTAAGAGTGTTGTGCCGGACTTCACGACAGCCTGCCGCTCGAGATCAAGCGAGCCTGACTTCCGAAGCTGGTCCGATAACCTCCGTAGCTTGCTTGTTAGAGCAGGCGGGAACCGACCCAACTCTTTCTCCTGGATCTGCCATGCAATAGTTCTGACGAGCAGATCTCGAGCCAGTCCTTTCGGCATCTGTTTGTCAGGGTGCGCTTCGTGCCATTTCAGGCGCAGGGCAGCGATTGGCAGGCTGCTTAGACGTTCGATCTCCGCGGCGATGACGGCTTCAGACATTGTGTTTTGCTCCGGCTCACGAGGGCTTAATGCCCCCACGAGCTGAAGCCGGGCGTCGCCGGCGCGAAACCGCTTCGATGCGATCAATCTCAATGACTGTGTTGCTCGGTGCCAGAGACAATGCGAGCGATTTCTGCTTCTGCGGAGTTCACGGTGCTTTGCTTGTATTCCACGGACGAAATGGCAATCACTGAGACAGGGGGACCCGTGGCCGTAAAAGCGTATTACAGTGCGACCATTACCAAGTTTCTGGCCGATGACCCCGACCGGGTCCTTGGTATCTTGACCACTCAGCACCACCACGCGCTGGAAGGTCCGCAGCGCTTCGCATGGATTGAGCAACTCTCGATCCTCAAGGACGCCCTTCGGTCAGTTCAGGGTTCGCTGTTCCTCGAGTGCTACATCCCGCGGATGGGCAAACGCGCTGATGCCGTGATCGTAACTGCCCACGCAGTCCTCGTTCTCGAGTTTAAAGTTGGCGCGAGTGAGCACTTTCGCGCTGGGTTGGATCAAGTCCAGGACTATGCCCTCGATCTGAAGAATTTCCACGAAGGGAGCCATGACGCCGTCGTGGTTCCTATCCTGATTTCAACAAAGGCTCCTTCGGGCCCGATCGGCCAGCCCGTCTTTGCATCTGACAAAGTCGCTCAGCCGCTCGCCACCAATTCGGCGGATCTCGGGTTAGTTTTGCAAAACCTTGATGCCCATTGCAGATCTTCGCCCATCGATTTGAACGCATGGAGTGCAGCTGGATACAAGCCGACTCCCACTATCGTCGAGGCGGCTCAGACACTCTATCGAACTCACAACGTTGCCGACATTGCCCGATCTGACTCCGGTGCCAAAAACCTTCAGGAAACAAGTGACAGCGTCAGCAATGTGATTGATGAAGCTCGACGCACAGGCACAAAAGCCATCTGTTTTGTGACCGGCGTACCAGGCTCCGGAAAAACACTTGCGGGCCTCAACATCGCTACTCGCCGCTCCGAAGAGCACGCAGACGAGCATGCCGTCTTCCTTTCGGGGAACGGCCCGTTGGTGACGGTTCTGAGAGAGGCGCTCGCTCGAGATAAAGCGGATCGCGAGGGAATCTCGAAGGCATCGGCGGAGCGACAAGTCCGAAGCTTCGTTCAGAACATTCATCACTTTCGGGACCATTATGTTGGCAACGCCGACGTGCCGGCAGAAAAGGTCGTTGTCTTCGACGAAGCCCAGCGCGCATGGACTCGCCACCAGGCGTCATCATTCATGCAGCGAAAGCGCGGCCACTCCGGCTTTGACATGTCGGAGCCGGAATTTTTGATCAGTGTGATGGACCGTCACCCGGACTGGTGCACGGTCGTTTGCCTGGTAGGCGGCGGGCAGGAGATCAATACCGGAGAAGCAGGCATCTCTGAATGGATTACGGCCTTAGAAGAACGCTTCCCCGATTGGGCAGTGCATGTTTCACCCCGCATCACGCTCGCTGAGTATAGCGCAGGCGAAGAGGTCGAGCACTTTCTTGCGTCGGAGCGAGTGAAGCCAGACGAGCATATGCATCTCGCAGTTTCGATGCGCTCCTTCCGAGGACATCAAACGCAGATACGTTCTGACCCGTCGGCTTCTTACGGCGAGGCCGGCCATTCGCGTTGCCACTATGACCAGCGGCAAGCGCCCCCCCGGCCCTCTACTGCCATCCACGAGCCGACTCCTTGACAAGCTGTGGGTCTTTGCCGGTCATTGCCGCCCACCTATCGACGGCGACATCGACATAGGCCGGGTCGATATCAACGCCGCGGAAGCGCCGACCAGTACGCTCGCAGGCAATCAGCGATGTGCCTGACCCAAGGAAGATGTCGAGTACCATGTCGCCGCGCTCCGTCACATCCTGGAGCGCATCGGCAACCATAGCTGTTGGTTTAACAGTGGGGTGAAGCTTTAGATCGCCGCGCTTGTTGCCCTGGAAGGTGTTAACGGACGGGTAGTCCCACACGTTGGTCCGGTTGCGCCCGTGACGCCCAAGCTCGACCATGTTCCTATGTGGCGCTTCGCCGACCCGGTAAACAGATATGAGCTCGTGCTTTGAGCGGTAGAGCGATCCCATGCCGGCGTTCGACTTATTCCAGACGCAAAGGTTGAGAAGCGAGCCATACGCGTCCGCTCCGACTGCCCGCAGGTCTTCAAGGTGACGCCAGTCCATGCAGATGAAATGGACGGCACCATCACGCGAGACCTCAACACAAGCCATCAGCGTGTCCTTAAGGAACTTCCGAAACTCCGGATCGGTGAGCTCGCCCGAAGCCATCGCAAACTCGCGGTGCTCGCTCTTAACGTTGGCATGACCCTGGATGCGAACGTTATATGGCGGGTCCAGAAATGCGCAGTCGACCTCTTCGTCGTTGCCGATCACCTTGCGCAGGAAGTCAGGGTCACGACCATCGCCGCACCCAATCCGGTGGTCGCCCAATTCCCAGATGTCGCCAAGCTTAGTGCGAGGCCCCGCCTGCACTGCGGGAATGGCCTCATCATCTGGGTCAGCCTTTGGCGTCAGGATGATGTCAATCTCGCCGACCGAGAAGCCGGTTAGGCTAAGATCAATTTCAATGTCCTCGGCCTTGAGCTCGCCGAGTTCAATTCGCAGCAAGTCAGGATCCCAGCCGGAGTTAAGTGCAATCTTGTTGTCGGCCAGCCGCAAGGCACGCACTTGAGCTTCCGTAAGGGAGGAAAGCTCAATGACGGGGACAGTTTCAAGGCCCAGGTCCCGAGCCGCGAGAAGGCGCCCATGACCAGCAATGACAACGCCATCTTTGTCAGCAAGGATCGGGTTACTAAAGCCAAAGCTAGCAATTGAACTTTTGATTTGATCAATCTGTCTACGAGGATGTTGGCGAGCATTGCCGGCATAAGCAGCCAAAGAAGCAGTTGGCTTATATTGAACTTTAAGCATCACCAAGACCTTTACTACAGTTGAACCTGGCGAACCTCGTCCAGGTCGAACTTCTGTTCTATAGTTCTGCTTCCGCTGTTGCAACTCGTCCTTGATTTTGAAAGTTCCGCGTGCGTGTTCCACGGTCGTAAGCGGGCTCTGCCCTGTTAAGGGGCTTGAGTGAGCCTGTTACGAGGGTTTCTCTTCCCTGTTCTGATCAAGAACAGGTCACCAGCCCTCGGGGAGCTAAGTCACCGTAGACCGGGCTCTTTCGCGGGATATCGACAGCAAGCCGAGGCATATGCAGCCTGTTATGCCACCGAGCTTTTCGATTTTTCCCTGTTATGAGACCGGAGACGGGTTCGCCGTAGACTGCGTGGCGCACCATTCTCCACCAAATTCGTAGAAGCCGCGCCAAGGGACTAGCTGAGCTCCCTGTCCGTTTCGTTGCTGAACAGCGAGCGGCCGACGATCGCTCCGCTTACCGCCCCTGCCAGCTGCGCCGCGACGAACATCGGAACGTCGCGGGGCGCAATGCCCGCGAAGCTGTCGGTGAGACTGCGCACAATCGTGATCGCCGGATTGGCGAAGCTGGTCGACGAGGTGAACCAGTAAGCGGCGACGATGTAAGCGCGACATTGGCGGGAATGAGCGCGGGCCGGTGCCGCAATGTGCCGATGATGGTGAGGATGAGACCGAAGGTCGCGACGAATTCTCCCGCCCATTGGCCGACTCCGCTGCGGGGCTTCAGCGAATATTGCCATAAGGGCAGGTCGAACATCAGATGCGCGGCCAGGGCCCCGATGAGGCCGCCGACGAACTGCGCGGCGAGATAGAAGCCTGCCTCACCCCATGTGATTTCTTGCCGGGCGGCCATCACCATCGAGACGGCCGGATTGAAATGCGCGCCCGAGATCGGGCCCAGCATGGCGATCAGCACGAACAGGATAGCGCCGGTCGCCAGCGCGTTGGCGAGCAGCGCGACCGCGACAATCCCGCCGGAAAGCGCCTCGGCCATGATCCCGGAGCCGATCACGCCCGCGAACAGGAAGAAGGAACCGATGCCCTCCGCCGCCAGCCGGCGGCCGAGCGAAAAGATCATGCCCCGAGCTCCCGCTGCACATGGCGGACGCGGCTCATTCGCGATCCTCTTGCTCGACGACGAGGATTCGGGCCTCGCCGCGGGGATGGGCGATATGCTCCTCGCCATCGTCGATCAGGACCAGCTTGCCCGGCGTGAGCGTGACGACTTCGACCGGCGCGTCGGGGCCGGCGCGAACGTGCATCTCGACCTCCCCGTCGATCACCAGGAACAGCTCGCGCCCCGTGTTCCGGTGCCAGCGAAAGGGCGTGTTGATCCAGCGGAGCTTGGCCACGGCGGTACCGATATTCGGCATGGTCGGCCCCGACCAGTCGGCCGGGCCGCGGAGCGCGTTGGCGTCATGAACCTGCATATTTGGTCACCCGCAACTGACGCTGCAGGGCGGCGGCGCGGCGATGGCCGGTGCGCAGCAAGCATTATCGGCCGCGTTGACCGAGACTGCGCCGAGTGCGGGACTGTCGCCATAAACGGTCGCTTCGCCGTTGGTGAAGAAGGCTTCCCACACCACGCCATCGGGATCGCTGATCCAGCTCTTCTCGCTCCTGGCGTAGCAGCAGGTCGTCGCCCCTTCCTCCAGCACCGGCCGGTCGGCGGCCTTGAGGCGTCCATAGACTTCGGTCAGCTCCTCGCTGCTTTCGGCCTGGATGCCGAGATGCTCGATGCCCTTGGCC
>Ga0307414_10000535_pt1 | contig 19791 bp, 16 predicted proteins | sample DK1Ometagenome_FD_203804 | JGI IMG/M metagenome (GOLD analysis project Ga0307414, IMG submission 203804) | Maize rhizosphere microbial communities from greenhouse at UC Davis, California, United States - DK15-O-3 | ecosystem: Host-associated > Plants > Roots > Rhizosphere > Soil | place: USA... | reverse complement strand
CGTGAGCAGGCCAATTCGGAAGAAAACAGCGATCGTGTAAAGGCGGCAGATGTTATCATTTTTACCGGTGGTGATCAATTGCGCTTGTCGTCCATATTTGGCGGCACTGCTATTCATCAGATTCTTTTGGACAAATATCAGGATGAACCGGTAGTGATTGCCGGGACTTCTGCCGGGGCTGCGGCCAGTTCTAAAAATATGATTTATCAGGGAAGTAGTAAGGATGCTTTGCTCAAAGGCGAGGTTAAGATTACCGGTGGACTGGGCTTTATTGATGGCGTGATCGTAGATACTCATTTTGTACAGCGTGGAAGGATAGGACGACTTTTATATGCCACGGCAAGTAATCCCGGAATTCTTGGGATTGGACTTGGAGAGGATACAGGGTTGTATATTTCGAACGGTAACATTATGGAAGCCATAGGTTCCGGGATGGTGATCCTGGTGGATGGCAGAAATATGGCCGATACGAACCTTACTGATGTAGACATGGGGCAACCTGTTTCTATTAACAATATGACCGTTCATGTGATGTGTGATGGAGATATTTATGACCTTACGGCACATAAATTGACCATTCATCACCCAAAGGTTGTTCCAATAGATTAAATCAATGAAAATAATCATTCACGGTGGGTTTTTTAGTGAATCCGGAACCAATCAGGAAACTAAAAAAGCAAAGCAAGATGCCTTATCGGCAATTGTAAGCCAATCTCATGCCTATTTACAGACACATACTGCATTAGAGACTGTCATTTATGCTGTTAGTCTGCTGGAAGATAATGAGCTATTTAATGCAGGCCTTGGATCCCAGATTCAAAGTGATGGGAAGGTGCGGCTAAGCGCCTCCTTAATGGATGGCAAAAGCCAGAAATTTAGCGGTGTAATCAATATTGAAAATGTCAAAAATCCCATTCAGGTTGCGGAGCAGCTCCTGAACTATGACGATAAAGTCCTTAGTGGAGACGGGGCTTTAAATTTTGCGCGTGACCGTGGCTTTGATTTTTTTGATCCGATTATTCTACAGAGACAACAGGAATATGAACATAAATTGGCCCAGTCCAGCAGGGTAGGTACTGTTGGATGTGTTGCGCTGGATGCAGATGGAAACCTGGCTGCTGCAACTTCTACCGGAGGGAAAGGATTTGAAATTCCCTGTCGTGTGAGCGATTCTGCTACTGTTGCTGGAAATTTCGCCAACGAACATGCAGGTATTTCATGTACCGGAGTTGGTGAAGATATTGTAAGTACAGCGCTTGCTGCAAAGATTGTAACCCGTGTTACGGATGGATTTACATTAAAAGATGCAAGTGATAAATCCTTTGCAGAACTAAAAACTTTTGATGGTTTTGCAGGGATAATCGGAATCTCTTCCAAAGGGGAGGTTTATCATACCGACTCCCATCCATATATGGTCTGGGCTGCTTTTGACGGTAGTTTACAGGTGTTTAACTAAATTTGTTATATCTTTATCGGATGAACAAAATTTGTTTAGTAATCATTTGCCTGTTATTTTCAGGGAGGGCAATGACACAAACCAATACTTTTCTACCACAAGAGCCTCTTGTGACCAGCGGAGCGATAAATATTGTGACTTCCAGTTTGGAAGAAGCAGATGGAAATACCTATTTCGCTGAGGCGGTAAAAAATGAAAAAAGGGGAGATTTGAACGATGCCCTTACTTTATTTGGTAAAGCAGCATTCGAATATAACAGTTCCAAACTTTTTGTCCGCTATGGAGAAGCATTGTTAAGGTTGGGAAATGTTCATTTTCTGATGAACCATTATGGAGAAGCGGAACAGGTAATCCTGAATGTTGCATTAAAGAATTATTCCCGTATTGGAAGTAAAACGGGGCAAATGGAATCTTACTATCAATTGGGAAGAATTTATTTTGCTGCAAATAAACTGACACAGTCCTTATGGTTTTATACGCAACAAGGTATTCTTGCGAAGCAGATAAATAACAGTCATGCTTATATTGAATCTGTTCTGGGGATTGCTCAGGTAAAAATCAAGAAAAAGGAATACGCCCTTGCTTTAAGAGATATTAACAGAGCTGAATTGTTGGCCAAATCATCAAATACGACTCAATTTAAAAATAAGATTAAGGAAGTAAGATCCTTAATTCCTTCTAAACTAACGGTTAAGAAGTCGTAGGTAAGGGTGTGAAATTATCCCGGACCTATTGTTTTTTGTATAGAATTTTTAATTACTTTTGATAAGTTTACAGAAAAGAGACGGTAATATTACTGTCTCTTTTCTGTTTATTAGTGATATTGGTATCATATTAGTTGTGCATTACAAAATGGATTTTAAATTATTCAAAGAGATGTTAAAAAGAACATTACTGGTGGCCTTCACTGCAGCTGTACTTGCGTGCCAGGCTGCTGCCCCGAAGCCACAACAATTAGTGAAAGGCGTAAGCAATATTGTGCCTGACGAAAGACAGGCTCTGGTTGTTAAAGAGGTTGTGGGGCTGATTGAAAACTACAATTACAAAAAGATAAAACTCAATGACTCTATTTCTTCATTGATACTGGATAAATATATAAAGGACCTGGATCCTTACAAGTATTATTTCCTGGCTTCTGATATTAAAGATTTTGAGCAATTTAGAAATTCATTAGATGATGACTTCAGAAATGGTGATCTAAGTGCACCTTTCTACATTTTTAATGTATATCTAAAACGATATAATGAATGGCTTACCTATACACTTTCACAGGTAAAGACGAAGTATGATTTTACTCAGGATGATACCTATGTGTTTGACCGGGAGAAAATGCCATGGATCACCTCCGTTACGGAGCTTAATGGTGTTTGGAAAAAGAAGGTGAAATACGACCTTGTTAACCTGAAGATTGCAGGGACAACTCCGGCAAAAAACGTGGAAACGCTAACTAAAAGATACGAAAGCTTAAAATCACAAGCAGCAAAGGTAAATAATCAGGATGTATTTCAGACGATTATGGATGCCTTTACAGAAACCATTGATCCCCATACCAATTATTTTAACCCGGCAAATGCGCAGCAGTTTAATGAAGATATGGCCCGCTCATTTGAGGGAATTGGTGCGAGACTGAGACAAGAGAATGATATTCTTAAAATTGAAGAAATTATTCCGGGTGGACCTGCTTTCAAAAGCAAACTCTTAAGTGCCGGCGACAGGATCGTGGGTGTAGCGCAAGGTGCAGGTGAATTTGAAGATATCATCGGATGGAGAATTGACAATTCCGTTGCTAAGATCAAAGGACCTAAAGGAACTAAGGTAAGATTGAAAATTATCCCTGTAGGGCGCGAATTATCTTCTAAGCCAGTCATTATAGAATTGACAAGGGAACGAATTGTGATGGAAGATCAATCCGCCAAAAAGTCGGTAAAGACGATTCAGTCGGACGGAAAATCTTATAAAATCGGAATTATTAGAGTTCCTGCATTTTATGCAGATTTCAAAGCGGCCAATGCTGGTGATCCAAACTATAAAAGCACAACCCGTGATGTGAAGTTACTAATTGATACTTTAAAGAATAAAGATAAAGTAGATGCGATTGTAATGGACTTACGCGCCAACGGTGGTGGTTCATTGGTAGAAGCAATCGATCTGACAGGTTTGTTTATTGATAAAGGACCAGTAGTGCAGGTAAAAGACATTAAGAACAGTGTTGAGGTGAGTGAGGATACCAACGCAGGCGTTGCCTGGAGTGGTCCATTTGGAGTGATGGTGGATCGTTTGAGTGCTTCTGCTTCCGAGATCTTTGCCGGCGCTATTCAGGATTACGGAAGAGGAATAATCATGGGAACACAAACTTATGGTAAAGGAACTGTGCAATCCTCAATCGACTTGAACAGACTGGTAAATCCTTCTATTTTGCAAAGAATTGCTGCTTTAGTCAGCAAAGATGCGAAGACGACAATTAAAACCGTCGACGGCAAAAACGGTGCGCCGGTTCAATTGGGACAGATCAACTTAACGATGGCTAAATTTTATCGTGTAACCGGAAGTAGTACGCAACATAAAGGAGTAATGCCCGACATTCAGTTTCCTTCACTTTATCCTTTGAATAAAATTGGAGAAGATACCGAACCTTCGGCCTTGCCTTGGGACGAAGTACAACCATCTAATTTTAAGGTAGTAGCGGACCTGAATCCATTGAAACCGGAATTGATGAAACTTCACCAGGCAAGAATGGCGAATTCATTAGATTATAAAACATTGGAACAAGACATTGCTGATGTTAAAAAACGTGAAGGAGAAGTGTCAGTGACGTTAAATGAATCAAAACTGAAAGCAGAACGTGATAGTCTGGAGATGAAATCCCTTGCCAGAATTAATCAGTTAAGGGCAGTTAAAGGTTTGGCCCCTGTTAAAAAGGGAGATAAGATCAAGAAAGAAGAAAACTTTGATTTCATTGAAGATGAAAGCTTGCAGATAATGGCTGATTTAATGAGATTTACCAATCCAAATAAAGCGGAATTGGTGAAAGTGAAAGGCGGATCTAACTAGATAAATTCGAGACTGAGCAGGAGTTCAGACATAAAAAAAAGAGTTCATCAGCTGATGAACTCTTTTTTTATGTCTTTATTATTTGCTTATTTCGCAGGCTTATCGTCCCGGTTCTTCTGGATTTGCATGGCCATCATTTCTTTCATAGTCTTATTCATTCCCTCTGTAGAACCATCAAGGAATACCACATTGCCATCGCTATTCTCTGCAAAATGCTTAATAGATTCTGTCCACATAGTGAAGAGGATTACGGAAATATCGAGGTTAGCTTCTTCCATTTCCTGGGCTGCTTTAGTCATCCCGTGTGCAACTTCTGCGCGGAATAAGGCAATCCCCTGACCGCGTAGCTGGGCTGCTTCTCTTTCTGCAGCTGCTGCAATTTTAATGGCGTTACCATCAGCTTCCGCTCCTTTTGTTTTGGTGATCAGTAAAGCCTGACCTTCATTCTCTGCAGCGGCTTTTAAATTATTTGAGGCCACTACTCTGCTCATGGAACGCATAATCTCCTCATCAAAGGTGATGTCGTTCAACTGCAAATCCTGAAGGTGATAACCCCAGCTTTCCAGTACTTGGTCAATCTGATGTTTTACATGATCAACGATTTCATTCCTTTGCGCCAAAACATTGGCCTGGCGTTGAGTGGCTACGTATGCGCGAATAGATCCTTCGATCGTACGGATTAGGGCCTGCATCAGGTTGGTAGAGTCTACAAACTTAAAGGCTACATTCTTAATGGTTTCTTCATCATGATTGAGCACTGAATAAAGCAGCATGGCCTTGAAATATACGTTTGCCTGATCCTGTGTTACCGCCTGGAAAGAAAGTTCAACAGAGCGGTTCTGAATCGAAATTCTGGAATGAATGTTTTCAACCAAAGGAATCTTTAGACTCAGCCCCGGTCTTAGCAGGCGTCGGTATTTACCAAAGATGGTGATCACGGCAATCGTTCCTTGTTTTACCGTAACAAAAGAACTGACCAGAACAACAAGAGCAATGAATACGAAAATGTAAGATGTATAGTCCATAGATATGGTTTTTAATTAAAATCAATTCATCAAGATACAAAGAATTTCTGCCTTATCGTGGACACAGGGTTATTTTATACCGAGAATTAAGATGGGGCATAGATTTTGCTTAGATGAGTAGAACTTAAACTAAGATATAATGAATGTCAAACGCACTTTTGGAACAATTCTAACTATTTTAGGGATTATAGGCCTAATTTATGCAGGTTACGGATTTATTAAACATAGCCTGCAAATCAGAGAGCTGGTTGTAGCTGCTATAATTGGCCTGATTTTCTTTGTTTCAGGAATCGGCCTGGTGAGAAATACAAAAGACGAGGCTTAGTTGTTTTTCAATTGAATACGCCCGTTTTCTGAAAAATCAAGACGATGGCCCGGAAAATCTGCATCTGTAAGGAGTTTTATCTTTTTGAATGCTCCATCATTTTCATCTAAAGTCAGGCGGGCTACCTTATCTTGTTTTACTGATACGACGTTTGCATATAGAAAGTCTCCTTTACCATTAAGCTTAATCTGCATCAATGGCGCAATTCCATTAGGGCCTTTTAAGCTAAACATTCCATAGGTGCAGAAGTTACCCAGGCTATAAGCAATAAATTTATTTTTATAAACTTCTATCGCCCTCGTCACATGAGGCCCATGTCCAATAACAATATCTGCTCCTGCATCAATTACGGAATGGGCAAATTGGTAAACGTTTCCTCTGTTTTCTTTATAAAAGATTTCATTCTTTCGGGGCACATGCTCAAATTTTGCGCCTTCACCGCCACCATGAAAAGAGACAATGACAATATCTACCTGTTTTTTTAACCGTGCGACCAATTCTTTTGCACTATCGATCTTATTGATGGAAACGGTATTCTCATTAGGTGCAAAAGCACAGAATGCATATTTCACACTGTCTTTTTCAAAAATTTTAAAAGGATGAGATTGAAGACCTGCATAATTAATCTGAAGAGAATCCAGGATTTCGGTAGTTCTTGTCCGGCCTTTTTTGCCAAAATCTCCTACATGGTTGTTGGCTACACTGAAGAGGTTAAAACCCGCTTTTTTGAAGATACCAGCATATCGTTCCGGCATTCTGAAAGCGAAGCAGCTGTTGCTGTTAGGGTCGCTGCACTTGGTAGATTTCCCATTGTCGAGTAAACAACCTTCCAGATTTCCGAAAATGATGTCTCCTTTTAGAAAGCTATCCACCTCTTTGAAGCTGTTGACGGCGTCATCGGCCGGAAGGTTAGCTTTGGTGGGGAAAGCCGATCCCAGCATCATATCGCCGACAGCGGTAATAGAAATCGTGTCAGTAATGGAAAGCGTGTCTTTTTTTATCGTTTGCCTGGTCGTGTCTGATTTGAGTTGTTGAGGGACGCTGGCGCTGTTTCCCTGGCAGCTCAACATAAATATAACCGAGGAGAGGGTCAGGGCGATGGTGTTTGAGAATTTCATTTGTTTAGAGGTCGTGTCTTGTCATAAAAAAAGTCCTCCCAGAGATTAGGAGGACTCAATATATCTTTTAGTTTGCTGAGGACTATTCCTCAATCAGGTCATTTTTTACAGGATCGAGAATTCTGCCACCTTTGTAAAAATACCGGGAATAATAAGGTTCGTTTAAGTTGCTGATCACGACTCCACGACTGGAAGATGCATGAGCGAAGCGGTTATCTCCAAGATAAATGCCGATATGTGTAATGCTGCGGCTTTTGATCTTAAAAAATACCAGATCTCCTTCTTTTAGCTCATCTTTTGGCAATGGATCTACCATGCTAAAGATGTCACGGGAATTACGGAGTATAGTGGTGTTGAAAACTTTATCGTAAATCGCTTTTGTGAAAGCGGAACAATCAATGCCTCTCTTGGTATTTCCTCCAAAACGGTAAGGAGTGCCAATCCATTCATAAATGAATTTGTAGAGTTTAATGTTAGAGGTTGCATCTACCGCAACACCCATTACCTGAGAAAAATATTGTGAAGCTAAATTATCAGGATCTTCTAATTTATTGGTTTCTTTTGTTTTTGTCTGTGCATGAACGGCAGAAAGGCTGCACGAGACGATGAGGGTAGAAAACAAAAATTTTTTTATCATACTATTAAGTTTGGGTAATAGACACTTACACTTAAACGTACACCACTTCGGGCTTATTGTCCGGTGCCAAAACTATGTATTTTACAAATGTGATCCAAATGTAAAATGTTTAAATCTAAAAGTTATCCACATTTTGTGTAACCTTAGTGTTCATTTTACATGTATTTCTTCTATATGTTGCAATAAAAAAGTAGATTTGCTCTTGTAAATAAAAACCAATACCCAAAAATGAGTGCAGTAGAAATTAATAAAGATACCTATCTGAAGTGGTTTGAGTCGATGTTGCTGATGCGCAAGTTCGAAGAGAAAACAGGTCAATTGTACGGACAACAGAAAATCCGTGGTTTTTGTCACCTATACATAGGTCAGGAAGCTGTGGTAGCAGGAGCTATTTCGGCACTACAACCAGAGGATTCTATGATCACTGCCTACCGCGATCATGCACATGCTTTAGCAAAAGGTGTGAGTGCAAATAGCATTATGGCAGAGATGTATGGTAAAGCTACCGGATGTTCTAAAGGAAAAGGTGGTTCTATGCACATGTTTAGCAAAGAGCATAACTTTTACGGTGGACACGGTATCGTTGGTGGACAAATTCCATTAGGAGCAGGTATCGCTTTCGCTGAGAAATACAAAGGCACAAAAAATGTAAATGTTTGTTACATGGGTGATGGAGCAGTTCGTCAAGGTGCTTTAAACGAAGCCTTTAATATGGCGATGTTATGGAAGTTACCTGTCATCTTTGTTTGTGAGAATAATGGTTATGCAATGGGAACCTCTGTAGAGCGTACGACCAACATGACTGATATATATAAAATAGGTTTAGGTTTTGATATGCCATGTGCACCGGTAGACGGAATGGATCCTGTAGCAGTTCACACTGCGATGGACGAAGCTGCTCAACGTGCAAGAAACGGTGACGGACCAACCTTCCTGGAGATCAGAACTTACCGTTACCGCGGTCACTCAATGTCTGATCCTGCTAAATATCGTTCTAAAGACGAATTAGAATCTTACAAAACCAAAGATCCTATTGAAGCTGTAAGAGAGACAATCCTTCAGGAAAAATATGCTGATCAGGCATGGATTGAAGAGATTGAAGCTAAAGTGAAACAAATTGTCGATGATGCTGTTAAATTTGCGGAAGAGTCACCTTGGCCGGAAGAATCAGAATTATATCAAGATGTTTATGTACAACAGGATTATCCTTACGTACTAGATTAATTTAGAACGCATTTCATTTAATAATATAGAATGGCTGAAATAGTTAGAATGCCCAAAATGAGCGATACCATGACCGAAGGTGTGATGGCGAAGTGGCATAAAAAAGTTGGCGATAAAGTTAAAAGTGGCGATGTAATGGCCGAAGTGGAAACCGATAAGGCAACCATGGATTTAGAGTCATATTGGGACGGTACCGTATTATACATTGGTGTAGAAGAAGGTCAAGCTGTTCCTGTTGACGCAGTTATTGCAGTCATAGGTAAAGAAGGTGAAGATTATAAAGCAGCATTAGATGCTGAAGGTGCTGCGGCGCCATCGGCAGAAACGAAACCGGCAGCAGATGCTGCTCCGGCTGAAAAACCTGCTGAAGATAAAAAAGAAGCAACTGCTGCGGCAGGGATCACGGATGCAGATTTAGAGAAAATGGGGGTTACTGTCGTAAGAATGCCTTTGCTAAGTGATACCATGACTGAAGGCGTAATTGCTGAATGGCATAAAAAAGTTGGTGATAAAATTAAAAACGACGATATCCTTGCTGATGTAGAAACCGATAAGGCAACTATGGAAGTAATGGGATATGCAGACGGAACATTATTACATATTGGTGTAGAAAAAGGTGCAGCAGCTAAAGTGAATGGTATCATTGCTATTGTGGGTCCTGAAGGGACAGACATCAGTGGAATCCTTGCGCAAGGCGATGCTCCGGCAAAACCTGCAACAGATAAAAAAGCAGATGCTCCGATAGCAGAAAGCACTTCATCTGTGGCAGCAGAAACTGCAGCCGCTGAAGGTTCAGATCGCGTAAAAGCATCTCCTTTAGCAAAAAGAATTGCGAAAGACAAAGGTATTGACCTTGCTCAGGTGGCAGGCAGTGCTGATGGCGGACGTATCATCAAAAAAGATATTGAGAACTTCAAGCCTGCAGCAACAGTGGCGGCCACACCGGCAGCTACAACTTCAGCAGCTCCTGCGGAGAAACAAGCTCAGGTAAGTATTCCTGTATTTGTTGGCGAAGAAAAATATACAGAGAAACCGGTTACTCAGATGCGTAAAGTAATTGCTAAACGCTTATCTGAAAGCTTATTCACAGCACCGCATTTCTACTTAACGATGTCTATTGATATGGATGGTGCAATTGCTGCCCGTACTAAAATCAATGAATATGCGCCTGTTAAAATCTCTTTCAACGATATGGTGTTAAAAGCAGTAGCAATTGCTTTAAAACAACACCCTAATGTAAACTCTTCATGGTTGGGTGATAAGATTCGCTACAATGAGCATGTGAATATTGGTGTAGCCGTAGCTGTAGAGGATGGTTTATTGGTTCCTGTAGTTCGTTTTGCAGATGGTAAATCATTGTCTCATATCTCAGCAGAAGTTAAAGACTTTGCGCAGCGCGCTAAAGCAAAGAAATTGCAACCTGCAGATTGGGAAGGTTCAACATTCACCATTTCTAACTTAGGAATGTTCGGAATTGATGAATTTACAGCAATCATTAACCCACCAGATGCCTGTATTCTTGCAATAGGAGGAATCTCTCAGGTGCCTGTGGTTAAAAATGGTGCAGTAGTTCCTGGTAATGTAATGAAGGTAACTTTAAGTTGCGATCACCGCGTAGTGGATGGTGCAACAGGATCTGCCTTCTTACAAACGCTAAAAGCATTGTTAGAAGAACCAGTAAGGTTATTGGTTTAAAATATTTAAATAATCTAAAAAGCTGCTTCGGCAGCTTTTTTTATGCCTGTTACTTTTTGTACTTTTGTCGCTATGTCGAATATTAAACCTTCTCTAGTTAAAGGAACCCGTGATTTTTCACCTCAGGAAATGGTCAAACGCAATCATATTTTTGATACCATTAAAACGGTATTTAAGAAATATGGATATGCGGAAATACAAACGCCAACCATGGAAAACCTGAGCACTTTAACAGGTAAATACGGAGACGAAGGAGATAAGCTGATCTTTAAGATTTTAAACAGCGGAGATTTTCTTTCTAAAGCGAATCCGGAATTACTGGCCAACGCCAATTCTCAGAAACTGATTTCATCCATCAGTGAGAAAGCATTGAGATATGATTTAACGGTGCCTTTTGCCCGTTACGTCGTGATGCACCAGAATGACATTTCTCTGCCTTTTAAGCGCTTCCAGGTTCAACCGGTATGGAGAGCTGACCGACCACAGAAAGGTCGTTACAGAGAATTCTATCAGTGTGACGTGGATGTAGTAGGATCGGACAGCTTATTAAATGAAGCAGAATTCATTTTGATCTATCAGGAAGCTTTGAGTAACCTTGGTCTGAAAGACTTTACCATTAAACTAAACAATCGTAAAATACTATCAGGCATTGCTGAAATTATCGGCAAGCCGGAGCTGATTATCGATATGACTGTGGCAATTGATAAACTGGATAAGATTGGTTTGGATGGTGTAAGTAAAGAGCTGTTGGAACGTGGATTCACTGAAGCTGATCTGGAGAAATTAAAACCAGTGATCTTACTACAGGGAAGTAATGAAGAGAAACTGAATAGCCTGCGTACCGTACTTGCGGATTCTGATACAGGTATGAACGGTATTGCGGAGATAGAAACAGTCTTCAAGTATTTAAAAGGATTGCTGCAATCTAATCCTGCATCTAGCCCTGACCTTGAATTGGATATTACCCTGGCACGTGGTTTAAACTATTATACAGGTTGTATTTTTGAAGTAAAAACCAATGAAGCTGCAATGGGAAGCATCGGTGGAGGTGGTCGTTATGATGACCTGACCGGAATGTTTGGCCTGAAAGGGTTAACCGGCGTTGGCATCTCTTTTGGTGCGGATCGCATCTATGATGTATTATTGGAACTGAACCTTTTTCCGGAATCTGTTGCTGCGGGAACAAAAGTCCTGATCAGTAATTTTGATGAAGCTGCCGAATTATATGCACTGCCAATTGTTCAGCAGTTGAGGAATGCAAATATTGCCGCTGAATTATACCCGACTGCGGCAAAGCTTAAAAAACAAATGAGCTATGCAGATGCAAAGAACATCCCTTATGTAATTTTAATCGGAAGCGACGAAATGCAAAGCGGGGAATTAACTTTAAAAGACATGCACAGCGGCCAACAGGATAAGCTATCCCTGGAGACCATCATCGAAAGAATTAAAGATTAATCTTCGGATTATTCTCTTGCCATATAAGCGGCCAGTTTCGCGCTGGCCTGCTTTCTTACCTTGTTTTTCAGAAAAGAAGTCCACCCTAATAAAAGCCCCGGAAGTCCCAGTGCCTGTTTTGACCAGGTATGAAAGTCGAAATGATCGGTATGCTTCACAATCTTGCCATTTTCAATGATAAAGCTGGCGTCGATTTGATTGAAAACGTTTCTTCCTGTCGCTGAAAAAGTATAATAAGCATCCCAATGTGCTGTTGCCCCATGCTCATCAGCTTTGACATTGCTGAATTCGACACGCATGTCTTTTCCACCTTTAATCAACATTGCCCACATGGCGCGAACTTCTTTAGCGTTGAGGACTGTAAAGGCCGCATCACTAAACGTTGCCTGATCGCTGTAGCATTCCTGCATCGTGGAGACGTCTTTATTTTGAAAAGCAGTATAGAATTTGGTGATAAGCGCTTCGTTGGCATTCATATTGTTTCCGTAATTTGAGTTTAAGATACGAATTTAACAGGAAGCACTGATCCCGATTAATAAATTTTTCCTGCAAGGATGCCTTCAATTCTATCCAGAAGATCGTCAATATCAAAAGGCTTGGCTAGAAATCCATTGGGTTTGAAAGCACCATGCTGAATATTCTCCTCCGTATATCTCGCAGAGATCATCAGTACCGGAATATCTTCCGTACTGGCTTCAGACCGAAGCTGAGTTAATAATTCCCTTCCGTCTCCATCAGGAAGCATAATATCAAGAATAACCAGATCAGGTCTAAGCTGTTCGATATGCATCATCATATCGGCGCTTTTATTCAGACCAGTAACCTTGTAAGCCTCACTTTGAAGGATTAGCGTGATGACATCAAGGATCGCGTGATTGTCTTCAATGACAAGTATGTTTTTTTGAGTCTTAGAGCTTTTTGCCAAAATCAGGATGTGTTTTATGGAATACAAATATATTTAACAAGATCGGCTTGTTCATATATTATTTGATTTTTATAAACAAGTTTCTGTAAATATCCTGCTATCGGACAAATTGGAGAGTTATCGAAAGAAATATAAATAAAAATGAAACCTTTTGAGTTTAAGACCGTCTTATATATAAGTTTTAGGTTAGAGAAAAGGTGCAATTGTGGCGATTGTACCTTTTTTATTGCTATCTAAAAACTGTAATCTGTCTGGCCATGCCTTTAAAAAGAAAAAGATGGAAAGGAAACATTGCATACCAATACGCACGCCCCCACAATCCTGATGGCCTGAAAGTCGCAATCTGAGACAGAAAGGTCTGACCATGATGTTCAACTATTTTAAATTCCAGCCAGGCTTCCCCGGGTACCTTCATCTCCGCAAAAAGCAACAAGCGTTTATTGTTTTTGTCGGCCAGTAAAACCCGCCAGAAATCCAGGACATCGCCAGCTTGTAAACCAGAGTTACTTGTCCTCCCTCTGCGGGTACCTACACCACCAAGCAGCTTGTCCAGGAAACCCCTCAGGTTCCAGAGCCAGTTCAGGTAATACCAGCCTCTGTTTCCTCCTATACCCCAGATATTTTCAAATACCTCTTCTGGATTTCTGTTAAATGGCATTTTTACCTTATACTCCAGCGTTCCATTTTGTGGGACTTTAACCTGGTCCATGAAGCTGGTTTCCAGATATCCTCTGTTTAGCGCATCTTTCCAACTGGAAACAATAGAATTTTGTTCTATCTTTTCAAAAGCGAGTTTTAATGTTTCCTGATAAGGGAGACATGGGCCTGGGATAACCGATGTAACTCTGTTTTCTTTACAAATTACTTCATTCTTCATGCTGTCTACCAGGCTTCTGGCCAGAGCATAAGGAACTGAAGTGACCAGGTTTAGCCATAAGGACGATAAACGTGGCGTCAATAAGGGGAGGGTAATGATGATTCTTCTTAGCTGACGTACTTCAGCATACTGCATCATCATTTCCTTGTAACTGAGAACATCCGGACCTCCGATATCAAATATCTGTCCCAATGCTTTCTCATTTGATAATGCACCACTTAAATAGCGAAGTACATCCCGGATTCCAATAGGCTGACATTTTGTTTGAACCCATTTCGGAGCAACCATAATAGGTAATTTCTCTGTCAGGTCTCTGATAATTTCAAATGAAGCGCTTCCGGATCCAATAATGATGGCTGCTCTCAATATGGTAAAAGCAATGCCTGATTTTTTTAGCGCTTCTTCTACCGCGAGTCTTGAGCTTAAATGTTTGGAAAGTCCGGCATCATTTACAATTCCTGTCAGGTAAATCAGCTGACTACAATTTGTCGTTTTAACTGCATTCACAAAGTTTTGTGCGGAATGGAGTTCCAGATCGGAAAATCCGTTTTCACTCGCAGACATGGAATGGACCAGATAATAGGCAGCCTGGATATCTTTGGGAATCTCTTCCAGCGGCTTTAGCAGATCTCCCGTAATAATTTTCACCCGGTTTCCAAAATCGGATTCCAAGGCAAAACGTCTTTTATCCCTGACCATACAAACCACTTCATGCCCCTGTTCTAAAAGGACAGGCAATAGCCGGGTGCCAATATAACCATTGGCACCGGTCAGTAATACTTTCATTGGAGATGTGGTTGGAAGGTGTCGGTGTTGACGATCGATTTTAACTCCTGTAGGATCGTATATAACCCAAAGTTGGTGCGATTTACATAGATGAAGTGTTTAACACCTCTGGCCTGCTTAAATTCAGGCATAGTTGCCACCTTTTCCGCATAAGCATAGAGTTGTTCAAAGAATTCAGGTTTACTGAAATCAAATGTTTTGCCCGTATATGGACGGGCAAACAGCTCAATCATTTCCCGATAGGCTTTATAGTAGAATTCAATCTGACTTTCCGTATCGTCTTTATGAATCATGTCCAGTTGACGGAAGGCGGTAATAGTTTTTGCTTTATCTTTAATTACATCTGTGGAAATCAGGGAGAAAAACGGATAGTAAAAATCATCCGGCATTTCTTTGATACAGCCAAAATCAATGACCCCTAGTTTTTCATCGGGAGTGATCATAAAATTGCCTGGATGTGGATCCGCATGTACTGCTCTGAGTTCGTGTTGTTGAAAATTATAAAAATCCCATAAAGCCTGACCAATTTTATTGCGAAGTTCCTGCGAAGGGTTTGTTTTTAAGAACTCTTTCAAGTGTAAACCTTCGATCCAGTCCATGGTGATGATCCGCTTCCCGGACAGTGCTGGGTAATATTTTGGGAAAACAACATTATTCAAGTGTTTACAAGCCTCAGAAAATTCAATTGATCTTCTGACCTCCAGTTCATAATCCGTCTCTTCCAACAACCTTTCCTCTACTTCCTTAATATAGATATTGAGGTCTTTTTCACTCATTCCCAATAGCCGGAAAGCAAAAGGCTTCACCAGTTTCAGGTCTGAAGAGATGCTATCGCCCACCCCGGGATATTGAATTTTGATGGCCAGTGTTTTGCCATCCAGTTCTGCCTGGTGTACCTGCCCGATAGAAGCCGCATTACTGGAATGGAGATTAAACTTATCGTAGATCTGATCCGGTGTTTTGCCAAAATTCTTACTAAAAGTCCGGACAATCAGCGGACCTGAAAGGGGCGGTGCATTGTACTGAGATTGGGTAAACTTGTCGACATAAGATTTAGGCAGGATATTTTTATCCATGCTCAGCATTTGTGCAATCTTTAAAGCACTTCCTTTAAGTTCACTGAGTGATTTATAAATGTCAGTTGCATTGTCTTCATTCAATTCATCCCTGCTCAGGCTAGGGTTGAATAATTTTTTTGAATAATGCTTGATGTAATTGCCACCAATCTGAATCCCTGTTTTTACAAATTTTGCAGATCTTTGTCCCTTCGTTACCGGAATACTTTCTTGTTCTTTCATGAGTTATAGCCCCATTTTTTCCTTGAATTTGCCATTTCTGGAAAGAAACTTTCCATATTCCAACAGGTTGTCCAATGGAGAGCGTTCAAAAAGGTCGAAGGTCACATTGATGCCTTTTTCTATGGCCTCATCTGTTTTCTCAAAGCCAGGACTGTTATCATTGATCCAGAAATTGAGAATAAAGCCGAATTGCAGCCATACTGCATCTTTATATTTTTTACTTAAGAATTTACGGTTGGCCAATTCGCCAGTTTCAAGGCCTTCATTAATGATTTGTTCAGCAAAGTTCTCAAATATTGGCTTCACACCTGATAAAGCATCTGGTGTGCTGAATTTACTGATATGTGATTTGAGGGTATAGATGATGAAACTTCTTTGTTTCTTTAGCACTTCCACATAACTGTAGAAGAAGGCAAGGATTCTCTCGCGGGATGAATACTGACTCCAGACTTCCTGTTCCTCGATCACATTGATCGTTTCCAGGGTGAGTTCTACCCAGATGTTCTTTTCAATACTTTCAAAAGAAGCGTAGAATTCATAAAAATCAGCCTCTGTAATCTTTAATTTCTTAACGAAACTGTACACTGATTTTGGTTTTTCATCATTGATGAGTACATAATCGATGTACGCATTCTTAATTTGCTGAGCCGTTGCCATTTCTTTTTATTTTAATAAACGTTAAAGCGGTCTGCTTAGTTTCGCAGACCGCTCAATTTAGTTCATTATTCCATCATTGTTTTGTAATAAAAAAACAAAGACAGATAAAAAGAAGAAACGTCTAAAGACCTAGTCTATGTTTGCGTAATGTATCTTTTGCAATGTCGTATCCTGCATCAGCATGTCTGATTACGCCCATTGCAGGATCATTGTGTAAGACACGCTTGATTCTGATTGCTGCATCTTCAGTTCCATCGGCTACGATCACCATTCCTGCATGAATGGAATAACCGATTCCAACACCGCCGCCATGGTGTAAAGAAACCCAACTTGCGCCGCCGGCCGTATTGATCAAAGCATTTAAAATCGGCCAGTCCGCTACAGCGTCAGAGCCGTCCAGCATCGCTTCTGTTTCGCGGTTTGGAGAAGCTACAGATCCGGTGTCCAGATGATCCCTGCCAATTACCAATGGTGCTTTTACTTTTCCGTCGGCAACCAGTTTATTGAATGCCAAACCTGCTTTTTCTCTTTCTCCCTGTCCAAGCCAGCAGATACGTGCCGGCAAGCCCTGGAATGCAATGCGTTCCTGTGCCATGGTGATCCATTGTTTCAGACTTTCATTTTCAGGGAAAAGTTCCAGAATCAGTTTATCCGTTTCATAAATATCCTGAGGATCTCCGCTTAATGCAGCCCAGCGGAAAGGTCCTTTCCCTTCACAAAATAAAGGACGGATATAGGCAGGAACAAAACCCGGGAAGTCAAATGCATTTTTAACACCGGCTTCCAATGCCCTTCCACGAAGGTTATTTCCGTAGTCAAAAGTGATGGCACCGCGTTTTTGCAGTTCCAGCATTTGCTCCACATGTTTCGCCATTGTAGCATAAGACTGTTTCACATATTCTTCCGCATTTTCGACACGTAATTTATTGGCTTCAGCAACGCTGAGTCCTTCCGGGAAATAACCGATCAGTGGATCATGAGCAGAAGTCTGGTCTGTTAAGGTATCCGGGGTAATGTTACGGTCGATTAATCTTTGCAATAATTCCACCGCATTACATACCACTCCGATGGAGATGGCTTTTCCGTCTTTTTTATATTGTAAGGCTTTATCAATAGCCGTATCGATATCGTGTTCAATTTCGTCAATGTAACGGGTCTCCAGGCGTTTCTGGATGCGCCATTCTTCTACGTCAGCCGCAAGACAAACGCCTTGGTTCATCGTGATGGCAAGTGGTTGTGCACCACCCATTCCACCAAGTCCGGCGGTTACATTTAAGGTGCCTTTCAGGTTGCTGTCGAAATGTTTGCGCGCTAAAGCAGCATATGTTTCATACGTTCCCTGTACAATTCCCTGGGAGCCGATATAGATCCACGACCCTGCGGTCATCTGGCCATACATCATCAGTCCTTTATCTTCCAGTTCATCAAAATGTTGTTGGGTTGCCCATTTTGGAACCAATTGAGAATTGGAGATCAATACTCTTGGTGCATCTTTATGTGTTGGTAATACACCCACCGGTTTTCCCGATTGGATGAGTAAGGTTTCTGTATCTTCTAAATTTTGTAGTGCTTTTACGATCAGTGCTAAAGCTTCCTTGTTTCTGGCAGCTTTACCGCGACCGCCATAGACGATCAGATCTTCAGGACGTTCGGCTACTTCCGGGTCAAGGTTATTCAGAAGCATACGTAACGCAGCTTCCTGTACCCATCCTTTACAGGTTAATGTATTTCCTGTTGGGGTTTGTTTTTTACTTAAATCTAAACTAAAATCCATATTTGCAGTCATATAAGGGCAATGTTATAAAACAAATGTATGTATTTATACGAAATTGAGTATTTTTAGCCTTTAAAATTGAAAAAGAGTCAGCAACATATCAACCGGTTAATATCTATAGCTTTGCTATGGGTGTTTGCCATTGCATTGACTCCTTTTGGGGCCTTACATCATCACGATGAAGCTCCTCAATGTTTAAAAAACGAGAAAACCTGTACCCATAAATTACACGTTAGTAACCATGCCGAAACCTGCCTGGTTTGTGCGGCACATTTCGAGAAAAATTACCTTCATGAATACGCTCATTTTCAGGTATTCCTGGAAATCAGAAACCTGTCAAAATATTATGCTTTAGTGAGCGGTTCTTATACCGAACTTATTGGCTCCTCACTCCGGGGACCCCCAACAGCCTAGTCAATTTTCTTTTATTGTTATCCTGAGGATATAAATTCGCATACGCTGATATGTGCATTTGATAGGCTCTGGTGCTGAATTTATATTTGGCAATTTCATTCTATACATCTATTGAATCATTGGCTTATGGCCAATAAATAAAAACACACATGAAAAAAATACACCTTGTATTGGTTGTTCTATTATATACATTTTTTTCTGCAAGCAGCTTTGCGGCAGAACTTTCAGAAGTTAAAGGTAAAATTACCGATGGCAGTACCCAAGAGCCTTTGGTTGGCGCCACGATATATATCAGCGATTTAAAAGCAGTAACGACCACCAACAGTAAGGGGGAGTTTACTTTAAAAAATATCCCTTCAAAAGGACGTTTCCTGATGGAAGTTCGCTTTGTAGGTTATAAAACGCATTCTCAAATGGTAGACCTTGCGACCATCAATACCTTAAGTATTGCGATGGAATCCTCTGTCATAGAGAGTGCCGAAGTGGTCATTACCGGATCTCCTTTCAGTTCCAATAATAAAACCAACAGTTTATCTGTGGTGACTGTTGGGAAAGATAAGCTGGCTCAGGCTGGCGGAACAAACCTGGTAGATGCGATTTCCAGAATTCCGGGTGTTTCACAAGTCAGCACAGGAGGTGCGATTTCGAAGCCGACGATTCGCGGATTAGGCTATAACAGGGTGCTTACAATGGTAGACGGCGCAAGAGAAGAAGCCCAGCAATGGGGTGATGAGCATGGAATTGAAGTAGATCAGTTTTCGGCAGCAAGAGTGGAAATTTTAAAAGGACCTGCGAGTTTGCTTTATGGATCAGACGCTTTAGGTGGGGTAATTAATATAATTGATGATCTTGTTCCTCCGCCGGGAGTGTTTAACGGAGATTTTACCACTTCTTATGCAACTAATAACGGCCTTAGTGCGTCTTCACTGATGATGCAGGGCAATGACAACGGATTTGTATACCGTGGTCGTGTATCTTATAAAAATGCCTATGGCTTTGCTTATAAAAATACAACGGTTCCGAACTCTGGATTTAACGAGTTTAACCTGAACGGAATGGTGGGATTAAATA
>Ga0307414_10000533_pt1 | contig 19793 bp, 15 predicted proteins | sample DK1Ometagenome_FD_203804 | JGI IMG/M metagenome (GOLD analysis project Ga0307414, IMG submission 203804) | Maize rhizosphere microbial communities from greenhouse at UC Davis, California, United States - DK15-O-3 | ecosystem: Host-associated > Plants > Roots > Rhizosphere > Soil | place: USA... | reverse complement strand
CTACAGGTGCAAAAACGCCCGAAGCATCGGGATTAATGAATGCGATGTTTAAATGAGTAATTTTACTCAGGTCAATTTTGGCAGATTCGGCCAGCAAATCACCTCCGGCAAACATATAGCCCACCACTTTAAAGCGGCCAGGTTCTTCTTTTTTAATTTCAGGTTCAGCGGCCTTTACCGGAGTCTTACCACAGCTGGTAAGTATCAGCGAAAGGCAGATCAGTTGAAAAAACAATTTTATAGGTTTCATAATTCTCTTTTTATACGTTACTCCTTATCCCACCAAACTCTTTTGGTCCAGCTGTCTACGCCACCCAATGCTGGTAAAACTTTTTGGAAGTTTTCCTTATTTTGCTCCTCTTCCGTGAAAGGATATTCAAATCTCCTCGGGATGGTCAGGCTCTCTCCTGTTTCAGAGTCCCCTACTGCAGGGATTAAATTGGGAAAACCTGATCTTCTCCAGTTGGCATAGGCTTCAGGTCCGTTTAAGAATAAAGTAATCCAAAGTTGTTTATTGATGGTCTCTATCTCCCTGCCCGGAATCAATTGATTTCCCTGAATAAAAGTATTGATTTCGTTCGCCGGTACTGTTGGCCCTCCCGGGAAAAAGCTCAATTGCTGAAAAGCAGCAGTCAGTCCTTTTTCATAATGACTGGCAGCAGTTCCTCCAAATGATGGTCCAAACCGAACGGTAGCTTCTGCAAGCAACAGCTCGACCTCCGAGTAGGTAAGGTGCAAAAAGGGAGCATTGAATCGGAGGAGGAAATTTGCCGGTTGGGCTTTCTGGTCATTATTCACTGCAGTATAAGGCCCCTTTCCGGGAATATCAACAATAACATTCGATAAAAAGCCATCCCAGATGTAACGTCCGGGAATCACGCCAACATATCCTACTTTTTCGACCAGAGGCTCTGTAAGGTCAATCCGGCTTAATGGGTTTCCACCAGGAATATCCACATAATATTTCACCATATATTTCATTCTGGGATCGTTGGTTACCCGCAGCTGATCAAGAAATGGGGTCGTAAAACGCCCGGGAACACCCCCTCCGTTAAAGAAGGACGCCGAAACAGCATTTCCACGGATATTACCTTTCCCATCCTCGTAAGGATTCTGAACATCTTCATGATCTAACTTACAAACATCCTCATTGCTGGTAAATACCCCTTCATTATAGGCTTGCTGAGCTTCTGCCTGGGCTTTTGCAGGGTCACGCTTCACCAGTCGCATGGCCAGACGCAAATGAAGAGAGCTGGCAAATTTCTTCCAGGCATTGATGTCCCCACCATAAAACAAATCCCCCTTCACGATATCTTTCGCTGCATCAAGTTGCGCCCTTGCTGCCTTCAGCTCTTGGAAAAAACTCGTATATATTTCCTCCTGAGTATCAAATTTGGCTTTTGTTCCAAGACCAGCTTCACTATAAGGAAGGTCACCATATAAATCAGTCATCCTGGCAAAGTTGTATACCTTCATGATTCGGCAAACGGCATTCAGGTTTGTTTTATCGGGAACATTAGTCGTTCTTTTTACGGCATCTACTACATTCACGAGGTCAGTTCCATAGGAATCTTCCCAGAGTACCCCCATAATATTGGGATCCCGGAAATAAATTCCTCCCCAACGGTTGCTATATGGTCCTGCAATGTGTTGAACCAATGGCATGGTCATCATAAAAGTCGTTCTCTCATTTACGTTCAGGTCACCGGAAAACCGGAGCTGAATTAAAGAGAGCTGTACCGAAGGATCCAGATTAGAGGATCTCGTCGGATCAATATTTGTATCCCCAAATTTTTTGCAGGCACTAAAGGCCACTGCAATGGTTAATAGACTGAGGAGGTATGTCTTTAAAACTTTTTTCATTGTCATCTTATTTAAATACTTACCTGTTAAAATCTAAAATTTAAATTAAGGCCAAAGCTTCGTCTACCCGGCAGAGAGCCATATTCAATACCTTGCCCATTTCCATTATTATAATTGGAATCAGGATCAACATTGGGTACATTCTTATAAAGAATAAACGGGTTTCTGCTCACTATTCCTACCTGAACATCTTTCACTCCCCATCTGGAGGTCAGCGTTGAGGGAAGGCGGTAATTCAAAGTGATCTCTCTGATTTTGACATAAGAAGCATCATAAATAAAAGGCCTGGCTACAGAATTCGAAACATCCAGAATTCTTCCCCAATACACCGAAGGGTCCATTGCCTTCGTATTCTGGCTATATACAGGACTTCCATCTGTATTGGTCCCTGTTTGCACGACACCCACCGGCACTAGTCCTCTGACCATACCTGACGTTGTCCATTCCTGAATAGTTTTTCCTGCCGCCTGACGGTCCTCTTCAGATTTGATCCATTCGGCTCTTCCTCCCAGTGTTGTTTTTAAACTTCCGGCACCGGCAGCAGAATAATTGGTCAGAGACAGTAAATCAGCCCCAAACTTCAAGTCGAAAATCGTTCCCAGACTAAAGTTCTTGTACCTGAACGTACTGCTCAATCCTCCCGTCCAGTCAAAGATTCCCTTACCTATAATCTGTCTGGTAGGACTTAGCAAGGGTTGAAGATCTATTGGATTAAGAATAATATTTCCCTGAGGATCTTTTTGGTAGTCAAAGGCCAGAATTGCACCATAGGAAGCGCCTGGCTGTGCAACTACAGATACGCCCATCCAACGCGCGTCAGATAGACTTAAGAAAGGCGTTCCCGGTGCTAAAGACTCTACTTTATTTACATTTCTGGCAAAGCTGAAGTTTAGATTCCAGGTAAAGTCCTTGCTGCTGATCGGTGTGCCACTCAAAGCAATCTCTATTCCTTCGTTTGAAATCACCCCTGCGTTTTTGATCTCATTTCTATATCCGGATGAAGGAGGAACAGGTACAATATTCAGCTGATCTTTTGATTTTGAATTGTAATAGGTAAGGTCAAGCCCCAATCGCTGACCAAAGAATTTAAGTTCCGTTCCGAACTCATAAGAACGTGTCGTAGTCGGTTTCAGGTCTTTATTTGGTTTTATACTTGTAGAAATTCCTCCGATAGTCTGTCCCTTAAAAGGCAAAGGACTTGTGGCAAAGTAAGCATCCGTCAGGTAAGGATCCGTATCTGATGCCACCTGTGCGATGGATGCCCTGATTTTTCCGAATGATAAAATCTTTTTGTCCATTTTGAGCGCTTCCGTGAAGACAAAACTTCCGCTTAGTGAAGGATAGAGTTTGCTGTTTTTTCCTAAAGCAAGCGTAGAATAAGCATCCTGCCGAAGTGTTGCATCTACATATAGATAACCTTTATAACCAGCGGCGATAATTCCGTATACCGAATTAAAAGATTTCCGATAAGCGGTAGGCTGTACTGATTGAGAAGTATAACTGGTAGGAGTCACCACATCCAGTACCGTTTGATTTGTAAACTGGAGGATACTTCCATCTGCTCTGCTTCTGGTGATGCTACTTCCCAGACGGGCTGATAAATTTAAAGAAGGAGTGACCTGTCTTTCAGCAGAAAGCAATAAGTCGGCCTCGATGGTTTTCAGCTTTCTCTTAGTTTGATCCAGTGTTCCTGTAAGTGCACCCGGCGTAGATCTTGGACTAAACTTTTCAAACTCAAGGTCGGTCTGATCTGCAGATGCTCTTCCCTGAAGATTTAACCAGCTTAAAATGCTATAGTTGAGTTGCAATGTTCCCATTAAACGATCCTTTGTCGTTTTATTTCTCATCTCATTGATCACCCAGTAAGGATTCAGGCGATACTGGTTTCCATTATTCCAATCTAAATAACTGCCATCGGCATTTCTATATTCATTTTTAAACCGGGCCTGATCCACTGTATTTGCCAGGGAGAGGAAGCTATTTCCAATATTTGCAGGATCATCAGCCAGCGAAGGTCTGTTGTCTACCTTTTCATTCATATAAAAAGCCCTCGCTTCCAGGGTGATCTTAGATCCGAATTTAGAGCTTCCATTGAAGGTAAAGGAGTTTCTGTGCATTCCACTGGCAGGAATGATGTCCTTATTCGTCAGATTGGATGCAGAGAAACGGAAGGAAGAAACATCAGAGGCATTTGTAAAGGAAAGCGTATTGTTAAATGTTGATCCTGTTCTGAAAAATCCATCGATATTATTCTTCACATAGGCATAGGGCTTGCGTTCGCCCGTTCCGGTAATCACCATTAAATCTGGGTCAATTCTGGCACCAAAATTCTTCGTTAAAGTATTATAATCCTGTATGGCAAGTGTGTTCAGCTGTTGCTTGGTTCCCTGACCATATAGCGATTGATAGCCGTCGTAGCTGGTCAGCTGGCTTTCAACGGAAGATGTATTGTTAAATTCAATTCCCAGATCTTTTGATCCGATTCCTTTTTTAGTCGTGATCAGAATCACCCCATTAGCCGCTCTGGCGCCATATAACGCCGAAGCTGAAGCTCCTTTAAGGACACTGATTTTATCCACATCATCCGGATTGATGGCAGATATGGCATCCCCCAAATCCAGACCAGCAGCATATTGCCCTGAGCCAGTTCCTCCGTAATTAGAGTTGTCTATCGGAACCCCATCTACTACATACAATGGTTGGTTATTACCTGTCACGGTTGTGCTTCCTCTAATAATGACGCGGGAAGAACCTGCGGGGCCTCCTGCTGTTCCGGTAATGATTAATCCGGGAACTTTACCTGCTAAAGAGTTAATCACATTGATCTCTCTGGCTTTTTTAAGTCCCTTCCCATCTACTTCAGACACCGCATATCCTAAAGATTTCTGCTCTCTTTTAATTCCTAAGGCAGTTACCACTGCCTCTTGTAATTCGGTAGTCGCTTCTTTTAATACAATCGTTACACTTTTCTGCTGTTCATTCGCTACAATTGCCGCTTCCTGAAAGCCCAGCATCCTAAAACGAATCACATCACCATGATCTGCAGGGATAGAGAATGCACCATCAGCATTAGTTGCCACTGTTTTGTTGTTCTTCGTATTGACGACAACAACACCGGGAATACTGACTTTCTTTTCATCAGTCACTCTCCCTGTTAAGGTAAAAACAGCGCTAGTCCCTGGAACAGGCTGGTAAGACTGGATCATAATGGTCTGCCCATTGATCTGGTATTTTATGCTTACTTTTTTAGAGATGGCATTTAGAATTTCGTCAATCTTTTGTTTTTCAATCTTTAGGTCAATGCGTGTATTAACATTTAAGTCCAGTGGATTGTAAGAAAAATGAACCCCCGCCTCACCTTCAATTTGTTTAAAAGCACTGAGAACAGTTGTATTTTTCCAATTAAAGGAATATCGTTTATCCTTTGACTGCGCATATCCTGATAAGGAAATAATCAGGATAAAAGACAAACAGGCTTTCAATAGAAGCCCATAAAAAAAATAATAGGGGGGTAAGTTTTTTTTCATACTGGTTTGGTTGGTTAGTTTGGTTGGTTGTTACTTCTTGTCGAAATCGAGCGTTACGATATCATCTTTTATGGTGTAAGTAAAATGGTTAGAAAATCCTATGGCTTTAAGCACCTCGTTAAGCCCTTCATTGATGAATGTTCCCGTAAAAGCAATTGGTTTCTTAGGTTGGTTTCTACTCCGTACTTCAATACCGTAGATCTCTTTTAAAACTGATTTAATCTCTTTTAGAGAAGCCATTGAGAATACCAGTTTACGGTTTTTCCAATTGTCGATTGCCTCCAGGTTAAAGGTCGATTTGGCAAATTTGTCGGAAGTAACCTCTACCTGCTCACCCGGAACAAGTTGCAGATGGTCTACGACTTTCTCATTAACCAGGGAGCCGACACTCACTTTTCCGGAATTGAGCATGATGAGCGTATGTGCCCGGTTGTTGTAATTATTGATTTTGAAGGATGTTCCTAAAGCAGTTGTCGTTGTTTTACCAGAAATGACAATAAAAGGCTTTTCTTTATTTTGAGCGACCTCAAAATAGGCCTCCCCATTTAACCAAAGAACTCTCTTTTCCTGATTATAATGATCATCCAGTTTAAGCTCCGTTGACCCGTTAATGGTTACTTTAGTTCCATCACTGAGGGTTAGGGTCTTTCTTTCATTATAGGCCGTTTTCAGGAGCATACTGTTGCCCCCGGCGGCATATGGCTGAATTTGATTCCCATATTCCTTTTTGTTGAATAAGGCATAGACCCCAATGCAAAGCAGAATTGCAGCAGCAATAGATATCCAGGAACTACGACTCATGAGGCGCCTTACCGGCACATCTTCTATGAGCCCAATTTCCTGTTCCGTACGTTCTATGACTAGCTTAAGTTTGTTTAGCTCCTGTTGTTTTTCCCGGGGATCAACCTTTACAGCGAGTAAAAAGAAAAGCGTTTTTGCTTTATGGATCTTTTCTTCCAGCTCAGGTTGTTCCTTCAGGATATTTTTCCAGAATAAAACATCTTCCTGAGGACCTCCCAGGCAATAATTAACAAAGCTTTCTTCAGTTAAAAAGTCTTCAATGGCATAAGCATCGTATTTCATTCCAGCGGTTATATGGGTTTACCAATACAAGTGCAGGAAGAATTGATTTTTTACCAAAGGATTTTGAAATATATTTTTTAGGGACAAAAACTTCAGGTTAACCATTAAAAATTGACAGGTCCGCTCATCGGGCTGCTACAACAAAAAGGTTCCATTTTAACATTTTATGAGCGGACACTGTGTTCTTTGAAGTTCTATATAAGAAGGATTAAACAACAATAGAAAACTCGGTCTTTCCTTTTTGATTCGTACTGAGGGCAAATGAGAATCCATGCTTGATCAGAATATCCTTAATAAGTGTCAATCCAATTCCCTGCCCATCAGCCTTGGTACTGAAAAAAGGACGAAACAGCTGCGCCTCTGCCTCCACTGAAATTCCCCTTCCATTGTCTCTAACGATCAGTCTTTGTGGAAAGTTTTCTGTCACAAAGGTGACGATTCCTTCTGTTCTCACATCAATAGCTTCAATGGCATTTTTCACCACATTAATCAATACTTGTTCCATCTGTAACTGATCAGCAAAGATCACCATAGGAACTTTATGAAATGCAAACTCAAAGCTCGTATTCTTTGCCTTTGCTGTCTCCGACAGCAAGGTGGTGACTGCATAAATTAAATCATGCAGATCGACATATTGCTTGCTAGGTTCGGGTAACCGAACAACGTCTGCCAGATTCCTCATGAATATATTGAGGTTATGATTTCGATCTATAGCCACCTGCAATGCATTTGCCAGGCGGCTATTTTCTCCACGGTCCAATTCGATAACCAGCGCAGAATCCAGAATTGAATTTACAGGTCCGATGGTATTGTTTACCTCATGTGCCATCATCCTGATCACCTTTCCATAGGCTTGTTTCTCTGCTTCCAGTAGCTCAGTCGTCAGTTCCTGAATGATGACAAAATTCCGGGGAAAGCCCTGGTCTAAAAATTCAGAGACCTGAATCTTATAAGTCTCCGAACCACCGTTAAGGGTAACCGTTTTAGATTTTCCCTTCATCAGCAGACGAACCTCATCGATGATCGGATGGTCAATATCTTTCAATAACCAGCCTTCAAAGGAAATGGCATGCAAAATTTTCTTCGCTGCGGGATTGACCTGCTGAACACGCTGATCATGATCAAGGATGACAATTCCCACCGGAGAGCTGAAAATTAATTTGTCCAGAAAAAAATGCTGCTCTTGCTGTAATGTTCTTTCCTTTCTCAATTCTTCAATCATCTGATTATATACACCAATCAGTTCGTCCATTTCAAAAGTGCCGCTTTCCACAAATTTAACGGTAAAATCTCGATCTCTGATCGCCTCTGCCCCTTGCACCAACAGCCTCAACGGACGGATCATCTGATTATATAATTGCCAGGATATTAAAATTGAGCCCAGAATAAAAACCTCCGACAAAAGAAAAAAAGGTTTGTTCTTTTCAAAAACAAGGAAGCTCAAAAACAGCGCGACTGCATGTAAGATACATACGAATAAAAGATATTTAGTCCGAAGTTTCATCGTAGGGAATATTATATTTATCTAGCCGCCTATATAAAGCACTCCTCGTGATTCCTAAAGCTAAAGCCGCTTTGGAAATGCGGTTATGATGGAACTGAAGTGCCCGTTTAATCATTAATATTTCTGTTTCTTCCAATGTCATAGCGCCTACATCAGGTAATTTCGGATGGTTAATGACAGAAGGTTGCTTTTCTATATGGGTCAGAAAATCGGCAACATCGAGTAAATCTCCCCTGCTGACTAATACAGATCTTTCCACCATATTTTTCAACTGACGTATATTTCCCGGCAATGGCAACTGCTTCAACCATTTCATTGCTTCCTGCGTTACCTGCAATTTTGGCCGGTTATAGAGCTGCCGAAGGTTGCTGATCATAAAATCTATCAGCAAAGGAATGTCCTTATTCCGTTCTCTTAAAGCCGGCAGTTTAAGCGTAATCAAATTGATCCTATACAGCAAATCTTCCCTAAAGGTTCCTTTAGCTACCATTTCTGCGAGGTTTTTATTCGTCGCACAAATTATCCTCACGTCAACTGTTCTTGTCCTGCTATTTCCCAAAACCTCATAACTACGATCTTGCAGCACCCGTAGCAACTTGACCTGGCTACCAGCGTCAAGATCGCCAATCTCATCCAGAAAGATCGTCCCTTTGTTGGCCATCTCAAAGCGGCCCGTACGATCAGTCCTCGCATCCGTAAAAGCACCTCTCACATGTCCGAACATCTCACTTTCAAACAAAGAAGTAGAAATCCCTCCCAGGTTTACTTTGATGAAAGGACGGTTTCTACGCAGGCTATTTTGATGTATGGCCTCCGCAATGAGCTCCTTTCCAGTTCCACTTTCCCCGGTAATCAATACTGAAGCATCGGTTTTCGACACCCGTCCGGCAATCTCCAGTAGCTCCAGCATATCCTTATCCTCAGCAATGATAGACTGAAAATTATATTCCTTATCCAATTGCTTCCTGCCGGACTGACCTGGCTTCTGATCTTTTAAGGTAATCAATGTCTTCACGGATTGCAACAGGTGCTCATTTCCCCAAGGCTTATTGATGAAATCATTTGCACCCAGCTTCATGCCCTGTACTGCAAGGTCTATACTCGCCCAGCCGGTAATCAGGATCACCGGCACTTGCGTGTCCAGTTCCCTGATCTGTTGCAATAGCTGCATTCCTTCCTTTCCGGAAGTATCAATTGAAAAATTAAGATCAAGGATGATCAAGGCTACATCCTCTTTCTTCAGTAAATCAAGGCCTTCCGCAGCATTGGCTACGGCTGAAACGTCATAGTTTTTCTGTTCCAGTAAAAGCATCAGGGAAGTCCGAACGGCAATATCATCATCAATTATAAGGATCATCGGCTATGGCGTTTAAAAGGCTTTTCAAAAGTATCTTTATTCTTCATGCAATGCAACAGCAGGATAAATCGCCGCAGCTTGTTTCCCCGGATACAGGGCACACAAAATCACCAGCAAATAGATGAACACGATGGCCAAAAATTGTGCCGTCAGATAAACAGATACCGGTAGATCAAAGACATTTAATAACGGAAATTGAATGGCAAAAAAAGACCCGATGATCAGAGAAAAAGTAGCCAGAACTACCGCTTCACCAACCAATTGTCCGGATACCGATGAGGCAGTTGCCCCGATTGCTCTTCTTAACCCAATCTCTCCCCTTCTCTTATTGATATTATACCACAATACCCCAAATATTCCGAGCGCAACGTTAAAAATCAGGAAGCCGGCGACAATGAAAAAGATAACCATAGGAATGGTGGTTTCCTTATTCTTACTGGTCCGGAGATCAGATAAATGTTTAATTTCCAGATTGGAACTCTTCATCGTAGAGGCGATCAGTTTATACACTTTACCTTCAAACGCTGCATCTGCCCCGGCTGCAACTCTGATTAAAATATTAGTGATATCTTTGATATTACTGGTGTCAATCCGGGTAAAGATTGCCGGACTGGGTGCTTTAAAATCACTCTTATCCTTAAAGCTTTGAACCACGCCAATCACCTTCTGCTCTTCTCCGTCAAGGGAAACGATTTTTCCTAATGCCTCTCCTGATCCAAATAACTGTTCTTTACCACATTCGTCAATAATTAATGATTTTTTTGTAACAGCATTGTCCTCCGCAGAAAACCATCTTCCTGAAAGCAATTGCATCTGAAGTACGTTCTTATAGGAAATTTCTGAACGATAGATATCTGTAATTATTTCTTTTCCTTTATAGTTGACAGTTGTACGGTACATGCTGCTTGAAAATGGCACATTGGGAGAAGTAAAACTTAACTCTTTGATCTGAGGAAGACTTTTTAATACGTTTCTTAAGTTCTCGTGCATCAGTCCGACAGAATCTTTGTCCTTGCTCTCCCTCAAATCTCCCAGACTCACAGACCATACCTGCTCGTAGTCAAAACCTCTCGGCAGTTTATAATTCCTGTAATTATGAACCAACAGTGTAAATACCGCAAAGATGACCATAAAGGAAATCAGGACTTCTGAAATCAATAGGAAATTCTCCTTCTTTTTATTCCAGATCAATTTGAATAAATGCTTAAACATATCTTTTATATTTTAATTATTGGCTTTTAATGCAGTAACTACATTTAGTTTAGACATTCTCCAGGCTGGATAAACCCCAGACATCAGACCGAATATCAGGCAAGCCAGCAGGCTATAGCCCAAGACCGTAAGGTTGATGGTTAAATTCATATGAGTAATCAAATTACTGGAGTTCAGTACAGAAATGATAAGAAGAGACAAAAGCACACCCAATATTCCGCCAAGTACCGTAAGGATCATATTCTCTACGATAAATTGTCCAACCAGGGCTCTGCTTGATGCACCGAATGCTTTTCTGACACCGATTTCCGAAGACCTCTCCATAATTCTGCTTACGTTAATATTTACCAGATTGATAGTTGGCAGCAACATAAAAAGAAAGACAAAAATACCGATCATCAGAAAAAACCGGTCTTTACCAGCCCGCTCTTCATTACCGAACACCTCCCGGGTAAAACTTTCCAGGTAGCTGTCAGGGTAGCTCAAAAGAATCTCCTGATTTTTCTCTGGGTGTGGTACTTTTTTTAGCAACTGGCTGTATTCTTCTTTAATTAAAGGTAGGTCTGCTGTCGACTTTGCAAGTAACGTGACCATATATTCCCCCAACAATGAGGTTCCTTTAAGCCCTGATTTCGCCAATGTATAAGGAAGGTAAATATCCGAATAGGCATACATCATAGTCGCAGGGACATTTTTAACCACCCCAATTACCCTATATTTAACATTATTTGCTTCCACATCTTTTCCGAGAGCAAGTGCCTCTTCGCCAAAATATTTAATTCGGGTATCTTCAGAAATTACCGCTACCTGAGCCGCATTTTCTAAATCATGGCCATTGAAAGGTTTTCCTTCTACAAATTCAAATTGGTAAACCTCCCAGAAAGGTACATTGGTATACATGAGCTCTACTTCCATTTTTTTATTATTCTGGTAAGCATTTGTTGTACTCCGTCCGGTGTGAATCGCAATTTTCTCAGGGGTCTTCATCTTAGACACAAAATTATTTACGAAATAAAAACTGGCAGGACTCTTAGAAGTGTAGTTTTCCTTATTAGACTTCAACACAATCTTATTAATGAACAGCTCCTTAGAACGGTTCACATCGGGATAGGCAGGACTTGTCAAAACGTCCAGAAAAGCAGTTAGCACAATCAGGATGGTCAGTGTTAAGCTGATCCCGAATAAGCTGATGAAGGTGAAGAACTTTCTTCTCTTCAACACAGCAATAGCGATTTTAAAGTAATTCTTTAACATATCTATTTCCCCTATTGAACTTGTGATCCATCAAATAAGCGCAGCAGGCGATGTGTGCGTTGAGCCATATTTGGATCATGGGTTACCATAACGATCGTCGTTCCATCTACCCTGTTTAATTCCAGCAGGATGTTCATGATTTCATTTCCCATGGCGCTGTCCAGATTTCCTGTAGGCTCATCCGCAAGAATGATCTCCGGCTTGCCTACAATGGCCCGGGCAATTGCGACTCTCTGTTTCTGTCCACCCGAAAGTTGTGTTGGAAAATGTTTGACCCTATTGCTCAACCCCACCTTTTCCAGTGCCTCCAGGGCCAACATCCTCCGCTCTTTCGCACTTGAATTCCTGTATAATAGGGGCAGCTCTACATTGTCCAGCACCTGAAGGTCATTGATCAGGTGATAGCTCTGAAAGATAAAACCGATCTTACTATTTCTGAAATGGGCAAGTTTGCGGTCATTCAGCTGAAGCGTTTGCTGGCTATCGATTACCACATCTCCTTTAGAAGGCGCATCTAACAACCCCATCAGATTTAGTAAAGTACTTTTTCCACAACCTGAAGGCCCCATGATAGAAAGAAACTCTCCTTTCTCTACCTGAAGACTAATGTTATGTAATGCCTGTGTTTCCACCGTATCCGTACGGTAGACCTTCTCAATGTTTTTTAATTGTATCATATCTTATGTATGTTATATTTTTATTTTCTCATTTTTCTCGAAGTCAAACAGCGATAAATAACGGAGCTGGTAGTAGGCCCCCCAAAAATCACGTAAAGAATTGATATAATCCCGCTTTGCCTGATCGTTTTCCTGAAAGGCAATACTCAGGTCTGTAATGCTCAAATTCCCTAGTACATAACGCTCCTTTGCAATCTGATACTTTTCCGAGGCGATCTCTTCTGCTTTAGCGTTTAAGGAAATTTGATCTTTCATCATCTCAAATAGATTTACCTCAGTGATGATCTTCTGCGTAAAGTTCTGTTTGTCCTGCTCTACCGAATACTGGGTAAACTGCTGATTAGCCAAGGCCGTTTTCTTTCTTGATTTCTGCCGTCCCCAATCCAGAATTGGAATTTCCAATGTCAGCTCCAGCAATTGTTGGTCTTTTGGGTTTTGATAAACACTGCTGATGTTCCTTCCGCTTTTTGAAAAGCCCAGTTTAGCATTTAAAGTAGCATTCAGCCCATTGTCTCCTTTCGCTTTTGCCACATCCCGCCTTGCTTCTTCTAAACGTCTGCCGAAGGCAATAGCATCAGAACGGTTTTGAAAAGCTTCTTTTAGTGCCTGTTCCAGCACCACCTTCATCGTTATGGTTGACTGAGGTAAAGAAAGCTTAATCTTATCCGTGCTTTGCAAGCCTGTATAAGTTTTAAGATTATAACTGGCCACTTCCATATCACGCTTTGCGATTCCTACGGCCTTCTCTGCCTTCAATGCTTCCAGTTGTAATTGAAGGATCTCATTTTTGGAGACCTTCCCCATCTCAAATTTCGTATTTGCGATTTGCTGAATAGCAGCGGTATTCCGTCTATTGGTTTCTGCAATCTGCAGATCTACCTGTGCCAATAAGAGTTCAAAGAAATAATTACTGGCATTTATGGAGATCTGTTCCATTGATTCAATATAAGCCTGCTGACTTTCATTGTACTTTAATGGCTCTATTCTACGGTCCCATTTTAAGGTATTAAACTGAAACAATGGTTGTTCATATCCAACACCATAGGGTACTCCGTTGTAAATTGTACTGTTCCGGTCAAAATCATCAAATCGTTGTAAGGAGGTTGTCCCAAAAATTGTTCCTCCTGTCTGCGCAATACGCTGACTAAAAGAAAGATCTAAAGAAGAGTTATTGTTCCTCACTTGCCGGAAATCTATCGTGCCGTCTGGTTGCTGAACGGAGATAGAGGACTTGCTATAGCCTGGTAAAATTCCTTTTAATGATAGCTGAGGCTGATAGTTAGACTTGTAAGTCATCCATTCCCAATATCGCGTCTCTTTTAAGGTAGCAGCCTGCTTCGCAGCAATGGACTTCTCTTTTGCCATCGCAACGACTTCTGTCAGACTAAGTCTGAGCGTATCTGTAGATTGTGCTGAAACTTGTTTAAACAGCACAATTAAAGGCATTAGAAAGAAAGTGTAATGTGTTTTCATCTTTCCTTTATTTTTTAATCTTGATCTGACTGATATTCTTAAATTCTTTCAGATCTGAGGTAATGATCACATCTCCTTCTTTCAGCTGGTCTTTCAATTCCACATAATCAAAATTACTTAAGCCGATCTGCACCAGCTTCCGACTGGCAGTACCATCCTTCAAAACATAAATATATTGTGAAGGTGTTCCCTGAAAAGCAGGACCATTGTTTACCCTCAATACCTGCTCATGCTGATCAGTCACTAAAAACACGTCTGCTTTCAGGTTTGGACGGAACAACTTGTTGTTACTGCTATCGGGTTTAATATCAAATGATACTGTTGCATTCTGAACTGATGGATAGATGTTGACCACCTTTCCCCTGACCTGAGTTTCCCCAATCCGAATAATTGCAGCCATACCGGTCTTCAACAAATCAATATTATTGTCGGAAATTGTTCCTTTTACTTTAAATCCTGAAAGGTCTGCAATCCTGGCCAACACTTCTCCTGGCTGAACAGTAGCCCCAATATTTTTATTCACCCAGGTCACCACACCATTCCGACTAGCCTGAATATTTGCCTGTTTTAGTTTTCGGTCAAGTAGGTCCAGATCATTTTGCTGGATACTCGCCGCCAATTCTACCTCTTTCATCTGCAGGCGCATACTTTGTTGCTTACTGCTGATCTCATTCTCCAATTGTTGCTTTTCCAACTGGGCGACTTTAAGATTTAATTCGGCCTGCTCTACATCTTCACGTGTCCCCCCGCCGGCCTTCAACAATCGTTTTGCATTTTCTACCGATGCTTTCAGGCTATTGATTCTTAATTGTTTGATATTATTATTCGATTTAATATCGTAAAAACTTTTATCCAGGTCCAGCTTTATTTTGCGGATGTCATTTTGTTTGGATTCCAGCTGGAACTTCAATTTCTCATATTCCATTTGAGCGGCAGATTTATCCAGCATCAGGATGGATTGTCCTGCCGCGATCTTACTCCCGGCATCTAACAATACTTTCTGAACAGATGCAGCAATAGGACTGCTAATCACTTCTTCAAATTCCGGTAGGACTTCTCCAGAGGCATTGATGGTATTTTCAATATTACCACGACTAACAACCGCTGTCGTAATTTCCGATTGATGGAGGGTAGATCCCAGACTATAGCGCATAACAAAAATAACAACGACCATCAGGATCAGTCCTAAGAATACATAGCGTATCGTTTTCCTCTTCTTTCCTGATAAAACCTGCTGTTCGATATTTCTGTCCATTGCTTATATTTTAGTTGCAGGTATCCAAAGGATATGCCACAACTAATCATCTAACAAACAACCAATTAAAGATTTAAATAAAATAGAAAACGGTCGATATCGGACAAAATGATCGATATCAGAGCAGCATTACGTTCGATTCTTTTCCGCCTAATTTTTAATCATTCTAAATTATGTTAACTTTGCAGCTTAATCAACGTAAATCGTGTCAGGACAACCTACATCTCCTTCAAAAGGACAGATCAAAATTGATGAGACCTCATTCTTTCATCTCTACCAAACCTATTGGAAGAAATTATATCAATTGGCCTATAAATATCTGGGGGATGTTTACCGTGCTGAAGGACTTGTGCAAGAAGTTTTCACCTCCATTTGGCAGCGAAAAGATAAGATTCTATTAGAAGAGGAAACGGTAGAGAACTATCTGGTGCGCGCGGTCCGTTTTCGAATTGCAAGAAGCTATAGTGATGAAATCCGAAAGACCAAGAAAATGGATGAATTGCTCAGCAGGCAGAACAACTCCGACTCCCATACCGAAGAGCAAATATTATATACCTTTTTGAGAGCCGAAATTGACAAACTGGTTAAGTTGCTTCCCCAGCGCTGTAAAGCTGTTTATGAGCTCAGTCGTAATGAAGGCCTCAATAATCGGGAGATTGCTGTAAACCTCTTGATCTCCGAGAAAACCGTAGAAAATCAACTCACTAAAGCTTTAAAATTCATACGCAAAGGGTTGGAACAATATCCTATTAGTTAAATGATCTAAATACATAGGGACAAGCCCTTGTCGTGATATTACTATAATAACAATCCATAATTATGAACCCGGAAACACTAAAAAAATGCTTATCAGGTGAAGCTTCGAAAGAAGAGTGGATCGCTTATCAGCAATGGCTTGAGGGAGCGGATGAAGATGATGATATTACCGAAATTGGCACCGAAGAAGGTGCTGACTCCCGTATCTGGCTGCAGATTCAAGGAGAAAATCAAAAGCAATACCGTTTCCATAAATATAAAATATATACACTATGGGGAGCTGTGGCTGCGAGCTTAGTGTTGATCAGTGCACTCCTGATTTTCTCCCAAAAGCAAACGCTTCAGTCCAATCAGCAAATGGTCTTTCAGTCTGACAGCTCCCAACCTTTCCTGGAAAAAGAATTCGAAGGTCTGTTGATGAAACTCGGAACAAACAGCAAAGTAAAAATGCAAAGTCAAATAGATAATGACATAGATATCCAGCTTTCAGGTAATATGATGCTCAGTAACACCTCTACTCAGGATAAATATACCCAAGTGTTATATACCGCATCCGACGGTCATCAAATCAGCAAAAAAATCTGCCTGAAGAAAGGACAGAAATACCTCCTTGCCTATTACCCGCTCAAAAAAGACAAACTCCTGGTTATAGAGAATCATGTGCTTATGGACATGCCTCCAGCCCTGGTCATGAACCTGAAGAACGATTTTGGCTTGCTTTAAGCAACACATTCAATCTAAGCGAATTATTTCCTAAAACGATCTGACAACAAGATCCATCTGGCTGTTTATGATACAGAACAGTATTCACACGCGTTTCCTTTTTCATTACGGTCAATTATTTAAATTTATTCTAAATAATATAGGGGAAAAGTGCTGCTCATGATAATAGTATATAAGAGCTGGATTGAATATGAAGAATGAACTATTAAACTTACCGGAAGAAGAGATAAATGTTGATCAAAATGACTGCAATGTCAATGAATTAGCACAGGTATTTTTAAGAGCGGAAAATGCAAAAGGATCCTATCTAACCCCATTTGATCGTTTATTACTCGAATTTCTCTATACTGAAAAGGTAGTTATCAATACCGAAGAACTTTGGATGACCCTTAAAAGAGAAGGTGTAAAGATCAGTATCGCCACAGTACAACTTTGTCTAAATAGATTTCATCGTTGTGGCCTCCTGGAGAAGCAAAGACTGGAGGGCGAAAAGAAACACTGTTACTCTTTCATCAACTAGCCCTCCTGCCATTTTATTTTATTCTGTCCTTAAGCTCCTGACTTCCCGTGCTGCGTGCCTTTTCTGCAGAAGGGCCCGAACCAAAACGATAAGAGAAGGAAAGGATTACCGAACGACTATCCGGACGTTCATAACTGTACGTCTGAATTCCTCCGTAATTGGCCGAGTACTTATATTGAGTACTCTTAAAAAGATCATTAACCATCAGGTTAAGGCTGGCCTTTCCCTGCATCAATTCCTTTTTCGCCCCTACTGAAACCACATAATAGCCCTTAGTACTGAAAACACCGGATAGCGCTTTAGAACGATACAAACCATTAAGCTCGGCTTTCAAGCCTTGCCCTATTTTAAAAGAATTTTGGGAATCAAACGTGAAACTATTTCCTTTCAAAGCAGTCCTAATTCCTTTATCATTTACTGTAAATTCATTCCGGAACAGATTGGCAAACTGTGTTCCTGTCCACCAGGCAGTAAAATCAGTTGAACCGGTAATGCTCAATCCATAGTTGACAAAAGTGGCCAGGTTTTCGGGTTTCAAAAAAGTCATATTCTGTGCTCCAAAACCACCCAGAATATTACTAATCACATCATTACTTCGACTATAAGTCAGGTTAGCATGATACTTCGATTTAAAGCTATATCCCAACTCGAAGGAGTTCACAATCGCTGGCTGCAGATAAGGATTTCCTTCTTCGTAGCTAAAAGGGTCAACATATATCCGAAAAGGGTTCAGATCCCAATAACTAGGACGTTCAATTCTTTTGCTGTAACCAATTTGTAGTTTATGATTTTCATTAAGTTCCTGATTCAGGAAGACACTGGGAAACACTTTAAAATATTCCCGCGTTACTAAAGAATCCGTAGTAATCTGATGTCCTCTGGTGAAAGTATATTCCCCTCTCAGACCGACCTGAAAGCTGAATTTCCCAAAAGCATATTTCAGGTTAATATAGCCTGCCTGGATTTGCTCTTTATACTTAAAGTGATTGCTAGTGCCAGCATCCGGCAGATAAATTTCATTCTTTAAGGTATCATACTTTAGGTTATTCTCCGTCTGTACATAGCTGCCTTTCCAACCACTTTCCAATTTTCCGGAGCTCCCTAATGGCAAGGTATAATCCAATTTAGCCACGTAGATGTCATTGTTGGAAGGAAGATCTCCGCGGCGGGAGCCTGGTGCCCGGAGTACTGCCCCTGATGGATCCGTATACCGGGTATCTAATTGCTGATCCATTTTAGAGAAATGGCTCACATAATCCATATCCAGTGTAAATTCATGTCCCTTATCATCGAAACGGTGAAGATAATTCACATTGTAAAGCATATCCTCCCATCTTTCCTTTCCTTCTGTAAGCGTCCTGGTATCCCATAACTGTTCATTTCCAGTCCCATTGTATAAGCTGTTTTTTGTTTTTTGAAGAGAAGGATACTTACCAACCCCACCATTGATCAAAAAGCCCAAAGTATTCTTCTCATTGAGAAATACATCCAGACCGGCGCGAAAATTCTGGGACCGCAATTTTGCAGTTTCTACCGTTTCCTGTCGTGAAATCCGCGAAGGCACCTGTGTTGCTGCCTGGTTGGTAAAAAATGTACGGTCGGTATTGGTATTTCCTTTTAAATTCTGGAAAAAGTAATTGTAATTTCCAAAAACATTGATTTTCTCCATTCGGTAATTGAGATCAGTCCCTCCACCAATACGAGCTCCTCTTCCAGCACCCCCATTAACAGAAACATTTCCATTCAACCCCGTTTTTACATTTTTCTTAAGCAGGATATTGATGATTCCTCCCTTACCCGCAGCATCATAGCGTGCTGAAGGATTTGCCATGATTTCTATTCTGGATACGGTATTCGATGCGGTTCCACGAAGCAGGTTTGCCAGTTGGCTTCCCGACAAATAAGTCAGCTTTCCATTGATCATAACCATAGTTCCGGGTCTGCCTTTCAAGCTAATTTCCCCACTGTCGTCGATAGCTACACCGGGTGCTTTTGATAGCAATTCCAAAGCAGTGCTTCCCTGGCTAAGAACGCTGTTTTCTATATTCATCACCATTCTGTCGAGTCGCTGCTCGAGCAATGGTCTGGAAGCAGCAATTTCTACTGTCTGAAGAAGACGAGTGTCTTCTAACAGCTTAATACTCCCTAAAGAAAGAACCTGATGCGGTCCACTTAGGTCCAAGATATGACTGGTATAACTCAAATATCCAATGTAATTGATTTTAACTTTGTAGCTTCCTTTGGGAACCCCATTCAGCTGAAAATATCCCAGGGAATCAGTCATTGCGGTGGTCACTTTTAGTGAATCCGGAGATTTAAAAAGGTAAATTCCGGCATAACCAACAGGTTTCTCCTTCTCATCTACCAGTCGGCCGGTAATACGGTGAGGCTGAGCATGAACATACAGAGAACAAATAAACAAACATAAAAAGGACAGTGCTGCTTTCATATATTGGGGATCATTTAAAAAATTAAGGTTGCGGTATCAATTTTCTCTTTGCGTTGGCTGCTTTCAGAAGAGCGGGCATTTATTTTTTTAAACAACATGGATAAAATATAAAGGCATAGCGGTCCCTGTAACAAAAAATG
>Ga0307414_10000532_pt1 | contig 19800 bp, 15 predicted proteins | sample DK1Ometagenome_FD_203804 | JGI IMG/M metagenome (GOLD analysis project Ga0307414, IMG submission 203804) | Maize rhizosphere microbial communities from greenhouse at UC Davis, California, United States - DK15-O-3 | ecosystem: Host-associated > Plants > Roots > Rhizosphere > Soil | place: USA... | reverse complement strand
GGTCCGCCAGGGGATTCATGCCGGTGCGAGCCAGATGAATGCTCACGACCTCCGCCCCCATGGCCTGCAAGGCTTCTCTCGTCGGCTCGTCGATGGCCGGCGCGACGGCGGTGACGCGCCAGCCGCGCTCAACCATGGCGGCGATCATCGGCCCCCGGAAATTGATCAGGGAGGGGCCGTAGGAACCCAGAACGACAATGCTGAAACGAGGACTCACAGAATCTCCGGCGGCCGATTGGAAGGACAGCTATTCACAGCGCTGCAACGTTAGGGCTATAGCCCCTCCCAGGGCCTCAAGCGCAATAGGATCGGCATGTTCAAGGGCAGGACTCTATTCATAAGCGGCGGCACGGGGTCCTTCGGCACGACGGTTCTGAACCGCTTCATAAGCGAACCGTTCGACGAGATACGCATCTACAGCCGTGACGAGAAGAAGCAGGAAGATCAGCGCAACCGCTTCTCCGATCCCCGGCTGAGCTATTACATCGGCGACGTCCGCGACGCGGATGCGGTGCGCAGCGCCACGCGGGGGGTGGATTTCATCTTCCACGCCGCGGCGCTCAAACAGGTGCCGTCCTGCGAGTTCCACCCGTCGGAAGCCCTGCGGACCAACGTCATCGGCGGTGAGAACGTCATCGAGGCGGCCATCATCAACAAGGTGTCGCGGGTGATCTGCCTGTCCACCGACAAGGCTGTCTATCCGATCAACGCCATGGGCATCTCCAAGGCCTTGATGGAGAAGGTGATGGTGGCCAAGGCCCGCACGGCCGGCCCGGACACCGTGATCTGCGGGACCCGCTACGGCAATGTGCTGGCCTCGCGCGGCTCGGTGGTGCCCCTGTTCGTGCGCCAGTTGCGCGAAGGCAAGCCGCTGACCATCACCGACCCGGACATGACGCGCTTCATCATGACCCTGCCCGAGGCGGTCGATCTGGTGCTGCACGCCTTCACCGAGGGTCGCAACGGCGACCTTTTCGTGCAGAAGGCGCCGGGCGTGACCATCGCCGACCTGGCCAAGGCGGTGCTGGAGGTGATGGGCCAGCCCGACCACCCCATCAAGATCATCGGCACGCGCCACGGGGAGAAGCAGTACGAAGCGCTTCTCAGCCGCGAGGAGCGCGCCATCGCCGAGGATCAGGGTCGCTATTTCCGGGTCGCCCCCGACTATCGCAACCTGAACTACGCGGCCTATGAGGCCCAGGGCGAAAAACGGCTGACCGAGGCCGTTGACTACAACTCGCACAACACCGAACGGCTGGACGTCGCCGGCATGGCCGCCATCCTGCGCGAGCTCGACTATATGAAGCGCGTCCTGGCCGGAGAGTCGCCGGAGGGCGACGCAGCGTGACCGTGCGAGTTTTGATTACCGGAGCCGGGGGCTTCATTGGCCGCAATCTGAGCTTGCGCTTGTCCGAGATCGACTCGATCAGTGTGCTCAAGCTCACTCGCGAGAGCGACCAGAAGGCTTTGCGCGCATCCATCGCGGAAGCCGACTTCATCATACATCTTGCTGGCGTGAACCGCCCAACGGACCCGGCCGACTTCGACGCGGGCAACCATCAAGCGACGCGGGAGCTTGCCACCGCCATCGAGGATTCAGGCAAAGCAATTCCTATTGCATTCGCGTCCTCGACAAAGGTGACCGAAAACTCGGCTTATGGGCAGAGCAAGCTGGCCGCTGAGCAGGCGCTGCTAGAGTATGGAACGAGATCGGGTGCCAGCGTCTACTTAATGCGCTTACCCAATGTATTTGGGAAATGGGCACGCCCAAACTATAATTCAGCCGTAGCGACATTTTGCTATAATATCGCGCGGGGCTTGCCTATCCGGGTCGATAACCCTAGCGCATCTTTGACGTTAATTTACATTGATGATCTTGCAGATGCCATAATTGATCTGATTGCTAGGCAGCCATCTTTGCGCGGAACTATCGAAGTTGGACCGACCTACTCTGCGACGGTGGGTGAAATCGCGGAGATTATTCAGGGATTTCGTGAAGACCGAACCCGCGGACTGATCGGAAGCGTGGGCATCGGCCTTAGCCGCGCACTGTACGCCACGTACATCGCCGGTCTCCCTACGGGACAGTTCAGTTACGAGGTAGCGGGCCATGTGGACCCGCGCGGCACGTTCGTCGAGCTGCTCAAGACTCGAACTTCTGGTCAATTCTCGTATTTCACCGCCCACCCTGGAGTTACTAGAGGTGGGCACTATCATCACAGCAAAGTTGAGAAATTTCTCGTATTGCAAGGCCAAGCAGTATTCCGCTTTCGCCACATGGTGACTGGTGAACAACACGAGGTCCGGACAAGCGGCGACAACCCCACTGTAGTAGAGACTATTCCGGGTTGGACGCACGACATAACCAACGTCAGCGGCGAAACCTTGATCTGTATGCTTTGGGCAAACGAGATATTTGACCGTGAGCGGCCTGACACGATTGCAGAGATTCTTTGAATGCCAAGCCTGAAGCTGATGACCGTTCTGGGCACCCGGCCCGAGATCATCCGCCTGTCGCGGACCATCGCGGCCTGCGACCGGCATTTCGACCATGTGCTGGTCCATACCGGCCAGAACTACGACTACGAACTCAACGAGATCTTCTTCAGCGATCTGGAGGTCCGCAAGCCGGATCATTTCCTGAACGCCGCCGGCGCCACCGCCGGCGAGACCATCGGCCAGGTCATCATGGCGGTCGACCGGCTGCTGGACGAGGTCAAGCCGGACGCCCTGCTGGTTCTGGGCGACACCAACAGCTGCCTGGCGGTGATCCCCGCCAAGCGGCGGCGCATTCCGATCTTCCACATGGAGGCCGGCAACCGCTGCTTCGACCAGCGCGTGCCCGAAGAGACCAACCGCAAGATCATCGACCACACCGCCGACATCAACCTGACCTACTCGCAGATCGCCCGCGAGTATCTGCTGGCCGAGGGCATGGCGCCCGACCGGGTCATCGTCACCGGCAGCCCGATGATGGAGGTGCTGACCGCCTATCGTGACCGGATCGACGCTTCCACCGCCCTGGCGGACCACGATGTCGAGGCCGGGCGCTATTTCGTGGTCAGCGCCCACCGCGAGGAGAACGTCGACTCCGAGCCCCAGATCCGGCGCCTGTGCGACTGCCTCAACACCGTGGCCGAGCGCTATGGGGAGCCGGTGCTGGTCAGCACCCACCCGCGCACCCGCCAGCGTATCGAGCGCTTCGGCCTGACCTTCCATGACCAGGTGCGCCTGCTCAAGCCGCTGGGCTTCCTCGACTATGTGGCGCTGCAGAAGCAGGCCCGCGCCGTTCTGTCCGACAGCGGCACCATCACCGAGGAGTCCTCGATCCTGAACTTCCCGGCGCTGAACCTGCGCGAGGCGCACGAACGGCCCGAGGGCATGGAGGAGGCGGCGGTGATGATGACCGGCCTGAACCCCGAACGGGTCATGCAGGGGCTGGACATCCTGGCCGGCCAGCGTCGGGGCGACGACCGCGACCTGCGTCTGGTCCCCGACTATTCGGCCCCGAATGTCTCGGACAAGATGGTGCGGATCATCCTGAGCTACACCGACTACGTCCGCCGCACGGTGTGGAAGGACTACTAGGCGCGCGACAGCAGTCCCGACAGGTCGCGGGGCCGGTAACCCATCGCGCCGAGCAGGCCTGTCAGGACCACCAGATAGATCAGTCCCGCGGCGGCGCCGGCTGCGGCCAGCCGCGCCAGGTCGGACAGGTCCGACAACGTTGCGCCCACGACCGTGGCGACTCCCAGACACGCGCCGCCCGCCACGGCCACGGCGCCGAGCAATTTGACCAGGTCGAAACGCAGCAGCGCCGGCTTCCAGATCGCGATCCCGCCAAACTGAAGTCCGGCGTAGACCAGGGCCGACAGGGTCGCGGCCAGCGCCACCCCGGTCACGCCCATCCAGCGCGCGAGCAGGACAGCCGCCACCGCATTGACCGCCAGGGCCGCGGCCCCGATCACCAGCGGCGCGCCGGTGCGCTGGTATGAGAAGAAAACCCGGTTCACCATTTCCCGCATCGCGATGAACAGCACGCCCCAGGCGTAGAAGCCGAACACGGCCGCGGTCGCGGCCACGTCGGAGCCGGTAAAGGCGCCGCGGCCGAAGACGAAGCCGACGAAGGACTCGCTCAGGGTGATGGCCACGACCAGCACTGGTGCGGTCAGGGCGGCGATCAGGAACAGGCCGGCGCTGAGCGTGCGCCCCACCCCGGAGTCATCGCCACGCGCGGCCAGGGCCGCCAGCCGCGGGAACAGAAAATAGGCCACCAGCCACGAGAAGACCGTGGCCAGAAACATCGACAGCCGGGCGCCGTAGTTGAGATGGGAGATGGCGCCGGGTCCCAATCGGCCGGCGACCGCCATGCCGACGTAGATGTTCACCTGATCCAGCAGCACCCCCAGCATGACCGGCGCCGACAGGGCCGACAGCCGGCGCACGGTGTCGGGTCGCGCCTGCCAGCGCCAGCGTGGGGGGTGGTAGCGCAACGTCCCCCACCGCTGAAGCGGCGCCTGGACCGCCCAGCCGAACACAGCGCCCACGACGGCGAGGTGGATGCTGCCCGCCCAGGCGGCCAGGGCGATGGCCCCGATGCTGATCAGATTGTTGGCGACCGGCGCGGCCAGCGGCGGCAGGAATTGCCCGTTGGCCTGCTGGATGGCGTTCTGCAGGCCGACATAGCCGGTGAACAGAAAGCCGACCGCCATGATCATGGTCAGCTGCCGGGCCAGGACCAGGGTCTCGGGCGCGGCCCCCGGGGCCGTCAGTCCCACGATGGGTCCGGCGAGGGCGATACACAGCAGCGCCAGCAGGATCGCCGCCCCCGCGTAGACTTGAGTCGCCTCTTGAGCGAATCGAGCCGCCGCCAAGACAGAGGCCTGCCGCCTCTCCTGATAGATCGGAAGGAAGACGGCGGTGATGGTTGTCAGAATCGCGAGCCAGATGAGGCCGGGGATGATGTTCGCGATAAAATAGGCCTCGGTGTCGGATCCGGCGCCGAAATAGAAGGACAAGGCGATGTCCTTCAGAAACGCCGTTATCTTCCCTCCCGCCGCAAGAAAGATGGCAAAATAGAGCATTGCCGATGCAGGCACGATTTTCGGGTGAGACATTGGTGTCTTAGGAAGATCGTGAGGCGGCGCGAGCCCGGGCCCATACCTGTTGAATGGACCAGCGCCTCCGGCTTCCTCCCATCATATACAGCACGAAGACTAACAGAAGCGTAGCAACCGGGCCAGGAGAATGCATAAGTTGGTTGTTAGCAGGGACATAAAACACCCCCACGGTCATCAACGTAAATAGAAGGACAGAAAAGGGATCAGAAAGGATTATACTTTCAAGCCACGCCCGCGCGTACCAAAAAGCAAAAACCCCAAACAAGACGCCCGTGCCAACGAAGGTAAAATCCGATGCGAACCATGGAAAGGCCGTATACCAGTGCGCCTCGCCCCAGCCGGTCTCGTTTCCGACCAAATAGGGATAACTGACATCGTACCCCGACGGCAGGCCGAAGACCCGTTCGCCAATCACCGATATGGAATAGGAGGACCCAAGAAAGTGGGACCAGGTCGGCGCAGAATCTAGCGTCAGGCCTAGACCGTAGTACCCACCAGACAGGTAGTTGCAGACGACAGAGACGGCGAAACCGATCCCGGTGCCGAATACCTCAAACACTGGGTGAGTAGTGTCGTACTTCACATGCCAGCTGGTCTTCTGGTTGATGTTCAGGGCATCGACGCCGACGGATGTGTACCGTTGACTGACGATGAAGGCGAACAGCGCCAAGCCAATCACAGCGACGCCCGCCAAAATCCCGATGAACCTTGGGCTGAAGCCCTTGCCGCTGGCAGCCCGAGCGACTGCGGCGATGGCGATCACGTAGATCACGAAATCGCCCAACTGCTTCATCTTCCCCGACCCCAAGGTGAAAATTAGAAGCGTACCGAGAATGATGGTGATGACAATCAGACGCCGGGGCCAGTTTATTCGACGAACGTAGAACATGCCCCATACTGACGCGATAAACATCGGCGCGCTAAAGACCGAGTACGAAATGAACGCGAGACTATAGGAGCCTGTGTTTCGCTGATACCCTTCGTAGGTAGTGTTGTAAGTCTCACCGAGGGCCGTCAAATCAGTGTTCAGCGATCCGTTTCCCGCCGAGGTGACGAGATAGCCGATCAAGCCGAGAATGCCAGCGGCGAGAATAAAGTCGAATGCCTTTGGTATTCTTCCTTGTACGGGGAGAAATGCTCGCGGTGGAGGCAGGGTTAGACGCTTCGAGGAATCGACGCCAAAATAATATCCGATTAGGCAGCAGACCAACACGAATGCGATGTAGGCGGCGACCTTCAGTTTAGGGAAATCAATGAAATCCAGCGGTCCGAACAGCGCAAGGCAGACCGTGAAGATCACGTAGGCGACGAAAAACCAGAGCGGCGCATATAGCGTGCTGGCGCTATGCCTTCTCACAGTGAGCCTCCATGCCAAACGGCCGAACCCGCCACGCCGTAGATCGTCGCCCGCCCCTTCAGTTGCACGCCGATACGGCGCGCATAGGCGACCGGCCTCAGCCGGGCCAGCGCCACGGCGAACGGAAACAACAGCAGGCGTCGGAGGCGGTACGGGATCATGATCTCATTCCACCCTGTTCATGAAGTCCGCGACGGAATCAAGGAAACTCCGATAATGGAACAGCCCCGAGCCGGCGCAGAAATCCTTCATGGCCTGGATTTCAGCGGCCGGGACCGCCAGGGCCTCGACCAGATGCGCCTCGCCCCTGGCGCGATCGTCCCGGTCGATCAGCCGCCCCGTCAGGTCCTGCCGGTGATAGCGAAGGACATTCGGCATGGCGTTGGTCAGGACCGGGGTCCCGAGGGCGACGGACTCCGAATATTTGCTCGGGAAACCCGCCAGCGTCACCCGGGTCTCGTCGCGCAGGAAGATCGAGTAGTCGGCCTCGCGCAAGGCGCGCCGCACCTCCTCGCGGGGCCGGCGGCCGTGGAACCGGATGCGCTCGCCCAGCTGCTCCAGAAGGGGGGCGTGGTCGGGCCGCAGCGCCCGGTAGTCGGTTCCGGTCAGGCCATAGGCGTCCAGGTGGAACGCCGCACCGCTCGCCGCCGCCCCGGCCAGGCGTTCGACGACCAGATCGATCCGGTCCTTCAATCCATCCCGCGTCCGCGCCAGCACCGCCGGGTCGAACCCCGAGCCGGCGAAGAACAGCCGCTTGGGCCGGCCGTCCGGCGTGGCCGCCGCGGCGGCTCCGGGCGACTCGTCCATCAGGGTGGGCAGCTCGACGATCGGCAGGCCGGTCGAGGCGTAATGGTCGGTGAGGAACGGGCTGGTGGTGATCAGCCCGTCCATGCGGCGGTTGACCCAACCCATGCGCAGCCGGCCGTCCAGATTCTTGACCACGCCCGAGACGCTGTCGTTGCGCACGTCGCCATACCATTCGGTGACGTCGGCGATCCCCTTGCCGCCCAGCGCGCGGGCGTAGGCCAGCAGGCGCCACTGGGCCACGGCCGGATGGTTGTAGGCGATGATCGCCCGCAGGTCGGGGGCGGCCTTCATGGCGGCGACCACCGCCTTGACCTCGCCGATGCCGACCGTGCGGCGCAGCCATTGCACCTGGCCGGCCGGATAGGGCGCCTCCCAGGCTTCGATGCCGGGGATGTCGAAGCCGGGAACGCGGCCCAGCGCCGGCGCGCCCTGTCGCCGCGTCACGCCGACCAGTCCGACGCGATAGCCCAGGTCGCGGAAGATCAGCGCATTGGCCAACACCCGCTGCGCGGCGGCGTTGAGGTCGGGCAGTTCGAAGCCGCCGACGTAGAGAATGGTTCCGCGCGACACCGGTGCTCTCCGTCAGAGCCGCAGGTCGGCTTCGGCGGCGGTCAGCACATGTTTGAGGTCGTACAGGACATGGACCGGCCGGCCCAGGGCCCGGACCCCGGCGCTGCCGAGGTCACGGAACTGTCGGTGGGCCACGGCCATGATCACCGCGTCATAGGCGCCCGGCTCGGGCGTCTCGACGAGGGTCAGGCCGTATTCGTGACGGGCCTCGCCGGCATCGACCCAGGGATCATGCACCTCGGCATCCACGCCGTAGGCCTTCAGTTCCTCGACGATGTCGATGACCCGGGTGTTGCGCAGGTCGGGGCAGTTTTCCTTGAACGCCAGGCCGAGGATCAGCACCCGCGCCTTGTTGACGTCGATGCCCTTGCGGATCATCGCCCGCACCAGTTCGACCACCACATGGGCGCCCATGCCGTCATTGATGCGACGCCCGGCCAGGATGACCTCGGGATTGTAGCCGGCCGCCTGGGCGCGGTGGGTCAGATAGTAGGGGTCGACGCCGATGCAGTGCCCGCCGACAAGTCCGGGACGGAAGGGCAGGAAATTCCACTTGGTCCCGGCCGCCAGCAGCACCGCCTCCGTGTCGATGCCGAGCCGGTTGAAGATGATCGCCAGCTCGTTGATCAGGGCGATGTTCAGGTCTCGCTGGGTGTTCTCGATGACCTTGGCCGCCTCGGCGACCCGGATCGAGGGAGCCTTGTGGGTGCCGACCGTGACGATCTCGCGATAGAGGGCGTCGACCAGGTCGGCGACTTCGGGAGTCGACCCGGAGGTGACCTTGGTGATATTGGCCAGGCGGTGTTCGCGGTCGCCCGGATTGGCCCGTTCGGGGCTGTAGCCGGCAAAAAAGTCTTCGTTGAAACGCAGGCCCGAAACCCGCTCGAGCACCGGCACGCAGTCCTCCTCGGTGGCGCCCGGATAGACGGTGGATTCGTAGATCACGACGTCCCCGCGCTTGAGCGCCTTGCCGACCGTCTCGCTGGCCTTCAGCAGGGCGGTCAGGTCGGGCCGCTTGTGGGCGTCGATCGGCGTCGGCACCGTGACCACGAAGACGGTGCAGTCCGCCAGGTCGGCGGGGTCGTTCGACAGCGTCAGTTGGCCGGAGGCGGCCAGCTCTTCCGCATCGACCTCATGCGTCCGGTCAACGCCTCCGCGCAGTTCGGCGACCCTGCCCGCATTGATGTCGAAGCCGACCGTCGGGCGCCGGGTTCCGAAGGCCACCGCCAGCGGCAGACCGACATAGCCGAGCCCCAGAACGGCGACCTTTGCACTGTCCAGATTGACCATTGGTTGCTTATCTCTCGCACTGATCCGGACGAATCCGGGCTGCCGGCCCGCGCCGCCGCGTGCCTGCGGGCCCCGGCGACATGGACGAATTCATCAAGCTCCGGGCGCCGCCGGAGCGCGCGCATCCTGCACCAGGACCAGCGACGGCGTGCGCAGGCGCACGACAAGGTCGACCACCCGGTCCCTCAGGTCGTCGTCCATCCGGAAGGCGGCCTCGATAAGCCGCTGCACGTCGGAGTCGGACACGCGGCCGCAGGCGAGCGCCGATTTCACCTCCATGATCCCGTCGACGCACGACGACACCTCCTCGCCGTCGTCGTACAACAGCTCGGTCATCTTCTCGCCCGGCTTGAGGCCGCTGTAGTGGATCATGATGTCGACGTCCGGCGTCTTCCCGGCCAGTTCGATCATCTGCCTGGCCAGATGGGCGATCTTCACCGGCTGGCCCATCTCCAACAGGAATTTATTGGCCTCGTCCGCCGGCCGCGCGGCGCTGATCGCCGTGCTGTGCAGCACGAGCTGGACCGCCTCTGGAATGGTCATGAAATAGCGGTCGACGTCGGGATGGGTCACCGTCACCGGACCGCCGCTGGCGATCTGCTGCTGGAAAATCGGCACCACTGACCCGGCCGACCCCAGGACGTTGCCGAAGCGCACCGCGCAGAGTCGGGTCCCGCCCTTCGGCGCCAGTTCCAGCAGCGCCTCCGCCAACCGCTTCGTCGCCCCCATGACGTTGGTGGGCGCCACGGCCTTGTCGGTCGAGATCAGGACGAACTGCTCGGCCCCGCACTCGACGGCGGCGGCGATGACGTTGCGCGTTCCCATGACATTGGTCAGCACCCCTTCGGAGGGGTTGTTCTCGACCATGGCGACGTGTTTGAGCGCCGCGGCGTGGAAGACGATATCCGGCTTCTCGGACTGGAAAACTTCGGAGATCCGGCGGTCGTCACGGACATTGGCGAGAACGGCGCGTCGAACGGTCTGGGACTTCAGGCCGGCAAGCTCCCGGTCGATCTCGAACAGCAGGAACTCGGAATGATCCACCAGGGTGAGATGGGCGCAGCCCAGGCCCACCAGCTGGCGGGCGATCTCTGACCCGATACTGCCGCCCGCGCCGGTGATGAGGACGCGCCGCCCCGCGACAAGCGTCCGCAACGGCGCCGGATCGAGCGAGACGGGCGCCCGGGGCAGGAACTCCTCAAGCGGGATTTCACGCAGGCGCCCGTCCCCGCCGTGATCCATGTCCGCGATCGGTTGGGGTCGCAACAGCGCATGGCCGGCTTCGCGCAGTCGGCCAATGCGCTCCGCCGATATCCCGAAATGACCGACGGGATCACCCAGAAAAAGGATCGCGGGCGGAACCCGGGCGTCACGGAACTGCGCGTCGATCACCTTCTCGAGACGGTCGGGAGATCCCATGCACGGCACGCCATGCAGGCTCAGTCCCCGTTCCTGGGAGTGGGGCGTGACCACCGCCGCCGGCCAGTAGGACGCATTCCTGTCGGTCCCCAGGTGGCGGACGTGGCGTTCCGCCTCGGCCATGTCTCCGACGATCAGCAACGGCTTTCCCGGCCGCGCCCGACCACTCCACCAGTCCGGAAGCATGCTCGCCGCGAGCGAGCGGTCATGAGCCAGCCGCCAGGCCAGACGCATCCCGACCAGCAGCAAGAGACTCAGCAACCACGCCAGTGGGAGAACCGACCGCGGCAGTTGCACGCCGCGATCGACGAAGAATATCACCAGGACAAACAGGATCGCCGTCAGCACCGTGCTGCGAAGGAGCGCCACCGCTTCGCGGGCTGACGTAAAGCGCCAGGCGCCCCGCTCCGTCTGCGCGACCAGTTCCACGACCCCGGCGATCCCGGCGTACAGCACGCCCCACCCCAGAACCCGGCCGGCGTCCGAACTTTCAAACCACCAGGACAGCGGCACTGCGCGCCGGACTTCGTAGGCCAGCAGGAAGGCGCAAAACACAACCAACAGGTGCGCACAGATTTTCGCAGTTCGAGTCAATTCGCTCACCTAGCCTGCATTTGTCTCTATTCCGATCGGTGCGGAATCTCGCAAACACCCGTCCCTTCGGGGGGCGCCGGATCAGCAGCGACGCCATAATGCATAGACAACCGAAACGCCATCCTCCTCTACAACGATGAAGGCTGCGGCGCACAGGGGGGATGCTCAGGCGCGCGCTTGAGGGTGGCGACATTTCTCCGCGATTCAGGGGACGCGGTTCGTGGATCGGCCTCGGCGCCGACGGCTTCGGGAGACGGGACAGCGCTTGCCGACAGGCATTGACGCGACTACAGCCTGTAAAGGACAAGGCTTGCTACGCAGCACGCGTCATTGATCCACCCTCAAGGCGCGAGCGGCGTCAACGCGGCCCCTTCGGGCGGACCACCCCGGCCGTGAGAAACCAGGACTGTCTTCATGCGAAACATTTGGCTTGTGATTTTGGTCGGAGGGCTCGCCGCCTGCGCCGGATCAGGTCGCGATACCACCACGACGACCGCAGCCACCACGATCGACCCGCTGGCGCTGCAGGCTTCCAATTCAAGCATTGATGACGGCTACCGGATTGGCGCAACTGACCTGCTCAAGGTGAATGTGTTCCAGGTTCCGGATTTGTCGATCGACGAACTCAGGGTCGACGCCTCCGGTCTCATCGAAATGCCGCTGATCGGCTCCGTGACGGCGGCGGGCCTGACCCCGTCTGAACTGTCACTGGAAATCAGCGATCGGTTGCGCGAGCGATATCTTCAAAACCCCAGGGTCACGGTCACTGTGTCCGAGGCGGCCAGCCAGAAAGTGACTATCGATGGTGCGGTCACCAAGCCTGGTGTCTACGAAATGCGCGGCCGCACCACGCTGTTGCAGGCCATCGCGATGGCGGAAGGGCCGACACGGATCGCCGATCTCGAAAGCGTCGCGGTGTTCCGCCGGGTGAATGACCAACGGATGGTGGCCGTGTTCGACCTGAAGGCCATCCGCAATGGCGAAGCCGATGACCCGGTGGTGCGTGGCGACGATGTGGTCGTCGTCGATACGTCGCGCCTCAACGCGGTGATGCGAGATGTCGTTTCGGCTCTTCCGGGGCTGGCGATTTTCCGGACATTCTAGACGTCGACACATCCTGATGGATGCGCCCATGTCTGGCTTGACCCCGGCGAACGGTCCCGCGACAAGGGGTCCGGGCGTAACCTCAACGCGGCCGTTCAACCGGAGGGTCGTTCATTCCCTTTCGTCTCGCTCGGCCCGTCGCTTTGCGCTATCAGCGCCATCAAAAGACGACGCGGCCTCTCCGCATCAGATTTATTGGAAGTAGAACATGCTGGGTGATGGCTACGCATCCCGGAACGACGATCGGCGCCAGACCGGACAGCGCAGCGACGCTATGTGGGATGGCGTTGAGCCTGGCATGATGCCGGGATCCGACGGCGGCGGACTGGACTTTGATCTCGCCAAATATCTGCGTCTGGCCCTCAAACATCGCTTTTTGATTCTGGGCGTCGTGATCGCGGCCGCGATCATCGGCGTCACGGCGACATTGCTGATGACCCCGACCTACACGGCGTCGGCGACGATCCAGATTGACCGCGAGGCCACCCGGGTTCTGGATGTCGAAGGCGTGGCTCCAGCGGAATCCATGATTCAGGGCATGGAGTTCTTCGAGACCCAGTACGGCCTGCTTCGGAGTCGGTCGCTCGCCGAACGGGTCATCGAGAGCCTCGGCCTGGCGACCTCCGATACGTTCCTGACCCAGATGGGCGAAACCGCGCCCAGTAGCGGTCAAGGCCGGACCGCAGCAGAGGCCGCCCAGCGCCGAGAACTCGTTCTGAAAACGGTGCAGGAGAATCTCAGCGTGTCCCCCGTCCGTGGGTCGCGGCTTGCGACGGTGTCGTTCAACAGCCCGGACCCGCAGTTGTCGGCTCGCATCGCCAACGCATTCGCCGAGCACTTCATCCAGTCGAACCTGGACCGGAAATTCCAGTCGACCGCCTATGTGCGGAAGTTTCTGGAAGAGCGGATCGCTCAGACCAAAAGCAAGCTGGAAGACGCCGAGCGGGAGCTTGTCGCCTATGCTCAGGGGCAACAGATCGTAAACATCACCGAAGCGAGCGAAAGCGGAAACGCCGCCCAGTCGCTGGCCTCGAATAACCTCGTGACGTTAAACGCCGCCCTTGCGCAGGCGCGTGCTGAGCGGGTCGCGGCGGAAGAGAAGTGGCGCGCGGCCCGGTCCTCGGCCGTGATGAACCTTGCCGAGGTGCAGGAAAACCCGGCCATCCAGCGCCTCGGCGAGGAACGGGCCAAGCTGACCGCCGAATACCAACAGAAGCTTCGCGTCTACAAACCCGACTTCCCCGAGATGGTGCAACTCAAAGCCCGCATCGATGAGCTGGAGGACCAGATCGCGTCCCTCGCCGGCAGCATCCGTTCTTCGATCCAGGGGCAGTATATCGTTGCGGCCAACCAGGAGCGTTCACTTCAGTCGCAGGTGGCCGGACTGACCCGCGACGTGCTCGACCTTCGGGACCGGAGCGTCGAGTACAACATCCTTCAACGCGAGGTGGACACCAGCCGGACGCTCTATGACGGACTGTTGCAGCGCTACAAGGAGGTCGGCGTCACCGGCGGCGTAACCGCCAATAACATCTCGATCGTCGACCAGGCCGAGGCGCCCAACAAACCCTCGAGCCCCAACCTTCTTCTGAACCTCTCCATCGCCCTCCTGCTGGGTCTCGGTTTGGGGGTCCTGGCGGCGCTGCTCATTGAGGCGCTGGACGAGACCCTGGCGACCCCGGAAGATGTCGAACAGAAGCTGGGTCTGCCGGTGCTGGGCGTCGTGCCGCTGCTCGCCAAGGGAGAGACGCCGCTCGCGGCGCTGGCTGACATCCGTTCCAGCTTCTCGGAGGCCTATTACTCCCTGCGCACGGCTCTCCAGTTCTCGACTCCCGAAGGAGCCCCGCGCAGCTTGCTCGTGACCAGCGCGCGTCCGGCCGAAGGCAAGTCCACGACCGCCTATGCGGTCGCATTGAACCTGTCCCGTGTTGGCCGGCGCGTCCTCCTGATCGATGGGGATCTCCGCAACCCGTCGATGCACCGGGCCCTGGGCGTGGACAATGATCGTGGAATGAGCAATCTGCTCGCGGGCTCGAGCGATATGGCCGCCGTGACCCACACCTCCGACCAGCACGAACTGCACTTCATTCCCTCGGGCCCCCTGCCGCCGAACCCGGCCGAACTCTGGGGCAGCGAGCGACTCCGGGAAGTGCTGGAGCAAGCCGCCGCCAACTACGACCACATGGTCATCGATGGACCGCCTGTTCTGGGCTTCGCAGATGCGCCGTTGCTCGCTTCGGCCGTGTCTGGAACGGTGTTCGTGCTGGAATCCCGCGGCACTCGCAGGGCGCAGGCCCGCGGCGCGCTAAAACGGCTGCAAATCGGGCGAGGACACTTGCTCGGACTGGTGCTTACCAAATTCAACACTAAAGCCACCCAGTATGGCGCGTACGATTATGCCTACGATTACCACTACGGTGATGGTGGGAGGCCATCGAAGGCTCGGAAGTCTTGAGCGAAGGGCGCAAGGGCGGCGGGCGCGGCGGGAAGCTCGCCGAGGTCAGCTCATTCGTGCTCGTTGCCGTCGCGGTCTGGCTGGGCTGGCAGGGCATTCGGGAGATGGCCTCCGATCGCCTTCCGCCCTCGCTGGCGCTGCGGATCTCACCCACATCTCCACGGGTACTCGCGCGGGCCGCCGAAGCGGAGCTTGTGGCCAAGCGGTTCGACAACGCCGAATATCTGGCCCGCGAGTCCCTGATCAGGGCGCCGTTCAACGTCCCGGCCATGAGAGTCCTCGGCCTGGTCGAAGCAGAACAGGGCGAACCAGGCCGGGCCGATCAAATTCTCACCCTCGCCGGCAACTGGAGCCTTCGGGACGGGCCCACGCATGCCTGGCTGGTTGAGCATCGCCTGTCGCAGGGCAACTACGGATCGTCTTTCGCCCATGCCGATACGCTCGCCCGCCGGCGGGCGGACCTGCACCCGCAGGTGTTCCAGTTGTTCACCACGGCCGCAAAGCTCGACCCTCGCGCGATCCCGGTGATCGCCGAGTTGCTGGCCGCCAACCCTCCCTGGCGAAGCGCCTTCCTGACGAGTCTGCTCGGCACCGACGACGGGCTGGTTCTGTCTGTCAACCTCGCGCTTGTGTTGCAGGCCCAAGGAGACGGCGCCTTCACCAAACGGGAGCTGACCAATCTCTACACCTACCTGATGCGAAAGGGCCGCCTGGAAGCAATGGCCGAAGTCCGGCGTCGGCTCCAACGGCCCGCCTCCGACCTCGCTCCCGTGAACGGAGAATTCCAGAGTCCTTCGAGCGTGTTGCCTTACGAATGGAAATTGATGACGGGCCCGGGGGTCGTGGCCGAAATCCTGAATGACGATCTCCGTCCAGACGAGACCGCGTTGCGGGTGCAGTACGATGGCGCGAGGGTCGCGGTGTTCGCGGAACAACTGCTTCAGTTGGCTCCCGGCGCCCACCGCTTCTCCGGGCAACGACGCATGGAAATGGACGACACGGACGCGGAGCTTTCGTGGACCGTCTCTTGTGTCGAATCCGGAGGTCAACTTGCTGACACCCGCAGGCTTCCGAAGGCCGCTGGCCACGGGTGGCAGACCTTCTCCAGCGATTTCGTGGTGCCATCCAGTGACTGCCAGGCCCAATGGATGCGCTTGACGGGGCGACCCGGCGATCGAAGAGGGACAACCCTCGCCTGGTTCGACAAAATCGAACTTCGGCCCCTTCCGTAGGGGCCTGAACCATCAAAGCATCGCCCCAAGCTTAACCGTTGGAGAGCCTTTTTTCCCTTGATTCAGTGGCTCCCCTCCCTTATCACGCTTTTGATCCAGTCTGCGGTAACAGTCCGCACCAACTCTGCCCAAGGGGATAAATATGCGTAAGACAGTCGCCGCCGTTGCTGCCGGTCTGTTGCTGGTGGCCGGTCAAGCCGCCGCCGCCGGCGCCACCAACGCCACCGTTCGCGTGGGTGACCGCGTCGGCGCCAGCGCCGATGCCTCGAGCGAGTTCGCCGGTATTCCGCTTCCGGTGCTGCTGATCGGCGCCGCCGTTCTGGTCGCCACGGTCGTTGTGGTTTCCGACGACGATTCGGAAAGCGATTAAGTAACGCTTCGCGTGAAGCCAGCGTATTGACGTTCGATTCGCGCGTGAGTTCGTATTCTGGAAGGGGCCAGTGGGGCGCCACCGCTATCGCAGCGGTTGCCCTGCTGGCCCTTTCTTTTGCCTTTGGCGGAGCGTCTCGCGAACACGCCCTGCGGCTCGCGGTCGTTGAAATCGCCGCCCTCCCCCTGCTGGTCTTCGGACTGCGCAACGCCTTGAAGTCCGGCGTTCGACAAGACCACGGCCTCGCCTTGGGTCTTCTCGCCGGCCTGGCCGCCGTCCCCCTTGTCCAACTGATTCCTCTGCCCCCGGCGGTATGGACGGGCCTCCCCGGCCGCGAGGACCTTACGCTGGCCCTCTCTCTGGTCGGCCTCAGTCCTTCGTGGATGCCGCTGTCGCTGACTCCCGACCTGACCTGGGGCTCATTCCTAGCCCTGTTGCCGCCGCTGGCGGCTTTTCTAGGGGTGCTGGCCGTCACCCGTGAGGTCAAGCAGCGTCTGGTCTGGATCTACATGGGAGCCACCGCGTGCGCCGTGTGCCTCGGCGCCCTGCAACTGGCCTCCGGAAGCACCGCCTTTTATCCGTGGGAGACCACCGCCGCCGGCAATGTGACTGGCTTTTTCGCCAATCGGAACCACATGGCGACGCTTCTCCTCACGAGCCTCCCCTTCGCGGCAGCCTTGTCTGGAGGCGCCATGCGGCGCGGGTCGAGGCGGGCCCAGACTCTCATTTGGCTGAGCGCCCTGTACATCGGGCTGGCCGTTGTCACGCTCGGTGTCATCCGATCTCGGGCGGGTCTGGTCCTGGCCGGACCGACGCTTGGCGGAGCCTTCCTGGCCGCCTGGGTGGCGTCGGGCCGCGGGCGTCCCGGCCCGGCGATTCTCGCCCTGGCGGGCGCTACGACCGCAGCCGTTGTCGCGGTCGCCGCCTTCGCACTCGCGCCCATCATGGCCAGATTCGATACGGTGGGCGCTCCCGAGGGACGTTTCGAGGTCTGGCCGACCGTTGCCGAAGCCGCCAACACCTACTTACCGGTCGGATCCGGTGTGGGATCGTTCGATGCCGTTTACCGATCCGTCGAACCCCTCGTGCGGCTCGACGCCACCTATACGAACCAGGTCCATAATGAGTATCTCCAGCTGTGGCTGGAGACGGGGTGGTTCGGCATCGGTCTGATCATCTTGTTCTTGATCTGGTGGGGCCGACGGACGTGGACCGCCTGGCGCTCATCGCCCTCCAGCGAACATGATCTGCAGCGGGCCGCCAGTGTCGCGATACCGATCGTCATGCTGCATTCGGTGGTCGACTATCCGCTTCGGACCGCCACCATGATGGTAATTTTCGCCCTTTGCGCCGCGCTGCTGGAAGGCGCCGGCGCCGCTATCACGGCGCCGGCCGCGCGCCGTCCTCGCCGGTCGGAAGCGGGCGTCAGTCAATAACGAGCAGATCGCCGGCCAGTGGCAGCGCCGCCGTCCGGATTGTCACCTCCGACGGCTGGCCGGGATCCGGACGGCCGTCGGGCGCCGATGGGTCCGCTGCTTTCGGACCGATCGCTTGCAGGATCAGACGTTCGCGGCCGGACAACCGCAGGGCGGTCAGGATGCCGGAGTCATAGGCGCGCGTGTCTATGCCGATGCGCCTGCGATCGACATGGACCTCGGCCGTGGGCGTATGACCGTGCACCACGACCTGTTCGAACTCGACGGGACTGTCGAGGAAGGACCGGCGTATCCACATCAAATCTGCGGGCGACTGGCGATCCAGCGGCTCTCCCGGTCGTGCTCCCGCATGGGCGAAGAAGTAGTCGCCCAGTGACAGGCTCAACTCCTGCTCCTCCAGGAAGGCTCTTTCCCGCGGTGTCAGCTTGTGCGCCAGGTCGGCGGAGAGGCGCGCCCAGGCCCCGATACGGTGTCTCAGGTCCGGAACCCGCAACCCATAGGAGCGAAGGGTCGCCTCGCCGCCATACTCGCACCACTGCGCGCCAACCGTCGGATCGGTCAGAAATTTCACCATGGTCTCCTCGTGGTTGCCCTTGAGGAAATGCCATTCGACGCCCGTATCGGCGGGCAGATCAGCTAGCAGGCGGACAACCCCGCGAGAGTCGGAACCACGGTCGACGTAGTCCCCCAGGAAGACAACCAGCTTGTTGCTGGCCGTCGCTGCATCGAGGTCGGTCGTAATCGCCTCGATCAGGGGAACCAGCAGGTCCAGCCGTCCATGAATATCGCCCACCGCCCAAACGACCATGTCATCCGGGACAGCAGGAGAGGCCGGCGCGGTGACCTGGGGTCGACGTTTCAGCAGCTTTGAGAACATCACTCTTTGGATCCCGTGCGGAGGACGCCCGTCTAGCCGACGCCTGCGGCAAAATTAGTCCAGCCGCAAGCCGGGTCGACAAATGGGTGGAGGCTAACCCTCGAAAACCGCTCCAAAATCCGCGTTCGCCTGCGCATAGTCCGGCGGTCGGCCGATGTCCATCCAATACCCCTCGGCCCGCTGCTGCCGCACCGGCATGCCGCGGGCGATCATGTCCGCGATCAGGGCCGGCATGTCGTAGTAGGCGTCGGGCGGCACGAGATCGAGCGCTTCCGGCGACAGCACATAGGCTCCGGCGCTGATCGTGTAGCTCTGGATCGGCTTTTCCTCGATGGCCAGAATCTGCTCCCGGTCGGCGTTCACCACGCCGAACGGCACCTGCATCTGATAGTCGCGCACGACCACGGTGGCGACCGCGCCGGACTCCAGATGGGAGTCCAGCACATGGCCATAGTCCGCCTTGGCCAGCACGTCGCCATTGGTGACCACGAACGCCTCCCCGGGCCGGGGCATCAGGCTCAAGGCGCCGCAGGTGCCCAGCGGACGGCTCTCCCGCAGGTAGCGTATGTCGAGCCCCGACGCTCCGCCGTCGCCGAAATGGCGCTCGATCTGGTCGGCCTTGTAGTTCACCGCCAGCCAGAAATGACGAAAGCCCTGGCCGGCGAGGTTGCCGACGATGGTGTCGAGGATGGGCCGGGGGCCGACCTTGAGCATCGGCTTGGGCGTGTCGCGGGTCAGCTCGGCCAGCCGTTCGCCCTTGCCGCCCGCCATGATCACCACCCCGTTGCGCCGCACCGGGATGTTGAGGAAGTCCGAGACCGTGCTCAGGCCCACCACCCGGCGTGCGTCATCCAGCACCGGCAGTTGGCGGAGGCTGTGGGCCCGCAGCATCGCCAGGGTGGCGGCCCGGTCCTGGTGCTGATCAATGCACAGCGGCTGGCGATTGGCGGCGCCGATCGCCGGATCCTCCAGCCCGGCGCCGCGGATCAACGCCCGGCGCAGGTCGCCGTCCGACAGCGCGCCGATCAGCCGCCGCTCCGCATCGACGATCAGGGCCATCCCGGCCCCCGTCGCGTCTATGGCCTTGAGGGCGTCGCGGAAATTCGCCTCGGGGCCGATCAGGGCCGCCTGCCAGTCCTTCATGTCCGCTCCCTGCGCCGCGCCGGCAC
>Ga0307414_10000531_pt1 | contig 19804 bp, 14 predicted proteins | sample DK1Ometagenome_FD_203804 | JGI IMG/M metagenome (GOLD analysis project Ga0307414, IMG submission 203804) | Maize rhizosphere microbial communities from greenhouse at UC Davis, California, United States - DK15-O-3 | ecosystem: Host-associated > Plants > Roots > Rhizosphere > Soil | place: USA... | reverse complement strand
ACCTGCAAATTTTAAAAAAATTTAAGCAAGTAGATAGCAATATTTTAAAAAAAAAATCCTGAGTTTAGAGCTCAGGATTTATAAAATTTAAAATAAGTAATTACTTTTTAACCACCATTTTTTTCCTATTATAGGATATGGATTTAACGTTAGTTGACTTATCAATCCCTATCCCATTGTTTTCTTTTACAAAAACAATATTAAAGGTTCTATTTTTAAGCATGCCTTCAAATGCTCCTTCGGTTTTACCAATAGTTAGTGTTTGTTTTTGGTTATTCCAATTAAAGGTGATATTAGAAAAAGCACCGGTTTCGTAATTATAATTTGTGCCTTCATCCTCGTATAATGTAAATGAACCATCTGCTCCTTCATACACTCTTATTTCTGTAATACCCGATGGTTTATCTTCGGTACTTTGCATAAAATCGCCCATAGGAATTATAGAACCTGCTTTTACAAAAAGTGGTATTTTAGATATCGCATTTGCTTTCATGGTTTGTCCGCCATCAAACTGTTTGCCTGTCCAAAAATCAATCCACTTCGTACCTTTTGGTAAATAGACATCTAACTCAGTAATACCTTCATCAGTCACTGGAGCGACTAAAAACGAGGGACCAAACATATACTCGTAATTCTGTTTTAAAGCCATGTCATCATTGGGAAAATCCATAACCAATGGACGCATGATGGTGCCATTATTAAATGTAATATCCGCCGCTTGTGAATATATATAAGGCATTAAACGGTAACGTAAGTTCAAGTAATTCAAGGCTTCTTTTTCCATTTTTTCGCCATAACGCCAAAACTCGGTATTGGTTTGATAACCATGAACCCGTTGCAAAGGTGCAAATGTTGCAAATTGAAACCATCTTAAAAAACGCTCTTGATATTCGGCACTTTCATATTGTCCGCCTCCCGGGCGAAAGAAGCCACCTGCATCAAACGTCCACCATGGCATCCCTGTAATGGACATGTTCAATCCGCCAGTAATCTGTCGCTTAAGGGTTTCCCAATCATGGCCTACATCACCGCTCCAAACGGCTGTGGAATAACGTTGCTGCCCAGAGAAGCCACTTCTAGTAAGAATGAAAACACGTTCATCTGGAGCATCTTTACGCACGCCATCATAAATGGTTTTTGTAACGTACATCGGGTACACATTTCGAACCACTTCACCGGGCATGGTACCATTATTAACCATTCTACCTTGAAGATCATCATTTTCTGGCTCTGTCGCATCTTGCCACCAACCATCAATTCCGAGTTTTAAGAGTTTATTGCTGAAATTCTGCCAGTAAAAATTGGCTGCCTTTTGATCAAAAAAATCAACCCATTGCGTTTCTGGAATATAAAAGCCTTTTTCCGTAAATTCTTTTCCAAGTTCAGATATAGGGTCTATTTTAGACCATACTGATACCATTAAACGCATATCTATATCGTGCAGTTCCTGTACCATTTTTGCGGGATCGGGATAATTGCTTTCATCAAATTTCATGGCGTTCCATCCATATTTCCCCCAATATTGCCAATCTTGAACAATCATATCCATAGGCAGTTTACGCTCCCTAAACTCACGTGCGTTTTTCAATAATTCATCTTGGGTATTAAAACGCTCACGGCAATGAATGTAGCCCAAAGACCAAATGGGCATTAATGGTGCTTGCCCCGTTAAATTTCGGTAACTGGAAATGACGGCATCGGCATTACCTGCAAACACCACATAATCTAACACATTGGCAACTGGTGATCGAAACACTGTTTCATCCTGCACTTTTCGGTAATAAACAATAGGTTTATCATTACGTTCTCCTGTTACAAGAATTTTATGCTCTCCGGCTTCCAATTCAATAAACTCACTGGTAGTAGGAGGCAACCAGGGATTTCTAAAATCTATGATATCTTTACCATCAATGGCCATTTGCCATCGCCTTGCCATTTTCTGACCAACATCCAACAAAAGGGCATATTTCCCTGATTCCTTAACCGTAAATGTTCCTGTAAATAGTCCTTCCTGCCGTCTTTCACGTCTGGTACCTTCGGTGGTTGTGACATCAACCGAAATCGCCTCACCATCTGTTCCTGCTGGCTTTAATTCAATTGTATTGTCGGCAGGATTAAAATCCGTCAATCCGTAATTATGCCAAAGCAAACCATATCCTTTACTTGACATGATGAACGGAATGGATATTTGTGTATTAACCTGTGTTAAGCGTCTTGGCAAGGTGCGGATGTTTAAAAACCCATCTTGAAACTGACCTGTGCCATATAGATATTCATCTTTAGGAGATTCAAAAGCTTGCTCTACAATATGAGTGGGCTGACCTTGAACGGTACTCGGAGTAAACACTCGGCTGCCTGGTTTTTCAGTTAAAAGAATTTTACCAGCACTGTCTTTATAAGTCAATGCTCCCGTTTTTTTATCTATGACCACTTTCATTTTTGACGTACTAACTTCTAACTCAGAATCGGTTTCAGATACCTTAAATTTTGGCACTTCTACTGAGGACGTAAAAACCAGTTCTTCATGGTTTATGTTTTTGAAATCCTTTCCGAACTGAATCCTAACGGCGCCATCGGATAATGGACTAATATGCATCTGGTTACCATCCAAAGAAATAATAACTTTATCAGGTTGTTTGGTATAGTTACTCACGGATTGCCCTAGGCAAAAGGTAGGCAACAATAAAAGAATAAAAATCTTTTTTAGTTTCATATGTAAATATAAATAATTATTGTTTTTAAGATCATATGGCATTGCTTCATTTTTCCTCGGAAATTTGCTTCATTAATCTTTGTGTTCAGTGATTATTCTTAAAGCTATTTTTTATGTGTTTTTTAAATACTTGATAAAAAATTCCAAGCTAGAGTTTTGGATTTTAAATTATTTAACTTTATTAAAATGTAATAAAACAGAATAAAAGTTGATTCTAGAGTAGTTGTTGAGTTAAATTTTAGTTTATAAAAAAAAATGTGCCATTTCCACAAAGTAAATGACACACTTTTATTAACTAAATTTACTTAACTAAAATTTAATATTACCAACCAGTTGTTTGGGATATGGTATTATTATTCCTATTTAATTCATTTGTCTCAATAGGTAGCAAATACATTTCTGGTAAAAATGTTCTCGTTAGCAGTAAAACAGGATTATAAGTTTTGGTACTACCATCTAGAATAATATCCATACCATAAATAGGTCGGCTTTCAATATCCTCGGCAATTTTCCATCTTCTAACATCCCAGTATCTATGCTCTTCAAAGGCTAATTCAACTCTACGCTCGTTATATATTCTTTGTCTTAATTCCTCTCCTGTAACGGTAGCTGGAATTTCAGGCATATTTACCGTAGGTCTCGCTCTAACCATGGAGACATACTCTCTAGCTGTAGCTTCGTCACCAAGTTCAAATTTAGCTTCAGCATAATTAAGGTATATTTCACCTAAACGGAAGAATATCCAAGGATTGGTATAATTTGTTTGCCAACTAATAGCAGTATTATCATCTGGCATAAATTTACGCATTTGATAATTTGAGCGTGGGTTATCACTGCTATTTTTATAGGAGTCATATCCATATGCACTACCATTGGGAGATACCCACATTTCAAAAGTGTCACCATGATAAACGCTTTCATCATGTATAATAGAAGCGTCTAAACGAGGATCTCTATTAGCATAAGGATTTTGAGGGTCATAATTCGATGCTGGATTGATGGTTTTAGTATAAGAAGCACCTGAACCAGAATAAATAAATGGTGGTTCTCCATTAGTCATATCATAATCATCTACTAAGTTTTGAGATGGGCCATTACTTGACCACCAGCCACCGTAAGCACCATATCTACGGCCTAAATTATGCATAGGCGCTTGATGAAAGTTAGTAGTTGAGAACTGCCTAGTAAAGATAAGTTCATTGTTAGCAGAACCACTTGGCTGATTGAACAAAGTTGTATAATTTGGATGTAATGAATAACTAGTTAACAAATCCTCAGCAGCATCAGCCGCTTTTTGCCATTTAGTTAAATCATTTGATGGATTCCAAAGAGGAGAAGCTGCATATAAATACATACGAGACATTAATGCTTTACAGGCATCAGCAGTAGCTCTACCAAAGTTACCATCAGTGGATGCATATTTGGCAGGCAAATTTGGAATGGCAGCATTTAAATCATTCTCTATAAATGCAACACATTCATCAAAAGTGTTTCTTGTAAAGCTAAACTCATCGCCTAAATTATAGGTTTGTTCTATAATAGGTACGCCTCCAAATCTTTTAATAAATTCAAAATAAATGAATGCTCTTAAAAATCTTGCTTCACCTATTAATCGGTCTTTATCTTGGAATTCTAATGTAGAGATTTCCATTTGCTCAAGGAAAAGGTTTATTTTTCTTAGATAGGAAAAGCCTGTATTCCAAAAATAAACATTTCCACCTCCTGTCCAATGGTTGTTAGCTACACTACCAACATTGTCGGCGTTCATATTGCCTCTAGGTATGTTACCAATGTCCCAAGAAATACTGTTGAAAGCTTCATCCGTTGCTTTAGACTGCATATGTATTTTATAACCATGTTGTAAAACATTATACAATTCGGTATGGTATGCCTGTGTAAGTTTGGCATCACTCCATACTGAAGCTTCGCTAATTTGATCAATTGGCGTGAGGTCAAGAATGTCATCGCTACATGAATAACATGCGCAAATCACTGTGATTAATAAAATAATTTTTTTCATTTTTCTGCTTTTTTTTAAAATTTAACATTAACACCTAGGTTTATTGTTCTTAGTTGGGGATAAGTCAATGCTGTTGTGCCTTCAGGGTCTGACCATTTCTTTTCTTTAGCCCAAGTAAGTAAATTAAATCCACTGGCATATAAACGAACACTAGTCACACCTGTTGACGCTAATATTTCATTTGGTAATGTCCAGCCTAATTCCATACTTTTCAACCTAACGAATGTGGCGTCATATAAAAAGAAGGTGTTGCCTCCAGGTGACCAACTATCGGCTCTAGGCATAGTACCATTGGGATTAGTTGGAGTCCAACGATTAGCAGCTCTTGAAACAAAACCATTAGTAAAATCTGCATTTCCTAAATTAGCAAAATCGCCATCATAGGTATATGCATTTGTTTGCCCTTGAAAGAAAAGATTTAGGTCTAAGCTACGCCATTCAAAATTCATGCTCATACCAAATACAATTTCAGGAGTTGCTGTTTTATCAAATCTGTATTGGTCATCTTGGTTAATTTGTCCATCGCCATTATAATCAACAATTTTAACATCTCCAAGTTGAGAACCGCTTTGGTGGGGATAGGCGTCTAATTCTTCTTGGGTATTGAAAATACCATCAGCTTGATAATATAAATTGGCTCCTACTGGATGGCCTTCTACACTTTTCCATGGCGCATTAGGGTTTGGCGTTTCATCTAAAAACACTACATTACTTCTTACATAACCCATATTTGCTGAAACACTATATGTTAAATCTTTAATAGTATTTCTGTGGTTTAACACGATTTCAAAACCTTTATTATCAACTTTTCCAATGTTTTCAGGTGGTAAGCCAGGAAATCCTAAAATACTTGGTATAGAAAGATTTCTAGCTGTTAAAATTTCACTTCTTTTTTCCATGAAATAGGTGAAATCAAATCCTAGCAATCCATTCCAAAGTGAACCTGAAAGCCCAACGTCAGTTTTGCGACTCACCTCCCAAGTTACATTAGGATTAGGCAACACACTTGATGTTACACCAGGTGCATCACTGCTACCAAACACATAATTACCTCCCAAACCAAATAATTGTAAATATTGATATTGCCCTATACGGTCGTTACCAACTTCTCCATAGGTTGCTCTCACTTTTAAGTTACTAACAAATGGAAGCGCCTCTTGAATGAATTTCTCTTGAGATAAAACCCATCCTGCTTCAACAGCCGGGAAGAAACCATAGCGTTTACCTGAAGGGAAATTTTGAGACCCCTCATAACGGAATGAAAACGTAAATAAGTATTTGGATTGAAAATCATAATTTAAACGACCGAAATAGTTATTTCTAGCTGTAGCCGAAGCATTACCACTATTATTTTTATCGTCTGGATCGGTGCTTCCCGCATTAATTTGGTGAATGGCAGGGCTTACAAAATTTCTTCGGTAAGCCTCAGCAAAAGAAGACGTGTTTTGTTGTGTTTCTTGACCAACCATGGCCGCTACGTGATGATCTCCAAATGTATTGTCATAAGAAATCGTGTAGTTAAATAATTTAGTTGTATATCTGGTATATCTATCCCAAAGTTCTACAGTGGAAGCCCCGGTGCCTTGTTTTAAATCATATTCTTGCGTATTAACATTATACTCATGATATGTATATGGTAAACTAAGTCTTTTTTGAAATACATGGCTTAAATCATAATTGTATGACGCATCAACTCGTAGTCCTTTTACAAATGGGACTTTATAGGCAGCTGTAAATGTAGAGTAAATAGGTTCATCATAAGTGCTATCATATCCTCTTTTGTCCAATAACAAAGGGCTTTCGCCAAATCTACCAGGCGCAATCAATCCGTTAGGGTATCTAGATACTAACAACGGGCTCGCTTGTAATAAATTTACGAAATTAACATTATTTGGAATGTTTGTATATTCCTTTCTTGAAAAGATGCCACTTATGTTGGCACCTATGCTAAGATTTTCATTAACATCTACATCAATTTTCCCTCTAAAATTAAATTGCTTATAATCGGTAGGATTGTATTTGAAATCTCCATCTTGAGTGATGGCGCCAAAAGTAAGCAAATATCTAACAGCTTCAGATCCACCGGTTACTTGCATATTAAGACGTTGTTGAAGTGAGTAATCCTTTATTACGTCTCCCATCCAATCTGTGTTTGGGAATAAAACTGGATCTGAACCATTTGCATATTTTTGAATATCGCTATCAGAATAAAAAGGAACATAGCCACTAGCAGGTCTGCCGGCTCTATAAAATGCGCCTTCATTATAAACTTGAGCGTATGTTGGTGCATCAAGCATGTCAGGAATTTGGGTAGGACGGTTAAAAGCACTATTATAGGACACGCTAAATTCCGGTTTTCCTATTTTACCTTTTTTAGTAGTTACCAAAATAACACCATTTCCACCACGCGCACCGTAAATAGCTGCTGAGGCATCTTTTAAAACGGAAATACTTTCAATATCATCTGGGTTTAATCTTCCTATTAAACTACGTTCCACACCATCTATTATTATAAGCGGCGCATTATCTCCAGTTGTTCCATTACCACGAATTAAAATGTTGGCGTCATCCCTCCCTGGTTCACCAGAACGTTGTACCGCCACTAAACCAGGTAATCTACCTTGAAGCGATGCCGTTACGTTGGGATTTGGTGATTTTGTTAGTTCTTTTCCTTGTACATCAACAACAGACCCTGTAAGGGTTAATTTTTTCTGAGTACCATATCCAACAACAATGGTTTCTTCAAGGCTTGTTGCATCTGCTGCTAATACAACATCAATTTTAGCTCTTCCACTAATAGCTACTGTTTGGGTTGTGTAACCTATGTAACTTATTATTAATTGGCCATCGTTAGGAGCTGAAATCGTATAATTTCCATCAAAATCTGTTGTAGTTCCTGTGGATGTTCCAGCCACCAAAATAGTAGCGCCAAGTAATGGTTCGCCAAATTCATCTTTTACTGTTCCTGAAACTTGAAATTGTGGAGGATCTACGTTAACTATTGTCTCTGAGGTTTTGTCATTTTCTACATAAGTGTTGGCTTGCACTTGAAATAACAAAATAAAAAATAAAAAAAATAAGTTGATTTTTAATTTAAAATTAGGAATAGACCAATAGTCAATACCGTTGGGTTTGAGTTGTTTCATAGTTTAGTTTAAATTTTAGTTTAGTTTAAAAAGTTTAATAATCGAAAATGTTGGTTACTCATCGAATATTATGGAGTTAATTTCTTTTGTTTTAATTTTTTGTCATAGGCATTTCTTTTAGTTCTTAATGAGTAGTATTACAATAATACAACTTATCAAAAGGCACTTCTTCCAAAAATTTGACCTTTATTGATACTTTTTTTGCCCAATATGTAATAAAGAATTGAATATGCAACGTATTAAGCACAAAAAATTTAATATTTATATCAATCCCAAATGCCAATTTATAATGTTTCTCACTATTCGATTTGAATTGCATGAAAATTAAAAGCATGGTATTTGAAAAATATTTTTAAACTAAAGTGTTTTTTATATCTCATTTTCTCTATATATAAAATCAATTTGCTATTTTTCAATTTGCAATTAGCTTTTTATTAAAAACTTTTATGAAACTTCATTTTATAGACAGAAGCTGTTTAGATAATGCTTCTTTTAGCACTCAGGTTAATAAAATGCCTCATTTTTTAAAAATATGGCATTATCATCCAGAGCTAGAACTTGGGCTTAATTTAGAAAGTGAGGGTACGCGTTTTATAGGTGATAGTATAGAAAAATTTGAACCTGGGGAACTTATTTTAATTGGAGAAAACTTGCCACATATGTGGTTAAATGATGAAAAATATTTTGAAAAGGACTCTAATCTTTTGGCTAGAAGTGTAGGGGTTCATTTCAAAAAAAACTATTTAGGGAATACCTTTTTTAATACACCAGAAATGTCACATATTTTAGAGCTTTTCAATAGGGCTCAATTTGGGATTAAATTTCTAAAAATTGATAATGAAACAATTGAAGAAATTCAAGAAATGGCAGAGCTTGCAGGGTTTGATAAATCTATAAGGTTTTTAATGATTCTTAACAAATTAGCTAGGCATAAAGAATATAAGTTATTAGCTAGTGAAGGATATGTTAATTCATTCAGAATACATAAAAATGAAACCTTAGATAAAGTATATGCATATATATTTAAGAATTTTAAGAAGGAAATTACTCTGCAAGATGTTGCCGAGATAGCCCATATGAATCCCTCTGCTTTTAGCCGGTTTTTCAAGAGGGTAAATAATAAAACCTTTTCTACATATATAACAGAAATTAGAATAGGTTATGCCTGTAAACTGTTGATGGAAAACAAATATAATATTAACGAGATTTGCTACGAATCTGGGTTTAATAATATTTCTAATTTTAACAGAAAGTTTAAAATAATCGTGAAATGTTCTCCTTCAACATATATAAAGCAATATGAGAAATAATATTTTTGGGTTTCGGAAGATGACAACCAAATTGCTCTTAGAGATATTTTGGAATGATATGATATATTATTAAAATATCGTCATTCCGAGTGCGCCAAAATTCCATAAGTTGATACGTTGTTCTACCGTATAGAATCGCATCTCCCTCACTTAATAAGTCTGTATAATGCTGATGTATGTCTTCATCTGGAATTCCTGCAGTGTGGTCGCAGTTCCCATCAAGTGTCATATTTAGAGCTGCAATTATTTTCCTCATATTATTTTATCTATTATACTTTTTTAATTGTTAAATATGTGAAGTTACAAACTTCTTATTCTGATGCTAGATGAAATAATTTTGGTTTTCTGATATATGAAGCGAAAATGGTCGCCATAAGAATAAGAATTACAATTTCAGAGGGTTTTCCTTTATACATATGGATTAAAACAATAAAAGTCATATACAATACCAACATTGATGTTCCAATTAGTATTGTTTTATTGTATAAGAAAAGACCTGTTCCAATTAAAATAAAAACTCCAGCAGTAATCATTACTGCACTACTTTCTACGACTTTTCCAGTTTGGTCGTGATTAATTAATTTGTCCAAAGCGTTAGGAATATAGTATAATATTATTGCCAATGAAGGTAACCATATCAATATTCTGTTTAAGGTTTTATCTAAGCCTAATTTTTGTTTAGTCATATTTTTTAGTATTCGGACGGTTTGTTCTAACTTGCTTGTATACTAACTGCGGCGTGTTTCAGCACGAAACTCTCCAAATTATGCACAGATCGAGCCATAACTTATATACTTTGTTGCCATTAGTCTTTATTCCGATGCTTGTTTAACTTCCTCTCCATCTTCATCATCTTCATTAAAGATTTCTGAAATTTTATTCAGCATATCTCCTAAGTTTTCTTGTTCATCATCTGATAAATTTCCAAAATCAGTATCATCGATTGTGTTATTTTCTAATAACTGTTTTATCATTTCAGTATATGTGAACTCAACGGGAACTGTTCCTTGCTGTATTTTTACAGTAATATCGTTGTTATCTTCTTTATTAAATAGTAATTTCATTATTCATTAAATTTTTTGAGATTATATTTTTTGACCCTTTTCTTGATTGACGATTTTCCTCCGTCAGTAATTGAAGCAATTAGGTCAACAACGCTTATTCCATCTATTTCTCCCTCCAATGGACTGGATTTTATTATAAGTTTATTGTTTTCATTTTTACACAAAATAATATTTTGCGCATCTGCAAGCATTGGAATAGTCGCATTATGTGAAACTAAAATTATTTGCTTTTTGCTTTTAATCTTCTTTACAGCATTAACCAAGCCTTTATTTATGTAATCGGTTGCCAAATTATCTTCTGGCTGGTCAATAATTATTGGTGCACTATCCTTGTCGTAACCTAAAATTATGTCTAGAATTACTGATGTTTTCCAACCTGGACTTAATCTTTCAAATTCACGACCATCATTAGTAATTATTTTGTATTTCTTTTTGTTTAATTCCTCAAAACTGTTGTAAATTTTGCTTTCAAAATCATCATAATCCTGAACTTTGGGCTGTTGTTTTTTGAAATTAGTTTCAAATAGTAATTCTGGTGTAATACTATCAAAATCTGTGATTTTTGTTTTTAGATAGTGATTTACAACTTCAACAAATTTTGTTGTATTTAAAACGAAATCATTCTCGATAAATAATTTATGACCCATTGATTCAATCTCTTCTGAATCAAAAATTAATGTGTAGGTTGAGATTGAGTCAATAGTCCTATGAAATTGTCTATATGCACGAACATATTTTTTAAGCGATTCAAGTAGTTTATTGAAATTTTGTCTTTTTGTTTGTTCTTCTGAGTTTGAATGTTTTAAAGCTTGATTGTAGGATTCTTTATTTAGTTCTAATAATTGTCTAACTTTTTTCTCTTTGTTTGAAATTTGTAAAACATCATCTAATTCGGTTTTTAGATTTTCAATTAAACTAGAATCGTGGTTGATAAATGGATAGTTAGATAAAAAACTTTCTAAAGAAATAAGCGATAGAATATAGTTGTCATATGTTCCTTTTGAAAAACGAAGTTTTTCATTCTCAACTTCTGTTGGCTGTAAATTATCGAAAATATTAGTTTCTAAATTAGACCTAGTTAATAATCTTGAAATGACTGGAATAGTAAATAGTGTTTGACTTTCTTCCTCTAAAATCTTAACACATCTTATAAGTTCTTCAATATTCTTCTTAAATTCTCTTAAACCATTATTGATGTTTATCTTTATTTCATCATCTCCTGGAAAAACTCTCTTGATGATGTCTATATTTTCAATTTTGTCTTTGCTAATATTATTAACAACACCCATGATATAGTTTTGCGAAAGATAATGAGGCATCATCCCTGAAGGATTTACAATTGTAATCTCATCAATTCCATATTGGTCGTAAACAGACTCTTCGGGTTTTTTATTTAAACATCTGACTATTGAATCAACCAGAAGAGTTTTTCCACTCGAAGAACCGCCAATTATCACATTTAAACCTGATGTCAATTCAATATCTATTTCGATATTGTCTTTTTTGTGGAAAACGGACTGTATATTTTCTGAATAGAAGGTTGGTTTAATTTTAGAATAGATAAGCCTTGACTGTTCAGATAATGAAAGTCTTAAACCATTGAATGTTGGTTCTGCCAACATCCAAGTTGGGTTAAAAGGATTTTTGTCTTTTCCGTTCGGGTAAATATTAGGTGTGTAATTATCACTGCAAGTAATTAGATTTACAAATTCATTAATTCCTAGTTTCTTAAAATATTCTTGTGTTCTTTCTAGTCCATTGTCTCCTCTTGCTGTGAAACCTTCGAAGTGATTGTAGTAAACATTTCTTTCTAGTGTGCCGTCGAGTCTTGTTTCTTTTGGAATTGAAGTGTTAAAAGTTGCGTGTGATTGTCCTCCGTGAGGAAGAAGCATAAATTCATAACAATCAAATTTGTTTATTACATCTTGAATTGATGGAATTTTAGGATCTGCTTTCTGTACAATTTTATCAGGATATAATTCGTCAAGTTTTTTATTGATATCCTCTAAAATATCGTCCGTAATCACTTTTACATCGAAATAAATGTGGCAATGGTATGCAGGGCAGCCGTCATAATTTCTAATATGAAGTTCAACACCAAGAATGATATTAATATTTAATGCAATTGCTTTTTGATAAGCATTTTTGTTGACCATATTATGGTCGGTAAGAGAAATTAGAAATTCTGAATTGCCATTGAACTCGTGAATTTTCTTAACTAACATTTCAATATCATAATCATTATTAACTTGATTTGGATTTTCAGAAGTATGTATATGTGTGTCTAGATAAATTGGATTCACAATGTTGTTTTTAGATTACTGGCAACTTGTATTATGCTGAACTTTTATCTCCATACCTAACCGATTTGGCAGATAAGTCCAAGTTTATTCAAATCAACCAAACATATTCTTTTCTTACATCTTATCCAAACAATGTCTTACTTATTATTTAGTTTTGCTATTGTTTTTCAATTAGTTAATAATTTTTATAACCAATAAAAAAGCGACTTCGATTAAATACCGAAGCCGCTATTATTTAATTTTAAATGTTAAAATTACTTATTGATTTTAAATGGTTTTATCGAACTTGTAAACTGTATGGCTTGAGGAATGACTTGATAGTTATTAAGCACCCCAATGGCGGTGCCTCCTACACCAGTTGTCTGGTAGTCAAAATTGAATGTGACACCATCCGATTTGGTCAATTGATAGTTGTATTTTGCCTTTGACAAATTTTCGGTACTGTAATTATAGGCATTAAAATTGAATGGTTCAGCTGCCGAAAACTCAATTCCGATGCCTTCAGCAGTTGTCAGTCGCACATAATGGTTGTCAGTTCGCAAACCAGTATCCTGAGGAATCAAATACGGTACAAACATGGCATCAACTGTGGACTGATAAAGCCCCATACGGTAGCCGGTTTTGCGGTCGGGATAATTCTCCTGCGGCCCACGTCCAAACCATTCTACATGTTGCATTTGGTTATTGAAAATCCATTTTGTTCCGATGCGCGGCAACATCGAGGGCATTCTACCATGCGGATTAATCTTGTGCTGTAAACTTATTTCACCGTCGGGCGAAATGGTGTAAATCATCTCATTATCGAAGCCTGCCCTGCTTGAATTTCCAAAAAGAGCAATGTCGCGAATACTAACAATGACGTTTCCATCCTTATTTTCAACCTTAAATGATTCCAATTTTGAATTCATATTATCCAGACCGATAGAATACCATGAAGCAGCAACCATCGTTCCGTAGCCCTGCGTTCTGGCTGAACCAGCGGTCCAGTCGTCCAGTTCGTTTGCCACAGGCGCACGCCAAACATTGAGTTGCGCTCCCTGCTTAAGCAATTCTGTACCCATGTATTTCATGGAGGATAATTGTCCATCGGTTTTATTAAAGGTATAATCGAAATTTACTCCGGATACAACCAAATGTTGCTCGTTTTCTGTCACTTTTAAAGGATTGGTCTGCTGCGGTGCCAATTTTTCCTCGGCAGGAACCATCCATGGCAATTCCAATTGATCCCAATACAATTCAAAACCCTTCGGCGCCCATTGTGCAGCTTCTTTCGAATGAAAACTAACGGTTACCAAATAGGTTGCACCAGCTTTTAGCTGAGGTTTTTGGATAGGAAGCACGTAAAGTTTTTTTGCTTCTGGTTCAACATCCACATCCAATTTTCCGGAAGCTATTGATATACCGTTTTCCTCCAGATTCCAACGTGCTTCAAAGGCATTGGTATTGATAAAAAAGTTTCTGTTATGCACTTCAATTTCCATTTTTTCGGTATGGCTCCATGTTACAGAAATGGGTTGAGCCGATTTTTTTATTTGCCACATTTCAGGCTGCGGAACCCGATCGGGAAAAATACTTCCATAGGTACGCGCGCCAATTCCATAGCTGAAAAATTCACCTTCGTTTTGCTCCTGTTCAAAATCAAGCCACAAAGCTGCACGATTTTTCAAGTCTGGTTTTGATGCATATAAATCATTGATTTCTATGGCTTCTGGGAAAATACCCACCTGATCAATAATGGCATCACACAAATAACTGGCCATATGCTGACCATGTGTCTCGGCATTCTTGCCCACATTAAGAGGAAAAGGAAAATTGGTAATGTTCCCAGTGACCGGTTCTTCAGCCACCTTTTTATTGTCAATATATAGTGAGATGGTTTTCCCGTCATAAATACCTGCCACATGATGCCATTTTTGTGTCCAATCACTTGGTAATTCAGCACTGACGACTGTTTTTCTCGAATTGTAAGTTCTCGCAGTATTGATGTAGAAATCGAGCGACTTGTCACCATTTTGCTGCAAACCAAATTGATAGTTTCCTTTGGTAAGCAGTGTGCCGCCCATTTTCATTAAATCGCGTGGAAAAATCCAAAGCGAAACTGTTAGTTTATCACCCGAGATTTCAATATTTTTATCCTGATAAACTTCCACCCATTGGTCGTGACCATTCAAATCAATACCTTTTCCATCGTGTCCGGCAACCAGTTTGGCGCGTCCCATGATGTGGGTTTGGATTTTGTTTGGTGAAGCATCCGTCAATTTGCGAACTGGCTCAAGCAAACCTGGACTTACGAAATCCCAGAGTGCTCCGCCCATGATGCGCGGATATTGGTAAATGATATCCCAATATTCATCCAATCCGCCACCAGCATTTCCAGCTACCGAAAGGTATTCGTCCATAAACGATGGTCGCGAATCAACACTTTCAGGAACCATCCCCACCTGATTTTTGAGTTCAAAAGGTGTTGGGTAACGTGGCCCGATAATTTCTTCGCAGTCATGCGCAAAAGCATTTCCGCCATACATCCAATAGCGCGTCGTATCGTATTTCCGTCCTTCATCAATCACGTTACAAATATTTTTCCCTTCGCCACTTTCGTTTCCGGCGCTCCAGAAAAGAATGGAGGGATGATTTCTGTCGTGCAATACCATTTTTCGAACCCGCTCGCGGTACATGGGTTCCCAGTCCAGATTATCGCTAAGGTATTCTGTAGCATGTGCTTCAACGCCTGCTTCGTCAATAATATAGAATCCATATTCATCTGCCAATTCTAAATAGCGCTTTACAGGTGGATAGTGTGATATACGTACACAATTGATATTGAATTGTTTAAAAAGTTCAAAATCTTTCCGTATGGTAGCTTCGTCCATGGTATGCCCTAAAGTGGGGTGTTGCATGTGCGTATTGATGCCGTTAAGTTTTATGGCTTTGCCATTGAGGTAGAAAACCTGATTGCGGATTTCAGTCTCTTTAAAACCAATACGACCCGTAATTACTTCTTCGGTTTTTCCTTCGCCATTAATTAATTCCATGGTTAACCGATAGAGATTGGGCGTTTCGGCGGTCCATTTTTTAGGATTTAATACATCGGATGACATATTAATAATTTGCTTATTATCAGCCTTTATTTGAACAGCCTCAGAAGTGAAATCCTGAACCAACTTATTATCTGAATTAAACAGCGACGTGCGAACTTTGTAGTTCTGTTTATCGGTTTTTGATTGGTTATTTACCGTAATCTGCACATTCAGTTTTGCGTTCTTATAGTTTTCGTCCAGGTCGGTAGTAGCATACCAGTCGAAGAGATGCAAATCCGATTTTGCATACAACCAAACATCATCGAAAATACCAGCCAGACGCCAATAGTCCTGACTTTCGAGATACACACCATCTGAATATTTAATGACGTTGACGGCAATGGTATTTTTTCCTGGTTTCAGGTAACTGGTAATGTCATATTCAGCAGGTTCTTGCGCACCTTCATTGTAGCCCACTTCCTGTCCGTTGATCCAGACAAACGATGCCGAAGCTGTTTTTTCCATGCGCAAAAAAATGCGTTTGCTTTTCCAATTTGCCGGTAGGGTAAATGTTTTGCGATACGAGCCAGTCGGGTTGTATTCGCGAGGAACAAAAGGCGGATTGGACTTAAATGCATGCGCCACATTTCGGAACAAAGGATCGCCATAACCGTGCATTTCCCAGTTGGAGGGCACGGTGATTTCAGCCCATTTTTTGTCATTAAAATTTGATGTAAAAAAGTCGTTGGGTGTGCCTTCTGGTGTATTGGCAAAATGGAATTTCCACTTTCCATTCAACGAAAGCACATTTTCTGACTTCGATTTCTGAAGGTTTAATGCTTCATCAACCGATTTAAAAGGAATAGAAACCGTGTGACCTTCAGTTTGGTTAATTTCAAATACCGCTGTATTTTCGATGAAGGGATATACGTCTGTAAATTTTGATTGCTGTGCTGACACAGTAAAACTTGCCAGAGTGATAATTAAACCAACTATTTTTTTCATGCTTGATTATGATTTTTATTTTGATGGAAGATTATAATTTTCTCAAATGTAGACAAAAAAAAGCATGCGCTTTATCTGTTCTTGTTTAGAAAATAGCGCAACCGTTTGCAATAAGGTTTGTGCATTTTGGAATGACATGATATATTATAAAAATATCGTCATTGCGAGGAGGTATGACGAAGCAATCGTTCAATTATAGCTCTATCTTAATCAAAACAAATGAGCTTAAAAGTCAATCCTTATAAAATAAATATATCCAAATAGATCTAGAGATTCTATAATTAATAGTCGCTAATAAAAAGGCGGTTACGGTAATAATCAAGAAAACATTTAAAGGCGATAAATCAATAAATAACCAAAATATAATGAGACTTGCTATCATTTGTGCAGCAGCCAGTGCATAACTAACAAACATGGCTCCAAAAAAGAAACCGGTTTCTTTTTCAAATCTAAAATGGCATTCCTTACATCTATCATTCATTTTAGGGATCTTAAATAATAGAATATTTCCTCTGTCAACAAAAATATCGCCCTTTTTGCATTTAGGACATTTACATTGTAATACATCAACAACTTTGCTCATAACAACTAATTAATAATACAGCAAAATTAAGGATATAAAATCCAATTGACCATTTAAAATGAGCGCATGTTTTTGTACTTTTACGACATTTACTATGAGAATACCCGTTTTAAAAATTGATCAATTTCAAGAAACTAAGTCGTTAAATGATTTATATATCAATTCGTTTTCAAATCACCTTCAACTCAATAAACATTTAATCAACAAGCCCCACAGCCATAATTTCTACCTATGTGTGATGTTTACAGAAGGTACAGGTGTACACGAAATTGATTTCAATTCTTATCCCATTAATCCGGGCAAGGTATTCTTTTTAAAACCAGGACAAACACATTTTTGGAAATTTGAAACCCAACCAGAAGGCTTCATTTTTTTCCATTCGCAAGAATTTTATGAGATGGCATTTTTAAACCATACGCTCCATTCATTTCCTTTTTATTATTCTTATCAAAATCCACCAGTATTGGAATTACCTGAAAAGAAATTGAAAAAATTGAACCAGAAATTTCAAGATGTTTATAATGAATATCACCAAAATAAACTTTTGAGAAATCTGAAAATAATAAACTTAATAAATAGCATTTATATCCAATTAACAAGAGTCTATACTACTGATGTAAATATGCAAACGTATGTTTCACCAAACTATTCTAAAATACTTGAAAACCTAGAAAATTTAATAAACTTGCATTTCTTTACAAAGAAACTGCCTAAGTTTTATGCCAGTCAATTAAACATCACCACAAAGCATCTTAATAGGGTGGTTAACCAAAGCCTAAACAAAACCACCAGCCAATTGATTTCTGAAAGAATCCTGTTAGAAGCGAAAAGACTCATTGTGCATTCAGACGACAATTTAGCGAATATAGCGCACACTCTTGAATTTTCAGACTATGCTTATTTTTCAAAATTTTTCAAGTCAAAAACAGGCATTACGCCCATGGATTTTAGGAAAAAGTATTTTTAATGAATTACAATCGTCGTCATTGCAAAGAAGGTCCGACTAAAGCATTCTTTCACGTCATTGCGAGGAGGTATGACGAAACAATCTGTTAATTTAGTTCCACATCATGAGATTGCTTCGTTCCTCGCAATGACGTTTAACTCGTGCATAATTTCAGCAAACAAACTGTAGGATTTAATACGGTCTTTAGCATCAAAGATATTTGTTACAGCAATAAGCTCATTAATTTGCGTGTCATCAATAAACGCTTTCAATTGCTGCTTCACGGTGTCTTTATTGCCGACAAACGTATATTTAAGCATCTGTTGTACCGAAGGATGTTGTTTCATATTCCGCAGCTCCTCGGTCATGTCCGTTGGTGGTTGCATATAATCCCGTTTGCCTGTTAATAGCCCAATAATCATTTTGTATAAGGAGGTTGAAATACGTTCAGCTTCTTCATCGGTATCCGCCACAATAATGTTCACACCGGCTAGGGTATAGGGTTTATCTAAAACTTCTGAAGGTTGGAATTCACGTCTGTAAATATCCAATGCATCCATTAACTGGGGTGTAGCAAAATGACTGGCAAAGGCATAAGGCAAACCTTTTTTAGCTGCTAAATGTGCGCTATCGGTGCTAGAGCCTAAAATATAAAGTGGTACATCAACACCTTCCGCTACGGTGGCGCGGACTTTTTCGTTGAGGTTATCCAATGAAAAATAATTCTGTATCTGTTGCACGTTTTCTGGGAATGACATCGCCGCTTGGTAAAAGTCGGAGCGAATAGCTTGCGCCGTTTCTCTATCGGTGCCGGGGGCGCGTCCCAATCCCAAATCAATGCGGTGTGGATATAATATTCCCAAAGTGCCAAATTGTTCGGCAATAATCAATGGGGAATGGTTGGGTAACATAATACCGCCCGACCCCACGCGTATATGTTTGGTGCCCTCGGCAATTTTACCGATTAAAATAGAAGTTGCCGTGCTACCAATAGCGTCGGAGTTATGGTGTTCTGCTAGCCAATAACGCGTATAACCCACTTTTTCGGCAGCTTGAGCCAATGCCAGCGAGTCGTTAAAGGTGTCTTGCAACGAACGACCTTTTGATACAATGGCAAGATCTAATATAGAGTATGCAGTTTTTTTAGTTTGCATGATTTTATTTATTTATACATTTATAAATATCAATGTATTATTGTAAAAAAACTATAGCTTTTCTAAGCTACGTTTGTAATGATCCCATACCTCATGGTTAAGGGAATATGTATAATTTCGCCCCACTTTATGTTGGTAAATAAGATTGGCTTCTACCAGTTTTTTAATGTGATGGCTTATGGAAGGTTGTGCCAAATTAAGTAGATTACAGGCTTGGGTACATTCTACCTTTCCTTGGTTTTTTTGCATGTATTGTAAAATCTTCAAGCGATTGACATCACTTAATGCTTTGGATATTTTTTCTACTTGTTTTAATTCCACGATAAATAATATATTGATACTTGCAAATGTATGAATATTTTTTGGTTATAAAAAGTAACTTAATTTGAAATCTATATGAGGACAAATAACATTCATATTAAAAATGTTTGTGCGGCTATATCAATTTTGTAGAGTTAATTTTTTGTTGGATTGTTTTAAACCATCAAAGTGAATATATATAGCTTTAGATTAATAAAAAGTTGACATTGGTTTTAAGGAATA
>Ga0307414_10000530_pt1 | contig 19805 bp, 18 predicted proteins | sample DK1Ometagenome_FD_203804 | JGI IMG/M metagenome (GOLD analysis project Ga0307414, IMG submission 203804) | Maize rhizosphere microbial communities from greenhouse at UC Davis, California, United States - DK15-O-3 | ecosystem: Host-associated > Plants > Roots > Rhizosphere > Soil | place: USA... | reverse complement strand
TAGGGTTTCGTTGTGTTAAAGATATAAATAACTTAAAATGAAAATATTAAACCAAATAGTATTTGTGTTACTAATTTTTACAGCATTTCAAAGTTGTAATTCTGATAAAAAATCAAAAGGGGATATTACTGAAGTCTATCAGTGCCCTATGCACTGTGATGGTGATAAAACATATAGTGAGAAAGGAAGTTGCCCTATTTGTAAAATGGATTTAGTGCTTGTTGAAAAGAACTCGGAATTAGCAGAAGATGAAGCTATTTCTGAAGAATCCATCTTCAATTTAACGTCTGTATGGCATAACGAAGAAGGGGAAGTGATTCAACTCAAAGATTTAAAAGGAAAGACTTTGGTAATGGTCATGATTTATACCTCATGTAAAGCGGCTTGCCCCCGATTGGTTGCCGATATGAGGAATATTGAATCTCAAATTCCTGACGAAAAGATAAAAAACATGCAGTTTATCATGGTAAGCATCGACCCAGAAACAGATACACCTGAAAAACTAAAAGCCTTTGCCAAAGAAAACTTCATGGACGATGCGCATTGGACTTTTTTGCAAGGAAATGAAAGTGGTGTTCGGGAGTTCGCCAATGTGTTATCGGTTAAATACAAGGAGATTTCACCGATAGATTTTTCACATTCCAACATCATTTCCGTATTCAATCCAAAGGGTGAATTAAAACATCAACAAGAAGGACTAGGGGTTGACAATAAACAAACGATAGCAGCTGTTTTAGAATTAACTCCTTGAAAAATTTACTTCCAAAATTCATCATCTAACTTATCTACAAAATCAGTTTCCTGGTGAATTTTTTCTATGTCCAATAATTGCATTTCAGTTGCTACTTTTTGAATTTCTGGAAACAAAACGCGTTCTTCAAATCTAATATGGGCGTCCAGCACTTCTTCGATCTTACTTAAAGCCATTTCTGTATTCTCATCCGCAAACAAACGCTTTAAAAGTTTATGGTCTGCTAATGCTTTTTTTACAAGCTCATTATTTGGTTCTAAAATCGAAAAAACATATTGTTCTTCCATCTCAAAATGTGGTTTTAAATGCGTTTTAAAAAACCAATCCGCATATATTTTGATACGATCCAGTTCAATTTTTTTGCTAAACCCTGCTCTAATTTTCCATGATAATAATAAACCATGGTGATGTTCTCTGCTTAAGGGTTGTAATGCTTTGTGGCGTTTAAGTGGTTTTTGGGACATTTTTATTAGTTTTTAAAATGTTATAAATGGAGCATCCAATACCTAAAGGCAATAGAATACTACATAAAAATAGTATTAAGTAATAATTCGGTAACAGACCTATTCCGAAGTAAAAACAGCCTCCTTGAATTAATAAAATAAGTTCTGTTAATACAAACCCCAAAATAAAGGCGTACATCCCGAAAGTTAGTGTTTTAGAATGCTTTATCAAGCTGTTTTGTAGCAAAAACGCAAATAAAAACCCCGAAATAACACCCAACATGGTTAAGTGGATAAACCCAATGACGAAATTTCGATGTTGATACGCTACGTTTGAAATTTCGGGAATTAGGGATGCCGATTGCAACACGATTTTAAACAAGAAACAAACCAACGCAAATACATACATATGCTTAGTAATAGTTGCTTGTTTGTTTATTAATGTTTTTAATGGAGATTTTACAATGATTATAAAGTAATATAAGGCTAGTAATTGAAAGATCACTCCAATACCGTTAATCCATAATAAAACAGGATGTGGCACAAACCAATTTATTGGCATTGCAAAGGTGAGAATTGTTGCGGGGATTAAAAATCTAAAAAATAATCGAAACTGTTTGGAATCTTGAAGTTGTAACTTATGAAAAAACACAGCAATAACAGCCAATAAAAACCAGCCATTAAATTGAAAATGCAAAAAGAACTGAATGGCAATTTGATAAAATGCAGATGCTTGCCCCACTGTAGCGACTGCTGGGCCTAAACACCAAACACCAATAGTAGATAGTAGCATGAAAGCCAATGCCCATTTAAGTAAACGCCTTGTAACTGTATTTTCTGTTTTATGATGTTTGAAAATTAAATAAGCAAAATAATAACTACAAAAAATATGCAAGGTTGAAAACGTAATGGAGACTGCTGCATACCCTTGAAAAGGAAAACTAAATAACATACCAACAACGGCAAATTGAGTGACCCAAAACAACCGATTATAAATAGGTTTCTTAACAGGAATAAAGTAGTGGACTATGAGCGTGAAAAGCATTAAATACACCCACCCCAACATAGCAACATGCGAATGGGCATGCGTTAAAAAGCGATAGTTAAACTCCATTGGCTGAACAAAAACATACCGCAATAGTAACCCCAAAAAAGCAGCTATAAAAAAGTTAAGCAAACATACTATAACAAGTTTTTTAGGCATTAAAATCATTTTTAAGTTAAGCATCAATATAACATAAAAATTCCGAAAGATTATTTTTTGTGTCTTTCGGAATTTTTCGCAACATAATAAGAATGTTAAATTTAGCTTGCTATCATTAACTAAATTGTTGTTCTAATTTAATAGCTTCAGGAAATAAAATATTATTTTCTAGATGAATGTGCAAATGTAAATCTTGTTCAAACTCGTTTAACATGGCAAACGTAACTATGTAGGTGTTGCAAGCATCGGCAGGAGGGGTGTAGTTATTGGTTAGCTCCGCAATTTTTCTAAAACGCTCTCCTTCATTGTCGTGCTCTTGCATCATCATGGCGATTGGATTTTCTACCGTGCCAAATGGTGGTGATTGCACATCACCATTTTCTAATTTTGCTTTCACCATTTTTTTAATAAATGGAAAAAGTATCAATTCCTCTTTTTTCATATGCGACGCAAGCTCTCCTGAACATCCTAAAAACAGTTCATTTATTTCAAATAATTCAGGATGTCTTTCCCCATGAACTTTGCACAATTTATCTAAAAACTGACGTAATACTGGGATTTTTTCTTCCACATACCGATGGTGTTTTTTTTCGATATACTCGGCCAATAAGTCTAAAGGCCATGATTTATAATCAATTTTTTGGTCTGTTTTAGAGTTTAAAACCGCTTCAAGTTCATCTATTAAAATATTGCTGTCAATATCTTTTTTTGTGCAAGCTTCTTCAATGGTTCTGTTGCCATTGCAACAAAAATCAATTTTATATTTTGAAAATACCGCTGCGGTTCTAAAATCTTCGGCAACAAATTGCCCTATCTGTTTTTGGGTGTTTTTACTTATTGTTTCCATAACGTGGTTTGTTTCGGATATTTTTATCCTATTTGTATTCAAATTTTTTTATGCTTTTAAAAATGAAACGCCTGATTTAATATCCAAGGCAAGATCTTCAAGGCTGGTGTTTTCCAACATGTGTTTCAATTCATCCCTAACATTTTTAAATTTCTCGTGTACTGGGCATGGATGGTTTTCATCACACTTTTCTAAACCTAAACCACATCCATTATAAATATTGTCGCCATCAATGGCTTTAACAATTTTTGAAAGTTTAATGTGTTTAAGTTCATTTTTGTTGACCTCGAAACCACCATAAGCGCCTTTTACAGAATTAATAACCTTATGTCTTACCAAAGCCTGTAAAATTTTTGCTGTAAATGCCTGCGGGGAGTTAATTTCCTTAGCTATCTCTTTTGGGCTAACGCGCTTGCCTTCATACGAATTTATCGCAATGAAAATAGACGCTTTAATACCATATTCACAAGCTTTTGAAAACATATTGCTTATTTTATTTGATGCAAATATATGAAATAATTTTAATTAGGACAAATTTATCTTATTTAATTTATTTGTATTTATTTTTTAGAAAAACCTTTTGCCATTCACGTTTTAGTATCAAAAACAGCACGTCTTCCGATAGTTGAAGCATATCGCTACCATCTAAAGCTTTTATTTTGTTTTCAGGTACATCAATAATGTAAAGTAGGTTTAAGTAATCGGTAAATTTTTCTTGAATCAGATTGTAAATGGTTTCATGAAGTAGTAGTTTTAAACTTGTGGGCAAGATGTCTTCATGAAAGTCCAAATCAATATTGGCTAATTTAAAATCCTTATTAAGCTGAAGAATTAAGTTTTTATATAAACTTAATTGATTGGATTCTTCAACCAAATCTTCAAAGTTCGTTGGCAATTGCATTATATAGTTCTGTTCATTAATTGATTGCCAAATGCTTTTAAAAGGTCTTTTTTATCTTCGGAAATATTCAAAGATTCTAAAACTGAAAAAGCCTTGTTGGTATAATTTTTAATTTCTTTTTGAGTGGCTTCAGCCGATCCAGTTGTTAAAAATAGCGTTTTAACTTGCTCGATTTTAAAAAGATTATCAATGGGTTTCTCATTAAATAATTTCAATAAATAATCTTTCTCAATGGCATTGGCAAACTCTAAAGCTTTTAGGTATAAATAGGTTTTTTTGTTTTCAATAATGTCGCCACCAACTTGCTTTCCAAACGTTTTTGGGTCGCCAAAAGCATCCAGATAATCATCTTGCAACTGAAAAGCTATTCCTAAATTTTTACCGAATTCATAAATATAATTTTGGTCTTTTTCAGAAGCATTGGCGACAATGGCTCCCATTTTCATGGCAGCGCCCACCAAAACAGCTGTTTTGTATTCAATCATTTTTAAATATTCAGGAATGGAAACATCATTTCTGGTTTCAAAATCTACATCGTATTGCTGGCCTTCACAAACTTCTAAAGCTGTTTTTCCAAACAATTTTGCTAAGGCTTGAAATGTTTCAGGCTCATAATTTTCAAATAATTGATAGGCCATAATCAACATAGCATCCCCAGAAAGGATGCCTGTATTGATGTTCCACTTTTCATGCACGGTTTTTTGTCCGCGACGCAATGGCGCATCATCCATAATATCGTCATGTACCAATGAAAAATTGTGAAAAACTTCAACACTTAAGGCAGCGTTTAACGCTTTTTTGTAATCGCCATTAAAAATATCGGTAGCCAATAATGTTAAAACCGGACGTAAACGTTTACCTCCCAATTCCAAAATGTAGTTTATAGGACTGTATAATGTAGTGGGTTCCCGTTTTTGGGTAAACCCTTCTAGATGTGATGTAAATGCGTCTTGATAAAATTTTACGTTCTGCATTGTGCAAAAATACGTGAAAAGCCTTAATAATAACAACCTAATTATTAGGTGAACTACAAATAAACGAATGACTTAAATTAATTTTACAAATAATTTAAAGTAAAATACGGTTTCATTCGTCTTATACAACATGAGGCCACCAGAACCCTTTGCTATGTCCAAACAAGAAAAGGAACACATCATTTCGCATACCGTAAACAAGTATGGCGATAAGCTTATGACTTTCATAAAACCGAAAGTTAGAAGTACTGAAGATGCAGAGGATATTTTGCAAGAGGTTTGGTTTCAACTTAGCAATCTTACCAATATATCGGACATAGTAAATATTAGCAATTGGCTGTTTTCTGTAACACGAAATAAGATAACCGATAATTACAGAAAAAAGAAAACGGGAAATTTAGAAGATTACACTTATGAAGATGACAATGAAACCTTAATTATCAAGGATATTTTATTGATGGATCTTGAATCTCCAGAATTAAAACTTTTTCAAGATGATATTTGGCAAGCACTTTTAAATGCCCTTGATGAACTTCCGGAAAAACAACGTATGGTATATGTGAAAAATGAGTTTAATAACAAAACACTTCAACAAATTGCCGATGACGAAGGAGAAAATATTAAAACCATCATAAGCAGGAAAACCTATGCCGTAAAGCATTTACGGTTAAAACTTAAACTATTATACGAAGATTTAAACAACGATTAAAAAATATTATCATGAACCATAAATTCAGATCAAAAAGAAAATTCTTTTTTTTAGTTCCCGTAGTCATTCTATTCGGACTCACCTTTGTCGTGATGTGGCTTTGGAACGCCATTTTACCCGAAATTATTTATGTAAAAACCATATCTTATTGGCAAGCCATGGGGATTTTGGTATTGAGTAAAATACTATTTGGAGGCTTTTCAAAATGTGGAAATCACACCTATGGTGCGCGAAAAAAACAATTCATCAACAAAATCAAAAACATGTCGCCAGAGGAACGCATGAAATTTAAAGAAGAGTGGAAATGCCGATTTTATAATAGAAATAATTGCTAAAAGGCACTTAAAAATACCAAATAATCAACTTCTTAATATGAATGTTACGAAATAGTTATTTTTAATTAAAACTTTGGAAACTTTTTTGGTTTTTAAAGTTTCCTGTTGTAGTTTTGCGCCTTCAAAATGAGAGAACAAATTATAAATACAGCCGCAGAATTATTTTTAACCCTCGGGTTTAAAAGTGTCACCATGGATGATATTGCCAATGAAATGGGTATATCAAAAAAAACCATATATGTACATTTTGCCAATAAAACAAAACTTGTTGAGGCCGTAACATTCGAGCTTTTTGGTCGTATATGTGAAGGGATAGATGGTATTTGTAACACTGCAATAAACCCCATTGAACAATTATATGATATAAAAATGTTCGTGATGCATCATTTAAAGAATGAAAAATCGTCACCACAATATCAACTTAAAAAGTATTATCCGCAGATATATGAGCTTTTAAAAATCAAGCAGTTCGAAAAAATGCACGATTCAGTTAAACAAAGTTTACAAAATGGGATAGATACCGAGTTGTTCAGACCTAACATTAATGTGGATTTTATTTCAAGAATGTACTTTAATGGTATGACAGGAATTAAAGATGATACTATTTTCCCCCAAAATATTTTCACTATGGATTATCTAATGGAAAGTTATTTAGAATATCATTTAAGAGCCATCGTGACCGACAAAGGCTTACAAATATTAAACAAGTTTATAACATCAAATCAATCATAAAACATGAAGCAAAAACTAATTTTAATTTTTAGTTTATTACTTTCAACAGTAATAATGGCTCAAGAGAATCCGCAAAGTTTTTCTTTGGAAGAAGCTATTAATTACGGTTTGGAACATAATAGAACCGTAAAAAATGCCGCATTGGATATTCAAGCTGCGGAAAAGCAAAAATGGGAAACGATAGCAACTGGTTTGCCCCAATTAAGCGGAAATGCGAGCTATCAAGATTTTTTAAAGCTACAAACCCAAGTGGTACCAGCACAGGCTTTTGGTGGCCCTCCTGGAGAATACGCTGCTATTAATTTCGGAATCAAGCAAAACTTTAATGCCACAGCGACATTAAATCAGTTGTTGTTTGATGGCTCTTATTTAGTGGGCTTGCAATCGGCTAAAGTGTTTTTGGAAATATCTAAAAATGCCAAAGAGAAAACCGATTTAGAAGTGAGGAAATCCATTATAAACGCCTATGGAAATGTGCTGGTTACAAACGAAAGCGAAGGCATATTGCAACGGAATTTAGAGGTTTTAAAAAACAATCTTAAGGAAACGACCGCTATTTTTGAAAATGGTTTGGAAGAAGAAGAGAGCGTTGAACAGTTGCAAATAACCTTATCTGGTGTAGAAAGTAATTTAAACAATGTAAAGCGATTAAAAAAAATATCGTATCAAATGCTAAATATTGCTTTAGGATTGGATATTAATTCCCAAATAAACCTTACTGATAATTTAGAAAGTTTAACGCTTCAACACATGAATTTGGACTTACTAAATGCCGAAGAATCTGTTGAGAAAAATATAGATTATAAAATTGCTGTAAATGATAGAACATCAAAAGAACTCCTTGTAAAACTAGAAAAAAGTAAAGCCTTGCCAACATTAAGTGCATCACTTTCTGGCGGTTATTTATCTTACAGTGACACATTTGGTTTTTTTGAAAGCGATCAACCTTATTATGGTTTTGGGGTTTTCGGAGTTAACTTAAGCATTCCTATTTTCAGTTCTGGAATGCGAAGTGCTTCAACCCAACGTGCTAAAATAAATCTTGAGAAATCTAAAGATAATTTAACCGAAACGGAGCAAAACCTAAAACTTCAAATCGCCTCTTCAAAAAGCGATTATCAATTAGCGATTGAAGAATATGAAAACAAAAAGCAGAATTTGCAATTGGCAGAACGTATAGAAAGTAAAAACCAAACCAAGTTTTTTGAAGGCGTTACGTCTAGCTTCGATTTAAGACAAGCGCAAATTCAACTATACAGTTCCCAACAAGAATATTTACAAGCCATGCTTGATGTTATCAATAAAAAAGCAGAATTAGAAACCGTTTTAAACTCAACAAACAATTAATCAACAATAAAAACACAATCATGAAACACATCATATATATTCTATTGTTTTCCTTAATGACCTCTTGTGGTGATAAAAAAGAAACTGCAGCCGACGTTATAGCCACCAATGACGAAGCTAAAATTAAAGCGAAAAGAGAAGCGCTTGTAAACGAGCAACATGCCTTGCTGCAAGAAATAAAATTGCTTGAAGATAAAATCCATGAGTTGGATCCGGAAAAAAACTTGCCTTTGGTAACGACTTTTGTTTCAAAAGCAGAACTTTTTGATCATTATTTAGAACTTCAAGGAAACGTTGATACCAAACAGAACATTGTTATTTATCCAGAAACACAGGGTATTTTAACTAGAATGTATGTAAAAGAAGGTGATAAAGTTGCAAAAGGTCAATTATTGGCTACTATTGATGATGGCGGATTAAGTCAGCAATTGGCGCAACTTCAAATCCAATCAGATTTAGCAAAAACAACGTTCGAACGTCAAAAACGTTTATGGGACCAAAAAATAGGTAGTGAAATCCAGTATTTACAAGCTAAATCAACTTACGAATCACAACAGCAATCAGTGAATCAGTTAAAAAGTCAATTAGCAAAAAACTCATTAAGAGCACAGTTTTCTGGTATTGTAGATGATATTATGATAGAGCAAGGAAGTGTGGTGGCGCCTCAATCGCCAGTACTCCGAATGGTTAATTTAGATGATATGTATATTGAAACCGATGTTCCAGAAAGCTATATAAAAGATATTGTTGTTGGGAAAAATGTTCAAATTGAATTTCCTGTTTTAGGAAAAACCATAGAAGGTAAAATCAGGCAAGCAGGAAATTTTATTAATCCAGCCAACAGAACATTTAGGATTGAAGTGGCAGTTCCTAATACGGATAAAATGATTAAGCCAAACCTTACAGCAAAGCTTAAAATAAACGATTATACCAACCCAAAGGCTATTTTAATACCTCAAAATATTATTTCTGAAAATGCTGATGGAGAGCAGTACATCTACGTTGTAGAAAATAAAGATGGTGACAATGCCACAGCCAAAAGGGTTATTATAGAAACAGGAAAAACACAAGGCGATTTCATTGAAGTAATTAGTGGAATTAAAGATAATTCACAAATCATTGAAGAAGGTGCCCGAAGTGTTAAAGATGGCCAAACCGTTAAAATCGCGAAACAATAAAAAGCCATGAGTAAACAAAAAAAACAAGTTGATAAAGAATTTGGCATGTCCTCATGGGCAATACACAACAAAACTACGATGTATGTGGTGATGGTGGTTATTTTCTTTTTAGGTCTAGTGGCGTATTATAATATGCCTAGGGAAAATTTTCCTGAAGTACACGAAACAAAAATTTATATAAGTTCGCTATATCCTGGTAATACAGCAGAAGATATTGAAAAACTAATCACAGATCCTTTAGAGGAACAATTAAAAACAGTGAGTAATGTGGTGGAGATTACTTCTACATCACAAGAAGATTACTCTATGATTGTTGTTGAGTTTGATGAAGGAATCACAGTAGATCAAGCGAAACAAAAAGTGGAGGATGAAATAAGTGCAGAAATATCTAGTGAAGATTGGCCAACATTTAATGGTGCTAAAATAGAACCGAATGTATTCGAATTGAGTCTTTCCGAAGAGATGCCCATATTGAATATTAATATATCTGGAGATTATCCTGTAGATAAATTAAAAGAATTTGGTGAGCATCTGGAAGATGAAATTGAAAGTCTTATTGAAATAAAACAAGTTGATATTCGTGGTGCTCAAGAGAAAGAAGTTGAAGTTGCTGTAGATATTTATAAAATGATGGCATCACAAGTCAGTTTTGATGATGTTATTGGTGCCATTAATAATGGAAATATGACGATGTCTGCAGGTAATCTTATAGCTAGCGGCCAACGAAGAACCATCAGGATTATTGGTGAAATTGATAAGCCATCCGACCTTGAAAACTTCGTTGTGAAGTCTGAAAACGAAAACCCCATCTATTTAACGGATATTGCACAAGTAACCTTTCAGGATAAAGATAAAACCACTTTTGCTAGGGAATACGATGCAGCCATCGGTGGAGGTGCACCTGTTGTAATGTTGGATGTTAAAAAACGTTCGGGGCAAAATGAAGTAGCCGCTGTAGAGCAAATAAGAAAAATTGTTGAAGAAGCCAAAACCAATGTTTTTCCTTCAAACTTAAAGGTGAATATTACAAACGATCAATCGTCTAAAACCTTAGGGCAAGTAGACGATTTGGTTAATAATATCATTTTCGGTATTATACTGGTAGTCGGTGTATTAATGTTCTTTTTAGGATTTAAAAACGCACTTTTTGTTGGGTTTGCCATTCCAATGTCTATGTTCATGTCCATAATGATTTTAAACGCTATGGGATACACCATGAACACCATGATTCTTTTTGGATTGATTATGGGACTTGGAATGTTGGTTGATAACGGGATTGTTTTAGTGGAGAATGTGTATCGTTTGATGGAAGATGAAGGGATGAATCGCGTAGATGCGGCTAAAAAAGGTATTGGCGAAATTGCCATGCCTATTATTATTTCAACGGCAACAACGGTTGCGGCTTTCGTTCCGCTTGGTTTATGGCCCGGACTTATGGGACAGTTTATGATTTATTTCCCAATTACGTTGTCGGTTGTACTAGGTTCTTCATTAATTGTTGCCATATTTTTCAATTCGGTATTAGTATCTCAATTGATGACTACGGAGGATAAGGCGATGCCAAAAGATCGTATCATTAGAATAACCTCCATAATTTCAATTATAGGGATTCTCATTTTAATTTTTGGCGGCCCTTATAGAGGTTTAGGAGGCGTTATGGTATTTACAGCTATCATGCTTTGGCTTTATAGATTGGTCATTAGAAACATGGCGAATAATTTTCAAGCTAAAACCTTAGTGAAATTAGAGAATGCTTATGAAAAAACGTTGAAAAGCACATTAAAAGGAAAACGCCCTTATTTCATATCAATCGGCACATTTGTGTTACTTATTCTTGCTTTTGTCGCATTTGGAGCTTCTTTATCAATGAAAAGAACCAAAGTGGAATTTTTCCCAGATAACAAACCCAATCAAATTATAGTTTATGTAGAATATCCAGAAGGAACGGATATTAATAAAACCAATGAGATTACCAAAGACATAGAAACCAAAGTTTATAAGGTAATTAATGAAGGCATGTATATTGAGGATGGCAAAAACTTTATGGTAGAAAGTGCCGTATCACAAGTGGGTGAAGGTGCCGGAAACCCTCAAACCGATGGGGGTTCTGCAGCAGAGATGCCACACAAAGCAAAAATTACGGCTTCCATGCGTGAATATAAATATCGAAATGGTGAGGATAGCGAATTAATGCGCCAAAAAGTGCAACAAGCATTGGTTGGGATTTATCCTGGAGTTTTAATTTCTGTTGAAAAAGATGCTGCTGGACCACCAGCTGGGCCACCAATTAATATTGAATTGCAAGGCGACGATTATTCGGAATTGATTGTAGAAGCTGAAAAAATGCGCGACTTTATTAAATCTAAAAACATTGGTGGTATTGATGAATTAAAGATAGATGTTAATAAAGATAAGCCAAGTATGCAAGTATTGGTTGATAGAGAAAAAGCGGGTGAACTAGGGGTGAGCAGTGGTCAGGTTGGTCAACAACTTAGAAACTCCATTTTTGGCGCAAAAGCCGGTGTTTACAAAGAAGCGGGCGAAGATTATGATATCTATGTACGTTTTAATGAAGACAATAGATATAATAAAAGTGCCATTTTTAATCAGAATATCACGTTTAGGGACATGGCATCTGGCCAAATTAGGGCAATTCCCGTATCAACTGTCGCGAGCCAAAGCAACAATTCTGGGTATAGTGCCATCAAACATAAGCAAGCAAAACGTGTTGTAACTCTGTATTCTGCATTGTCACCAGGGTATACCGATGCCGCTGCCGTGGTAGGTCAAATTCAAAATGAAATGAAAAATTTTGAAGGTTTACCAAGCACGATTAAAGTGGATTATACCGGGCAAATTGAAGAACAAAATAAAGAACAAGCCTTTTTAATGAGTGCCTTTTTTCAAGGATTGGCATTGATTTTCTTCATTCTTATTTTCCAATTTAACTCCGTTTCAAAACCTGCCATTATTATGTCGGCTGTTTTCTTAAGTCTCATCGGGGTTTTTGGAGGTATTGTAATTACGGGTGCACCTTTTGTTATCATGATGACCATGATGGGAATTATTTCTTTGGCTGGTATTGTTGTAAATAATGGGGTGGTACTGCTGGATTATGCACAATTATTGATAGATAGAAAAAAATATGAATTAGGTCTAGATGATGATGAATATTTACAAGCAAGCGATTTATTTGATTGCATTGTTGTTGCGGGTAAAGCGCGTTTGCGTCCCGTATTGTTAACGGCAATCACAACCATTTTAGGATTAATTCCATTGGCAATTGGTTTAAACATTAACTTTTTCACGTTGTTTAGTGAGTTCAATCCACATATTTATATTGGTGGTGATAACGTTATTTTCTGGGGACCATTGGCATGGACGGTTATTTACGGACTATTTGTAGCAACATTCCTAACCTTGGTTGTTGTCCCGATATTATTTTATTTAGTGACCTTATTTAAAATGTGGCTAAAAAGTAAAACAAGTTCTAAAGAAGTTAAAGTTCAAGAAATTTAGTATTTCCCCAAATTTGATTAATAGCAAAACCCTCAAAATTGTTTGAGGGTTTTTTATTATAATGACTTAACTTATGTAAATTTGCACTTCAATTTTTAAACTATGTACAGAAGTCATCATTGTGGCGAATTAAGAGCTGAAAATATTAATGAAACCGTAACACTTTCAGGGTGGGTTCAAAAATCTAGGGACAAAGGTTTTATTGTTTGGGTAGATTTGCGAGATCGTTACGGCATTACCCAATTGGTATTTGATGAAGAACGTACATCTAAACAAATGATGGAACAAGCCCAAAAATTAGGGCGCGAGTTTGTTATTCAAGTGAAAGGCATCGTTATTGAACGTGCCTCAAAAAACGCCAATATTCCAACAGGTGATATTGAAATATTGGTTTCAGAATTAACTATTTTGAATGAAGCTTTATTACCACCGTTTACTATTGAAGATAAAACCGATGGTGGTGAAGAATTACGCATGAAATATCGTTACTTGGATATTCGACGTAATCCTGTAAAAAACAGTTTGATTTTTAGACATAAAGTAGCTCAAGAAGTTCGTAAATATTTGTCCAATGAAGGTTTTATTGAGGTGGAAACGCCATATTTGATAAAATCCACTCCAGAAGGTGCTCGTGATTTTGTAGTGCCTAGTAGAATGAACGAAGGGCAGTTCTATGCCTTGCCACAATCTCCTCAAACCTTTAAACAATTGTTGATGGTTGGTGGCATGGATAAATATTTTCAAATTGTTAAATGTTTTAGGGATGAAGATTTACGTGCGGATAGACAACCTGAATTCACACAGATAGATTGTGAAATGGCGTTTGTGGAGCAAGAAGATATTTTAAATGTTTTTGAAGGCTTAACACGTTATTTACTTAAAGAAGTTAATGGTGTTGAGGTTAAGGAATTTCCAAGAATGTTGTATGATGATGCCATGCGTTTGTATGGAAATGATAAACCAGATATTCGTTTTGGAATGCAGTTTGGAGAATTGAATGAGGTCGCTCAACATAAAGATTTTGGTGTTTTCAATGCCGCTGAATTGATCGTTGGTATTGCTGTTCCTAATGGAAATGCATATACTCGAAAAGATATAGACCAACTAATTGATTGGGTTAAACGTCCGCAAATAGGTGCTTTAGGAATGGTTTATGTGCGTTGTAATGAAGATGGTTCTTTTAAATCTTCTGTAGATAAATTTTATGATGAAACCGATTTGGCTAAATGGGCAGAAGTTACAGGAGCGAAAGCAGGCGATTTAATTTGTGTACTATCAGGCGATAAAAATAAAGTAAGGACACAATTAAGTGCTTTACGCATGGAATTGGCAGAACGTTTAGGATTGCGCAAACCAAAGGAATTTGCACCACTTTGGGTATTGGATTTTCCTTTATTGGAATGGGATGAAGACACCAAACGTTACCACGCCATGCACCATCCGTTTACCTCACCAAAACCAGGACAAATAGAATTATTAAAAACAAATCCGGGCGACGTTAAAGCGAATGCATACGATTTGGTTCTTAACGGAAATGAAATAGGTGGTGGTTCTATTCGTATTCACGATAAAAAAACACAAGCCTTGATGTTCGATTATTTAGGCTTTACACCAGAAGAAGCTAAAGCACAATTCGGGTTTTTAATGGATGCCTTTCAATATGGTGCGCCACCACACGGCGGTTTGGCTTTTGGATTGGATAGATTGGTGGCTATTTTGGGTGGACAAGAAACCATTCGTGATTTTATCGCATTTCCGAAGAACAATTCAGGGCGGGATGTGATGATTGATGCGCCGGCACCGCTAGACGATAAACAATTAGAAGAATTAAGTTTAAAGCTTAATCTAAAAAAATAAGAATCAATCCTGCTTCATGCAGGATTTTTTACTAGATTTAATTATGCCGAAAGAAACCATTTTAAAACACATACTCATTTGGAGAGCGAAACACATCTCTCACAGACAATTTGTTTATATTTTAAGTATTGTTGTTGGTTTTACTTCTGGGGTTGGTGCCGTAGTGTTAAAAAATTTAACCCACTTTTTTCAGCATATTTTAGAAGGCAATTTGGTGAAATATTACCATCATGTCTTTTATTTTTTATTTCCTATTCTCGGACTCACATTTGTGTATCTTATTATGAAATATGTTATAAGAAACAAAGTCAGTCATGGTATTCCTTCAACCCTGTACGCTATTTCCAAACGTAAAGGGATTATGAGACAGCACCAAATGTTTGGTTCTATTTTAACGGCTCCAATTACCGTCGGTTTTGGAGGTTCTGTAGGTCTGGAAGGACCAACGGTTGCCACAGGAGCGGCTATCGGTTCTAACATTTCTAGAATGTTTCACATGAACCAAACGACTAGGAATTTGTTAATCGGTTGTGCCGCCGCAGGAGCCATGTCTTCCATTTTTAAAGCACCTGTTGCCGCTATTATTTTTGCCATTGAAGTCTTTAGCTTAGATTTAACCATAGCTTCTTTATTGCCATTATTATTAGCATCACTTTCTGCGATACTAACGTCCTATTTTTTCTTTGGAGACGATATTTTATTGCCATTTAAAATTGAAGATAAATTTGTTATTCAAGATGCGCCTTTTTATATGGTTCTAGGGGTTGCTGCAGCATTCACCTCTATTTATTTTGCACAAGTGTACGACCGCATCCATAAGTTTTTTGAAAAAATAAAATCGCCCATTAACCGATTGCTTATTGGTGGTGTCCTTTTGGGGATATTGATATATTTTATCCCACCGCTCTATGGTGAAGGTTTTGAGGTCATCAATAATTTGATAGCGGGCAATCCGGAGAAAGCCTTAGAAAACAATTTTTTGCAAATGGATTTAACCAATGTGTGGATTGTTATTGCTCTGTTAGCAGGTTTGGTTTTCTTTAAAATTATAGCCAGTTGCCTCACTTTTGGAGCAGGAGGCGTTGGAGGTATTTTTGCACCAACACTTTTTATGGGCAGTATTATGGGGAATTGCATGGCTAAAATTATCAATAATAGTGGTTTTATAAATACACCAATTTCCGAAAGTAATTTTACATTGGTTGGTATGGCTGGTTTGTTGGCAGGTGTTTTACATGCTCCATTAACGGCTATTTTCTTAATTGCAGAACTTACAAGCGGTTATGAGTTATTCATTCCTTTGATGTTAACGGCCACCATTTCGTTTATCATCACAAAATATTTCAGTCCACATTCTGTTTATAATATGGAACTTGGTAGAAAAGGCGAATTGATAACACACGACAAAGATCATGCTGTATTATCATTTATGGATATCGATAAAGTGATTGAAACCAATTTTGTGAGTATTACATCCAATATGAACTTAGGGGAAATCGTCCATACCGCTGTTATTAAATCCAATAGAAATATATTTCCTGTGATTGATGCTAAAACGAAGCAATTGTTGGGGATTATTCTTTTAGATGATTTAAGACCGATTATGTTCGATCAAGATTTATATAATGAGGTTAGAGCACATGAAATCATGCAACCAGCACCAGAAATTATTGATATGGATAAAGATAAGATGACCGATATTATGAAAAAATTCCAAGATAGTAGTGCATGGAATTTACCAGTTGTTAAAGATGATGTCTATATTGGTTTCATTTCAAAATCCAAATTATTAACAGCTTACAGAAGGCAACTTATTAATTTTACGAATTAAGACATGAAATACATTATCATTTTTCTATTTATTGCCGCTTTAGGAAGCATTTTAGTTGGCTATGTTATGGAGTCTGAGTATTCACAAAAACTGATTGGTTTTGGTGTTTGCGGACTGTTTCTCATTGCATTTCCTGTATTTGCATATTATCGTTGGAAAGACAAAGACATTAAAGATTACATGCTTACCAAAGAGAATTTAGATAAAATGCGTGACCGACGGGAAAAGAAGAGTTAGCAGTATTCAGTCGCAGTAATCAGTGGTGTTAAAGAGTATTAATTTTCACAAAAAATTTGTGAATCTCTGCGTAACAATTAATTCAAATTACGTCTTTCAATAAAAAACCGTTTTAAAAGCTCAGACGCTTCAGCTTCCATAATACCGCCTCTAATAGTTGTTTTCGGATGCAATTTTGTATTTAAGTGAATACAGCCGCGCTCCATATCCCTAGCGCCATAAACAATATGGGAAATCTGACTCCAATACAAAGCACCAGCACACATTTGACAAGGTTCTAACGTAACATACAGCGTACATTTTTGAAGATATTTACCGCCTAAAAAATTAGCTGCCGCTGTAATGGCTTGCATTTCTGCATGCGCGGTAACATCGGTTAAGGTTTCGGTGAGGTTATGGCCTCTTGCTATTATTTTATTATCAATCACAATTACGGCACCTACAGGAATTTCACCTTTACTATAAGCCAATTCAGCTTCCTGAAATGCTTTTTTCATAAAATAGGTATCGTCAAAAGGTTCCATCATAATAACAAAAATACAAATTCATTCTTGTACTTTTGCCAAGTGCAAAATTCAATTTTAAATACCATTAATTCACCCAAAGAACTTCGTCTTTTAAACCAAAAAGACTTGCCGCAACTTGCTCAAGAATTAAGGGAGTTCATCATCAATATTGTGGCGACCAAAGAAGGACATTTAGGTGCCAGTTTGGGTGTGGTAGAGTTGACTATTGCTTTGCATTATGTATTCAATACGCCAGAAGATTTACTTATTTGGGATGTAGGTCACCAAGCATACGGACATAAAATTTTAACAGGTAGAAAAGATAATTTCCACACCAATAGACAAATGAATGGTGTGAGCGGATTTCCAAAACGAAGCGAAAGTGTGTATGATGCGTTTGGTGTCGGACATGCCTCAACTTCTATTTCGGCAGCTTTGGGTATGGCGATTGCTTCCAAATTACAAGGTGATTTAGAAAAGCAACATATCGCTGTTATTGGCGATGCTTCTATTGCTAGCGGCATGGCGTTTGAAGGTTTGAATCATGCGGGCGTTACCGATGCCAATCTGTTGGTTATTTTAAATGATAATGCCATCGGCATCGACCCAAGTGTGGGTGCTTTAAAACAATATTTAACCAATGTTAAAAAAGGCATTCAGAAAAAGAACAACATTATAAAAGCCTTGAATTTTGATTATTCGGGCCCTATTGACGGACATGATATTGATAAAATCATTTCAGAATTACAACGTTTAAAAACAATTAAAGGGCCGAAGTTTTTACATATCATTACCACCAAAGGCAAAGGGTTAAAACAAGCAGAAGAAAATCAAGTAAAATACCATGCTCCCGGAAAGTTTGATGCTTTAACCGGCGATTTAATTTCCAAATCCACTACCGGACAACCACCAAAATATCAAGATGTTTTTGGTTATACCATTGTGGAACTGGCAAAAACCAACAACAAGATTGTAGGTATTACGCCCGCCATGCCAACAGGAAGTTCGTTAAAATATATGATGGATATTTTCCCAGACCGTGCGTTTGATGTGGGCATCGCCGAACAACATGCTGTCACCTTAGCTGCAGGCATGGCAACCCAAGGACTGATGCCGTTTTGTAATATCTATTCCACGTTTTTACAACGTGCTTACGACCAAATTATTCATGATGTTGCTTTACAACAATTACCGGTTATTTTTTGTTTGGATCGTGCTGGATTGGTGGGTGAAGATGGCGCGACACATCACGGCGCTTTTGACGTGTCCTATTTAAGGTGCATTCCCAATCTCATTATTTTTGCATCCAGAAATGAAGTGGAATTACGCAACATCATGTACACGGCACAACTTGGTTTGCAACAGCCTATTGCAATAAGATATCCTAGAGGACAAGGTATCACTTTAGATTGGAAACAACCATTTTCCAAAATAGAGATGGGTAAAGGCGTTCAACTCAAAGAAGGTAAAACAATAGCTGTTTTAAGTGTTGGAACGATGGCTAAGAATGTCAGCGACGCCATTAAAAAATCAAAGAATCCCGATGATATAGCACATTACGACATGCGTTTTGTAAAACCTTTGGACGAAGCATTACTACACACTATTCTAAAAACATTTGAGACCGTTATTACCATTGAAGACAACAGTATTAAAGGTGGTTTTGGAAGTGCTGTTTTAGAGTTTGCAGCAACACATCATTATAAAAATAATATTAAACTTTTAGGCATTCCAGATGTGTTTATAGATCATGGCAGCGTTTCCGAACTTCAAAAAAGTATTGGTTTGGATGTGGAGAGTTTGACTGAATGTTTTCAATTATTATTGTGATTTGAAACAAATTGATAAAAATAAAAATGGATGCATAAATTTATCTACATACTATTAATAACAGCTTTTACTTGTTCAAGTAATCTGATGGCACAAGAAAAATTTGAGAAAGAAAGTCGGATTAAAGGGAATGATGTGCCAACAGAAGCTCAATTATTTATTGATTCCTTAAACATTACCAATAAAATAAAATGGTATAAAGAAGAAGGGCTTGAGAGAAACAGCATTGAAGCAAAATTTAAATATAATAACTCAAAATATAGTGTTGAATTTAATATGCTTGGTCATGTTGAGGATATTGAAATTGAAGTAAATTTTGAAGACTTAGAATCTAATCTAAAAGAGGCCATTAATTTAAAACTCAAAGCAGATTGTTCAAAACACAACATTGTTAAAGTTCAAAAGCAATATAGCGGCACGGAATCTCACTTGCTTTCAATATTGAATACTGATAAAACGAACTCGGCACTCACCATTAAATATGAGCTAATCATTAGATGTCACGAGCAAAAAAAGGTAAATCTTTTTGAATATTTGTTCAGTGACAAAGGTGAATTGATTTCTACTTCAAAAATAGTCTTTAAAAACAGTAGCCATCTTGAAT
>Ga0307414_10000528_pt1 | contig 19859 bp, 14 predicted proteins | sample DK1Ometagenome_FD_203804 | JGI IMG/M metagenome (GOLD analysis project Ga0307414, IMG submission 203804) | Maize rhizosphere microbial communities from greenhouse at UC Davis, California, United States - DK15-O-3 | ecosystem: Host-associated > Plants > Roots > Rhizosphere > Soil | place: USA... | reverse complement strand
TTACGTCAGTATTTCCTCGGATCCTTACAAATTAATCCTCGAGCGACTGATCGACGTTTCGCAGTAAGCCGCGAATGAATTTATACGCCGAAGGCGTTCGCTAATTTCAGCCCCTCGGAATTGATCTTGAGCGAGTGATCGACGTTTGCCGTGAGCCGCGAATGAATTTATACGCCGAAGGCGTTCGCTAATTTCAGCCCCTCGGAATTGATCTTGAGCGAGTGATCTACGTTTCCCAGTAAGCGCGAATGAATTTATACGCCGAAGGCGTTCGGTAATTTCAGCCCAGCGGTTGGAGCGCAGCGACAACCCTGGGAATAGATCCACCACCAATCCTTTGAACCCTGAAAGGGTTAGACACGCACGTGCCTAACCCTTTCAGGGTTGTCTTTCGATTTTTATTTTGCGAACCCAGGGTTGTCGCTGCGCTCCAACCGCTGGGCTCAAATTAGCGAACGCCTTCGGCGTATTCACTATCGCCTGTCAAAAGTGACAGTTACTCGCCACTGTAACCGCCAATAAAATTCCAACGCTTCGATTACTAGCTAAGGTGAGACTGCGGGCAAGAAAGGTGAAAGATCTACGATGCGGTTAGCCATTATCTCCGTGCTCCTGTTTGGTCTCTCGTTGATTGTTCCCGCGCAGTCGTCAAAGGTGGCGGCGGATCGCGGGTGGCCGAGAGGTTATAGCCTTCCCAGCGAAGCGCAAATCGTGATGTATCAACCGCAGATCGCGAGCTGGGAAGATCAAAAACACCTCGTGGCTTTTACGGCTGTTTCCCATGTGGCGAAAGGTGAGCAAAAGCCCGCGCTGGGAACGATCAAGTTCGAAACAGACACGGAAGTCTCAGTCGAACAGCGCCTGGTCAAGTTTTCGAAGATCAAGATCGTCGAGACAAATTTTCAAACCCTCTCGAAAGAACAGACCCAGGAGATCGTAAGCGAACTCGAAAAAAACATACCTGAGGAAGACCGTATCATCGCCCTAGATCGCGTACTGGCCTACGTCGATAAAAGCACCATCAATCCGAAAAACGTTACGGGCCTGAAGAGCGATCCGCCACGAATAATTCTCACTCAAACACCGTCGCTCCTCCTCAGTTTCGATGGCGAACCCATCTGGAGCCCAATCAAGGACAACGAACTGAAATTTGCCGTCAATACTAACTGGGACATCTTTCAGCATGCACCTACCGGTCTCTATTACCTGCGTTACGACAACGTGTGGCTGCGTGCAACGGATCTGAAAGGTTACTGGTCCAACGCCGGTAAACTGCCCGATAGTTTCAACAAATTACCCAACGACGAAAACTGGAAAGACGTCCACGCTAATCTTCCCGGCACAAGGACGAAAGTGCTGCCGAAGGTCTACGTAACCACAGACCCGACGGAGTTGATCTACATCGAAGGCGAACCTAAATATGAGCCCGTCCCGAATACCGGACTACTGTGGATCAGCAACTCGGAAAGTGATCTGTTCCGGCTCGGTAAAGATGGTCCCGTGTATTACCTGGTAGCCGGCCGGTGGTTCTCGGCTCCCGGATTGGGCGGTCTATGGACGTTTGCTACGCCGAGTTTGCCGGAAGATTTCAAAAGAATCTCTCTCGAACATCCGCGCTCTCGCGTGCTTGCATCAGTGCCGGGAACACAGCAGGCAGCCGAGGCTGTTCTGCTCGCGCAGATACCGCAATTTGCCCGCGTCAACAAGAAAGAACTGAGCGCACCGGAAGTCACGTACCAGGGCGAACCGCAATACGAAGCCATTCAGGGAACGCAATTACAACGCGCGGCAAACACGGACAAAGAGATCATCAAGGTAGGCGATACGTACTACATGTGTTACCAGGGAATTTGGTTCATGGCCAACACAGCGAAAGGCCCATGGACCCTCGCGACGTCAGTGCCCGAAGATATATACAAAATCCCCGCGAGCTCTCCGTCGCATAGCGTCACTTACGTAACGGTTCAGGACGATGAAGATGAAAATGACGACTGGGTGACGTATGCATCGTATGCCGGTTACAGCGGTCTGATGATCGGTTGGGGATGTACCATGTGGGGCACCGGCTGGTATTACCCGCCATATTATTGGTACGGCGGTTATTACCCGATCTATTACCCCTACTGGCGCACCTACGGATACGGCGCCTGGTACAACCCGCTCACAGGCGTGTACGGCACTGCCGGAAGAATATATGGACCATACGGCGGCGTCGGTTTCGGTGCTCGTTACAACCCGTCAACAGGAACATACGCTCGAGGCGCCTTTGCATATGGACCATACGGCGCGCGTGGAGCCGCCCAAGCCTATAACCCGCGAACCGGCACTTATGCTGCCACGCGCCAGAGCTCGAATATCTACGGCAGTTGGGGATCGACGCACGTGCAACGTGGCGATGATTGGGTAAACACAAAACGCTTCACAAACAGCTCCGGTAATACAACTCGCGTGACTCGCGGAGATCAGGGAGGAATCATCTCCCGTCGCGGTCCGGACGGCGGCGGTTTTGTCGGATCGAAAGGCGAGAATGTTTATGCGGGCCGCGATGGAAATGTTTACCGGCGCGATCAGAATGGCAATTGGTCCAAGTGGGAGAACGGCAATTGGGGTTCCGTGCCGCAAGCGGAGCAGCGGCGAGATTCGGCACGAGACAGTATGTTGAACGATCGCGCGAGGCAATCGGAGCGAGCCCGAGGTGAACGAACCGGTCAAGCAGCCTCCAGACCGAGCCAGATGGATCGCGGTACGATGAACACGCTCGAACGTGATCGAGCGGCGCGCAGTAGCGGATCACAGCGTACTCGCGATTATGGTTCCTATAGCCGCAGCCGCAGTAGCGGCGGCAGTGTCGGCGGCTATCGCGGTGGTGGTGGTGGTATGAGAGGAGGCGGTGGAGGTTTTCGAGGTGGTGGTCGCCGGCGCTAGCGGAAGAGTGGGGCGATTCCGAAGCAAAGGTGACTTTCCCGACGCGCTGGCCGCAGCCTCAACATGGGGAGGTGTCAAGCACCGAGCTTGACACTAAGGAGGCTGCGGCCCGCGCTTCCAAAGAGAGATGAAAGAACTTCTGTTGGATACGGTCAGTACCACCTGCGTATCCAACATTGATTCCGGCTTTTGAGGCAAAGCTAGAAGAGATGACAGGTAATGTATGCCGCACGCTTGGTGGAAATGGACGCTCCTGGTTTTGCTTTTCGCAATGTCGATCTTGAGTGGAAGTTCGACGGCGTTGGGCCAATCCAAAGACGTTTCCAAAGACGATGACACCGGCACAGTTGATAAACAGCCGGATCCGCAGAGTGATAAAGAAAAACGAGGTTCGCTGGTTATCGCGCCGATACCTATCTCGAGTCCCGCGTTTGGTTCCGGCCTGTTACTCATTACGGGTTACGTGTTCAAGCTTAACGAACAGGATCAGGTATCACCGCCATCGTGGCTTGGAGCAGCCGGCGCTTTCACCAACAATGGAACGCGCGCGTTGGCATTAGGCGGACGGTTATACCTTCAGGAAAACAAATATCAAACGACCTTCGCCGGTATTAAGGGCCGGGCAAACCTGGATTTCTTCGGCATCGGAAGGATACCGGGAAGAACTCCGATTTCCGTCCCGTTGCATATGGAAGGGACGATCTTTTTCGGCGAAGTGATGCGCAATGTCGGACGCAACATCTTTATTGGACCACGTTACCAGTTTCGCAAGCTCTCTGCCGGTATCGAGGGTGTGGTTCCGCCCGGTGGCTTTGAAGTTCCGGAGATCGATCTGAAGTCGAACTCGGCAGCGCTTGGTTTTCATCTCCAGCGGGACCGGCGAAATCGTACGTTCTATCCAACGAAGGGTAATCTGTTCGACTTCACGGCGGATTTTTTCGATCAGGTTTGGGGCAGCCGGCGCGAGTACCAGTCGTTCAAGATTTCCTACAACGGATTTAAAGAGATAGCAGATAAGCAGGTCTTTGCATATCGCGCAATGGCGTGTTCAGCAAATGGTAACGTTCCTTTCTATGACCTCTGCTTATATGGTTTCAACAGCGATCTCCGTGGCTACACAACGGGAGAGTTTCAGAATCGTCGTATGTTTGCGACGCAAGCGGAGTATCGCATCGAGCTTCCCAAGCGATTCGGTTTGGTTGCATTTGGAGGTGTTGGAGGAACTGCGAGACGCTGGAACGACTTCCGTTCCGATCAATTGCTGCCAGCCGCCGGTGCGGGGCTGAGGTTCAAACTAGACAAGAAGAATCATATCAACTATCGAATCGATGTTGCCTTTGGTCGCGAGGGACGCACGCTGTCGATCGGACTAGGCGAGGCATTCTAATGATGCTTCACAACGAGATTTCATTAAGCTATGCAAAAGTTTTTTTATAGGTGTTAGACTTTTAAGCACCCTCTTCCCGACAAAGGTGTCTCCCCCAAACACTTAAATGCCGTAGGGAGGTGTAACTTAACAACACGTCGAGAATGTAGTCATGGGACCCTTTATCTCCCCGCGGGTGCTATGGGCATTGCCCCTGGGCCAGCTCATCTTCATTGTTGGATTCTTCCTTGTGCAGGCATTCCTCATTCTAAGTCTGTTAATTACCAGGGCAAGAAAACGAAAAGCTGAGATCGAGTGCGAACGTCTCAAAGGTCTTGCCGAAACCGAAAACAAACGTCTCAACGATCTGATTGCCAATGTACCGGGAATGGTCTGGGAAACCCGGATCGATCCGGTCACGCACAAGCACGCGATGACTTTCGTAAGTGCGCAGGCTGAAAAGATGCTGGGTTACTCGACAAAGGAGTGGTTATCGACTCCTGACTTCTGTATTCAGCTTATACACGAGGCAGATCGCGAACGAATCCGGGGCGAGCTTGAAGAAATCCTTTCCCGAAGCAAACGGGGCATTCTTAATTTCCGCTGGATCTCGAAGGATAAACGAACCGTGTGGGTAAAAGCTCAAGTAGCCGCGATTACCGATGCTGGAAAGACGGTTGGCAGTCACGGCGTTACCGTCGATGTGACTGAAAAGGAGTTGGCCGAATATGCACGTGTGCAGGCGGCAAAGCAGACAGTAGACCAATTGCGCGAAAGTGAAGAACGCTTTCGAGAAATGGCGGATAGTGCTCCGGTAATGATCTGGATTGTCGATCATGACGGGCGCTGTACTTACGTTAATAAACGATGGCTCGATTTCACAGGACGAACAACCGAAGAAGAATTGGATCACGGCTGGATGGAGGGTGTACATCCGGACGATTATGAGGCTTGTCGCGAGAGTTACTTCAGCAGCTTTAACGAGCGGCGGCCTGTTGAACTCGAGTATCGCGTGCGCCGATACGATGGTGAGTATCGTTGGGTATACGACACCGGCATTCCGCGGTTTTCATCTGAAGGGACATTTCTTGGTTACATAGGTTCTGCCATGGATATCACCGAGCGTAAAGAGTCTGAAGTCGCTTTACAAACGGCGCACGAAGAGCTTCACCAGCTCAAAAACCAGCTCGAGGCGGAAAATATTTCTCTCCAGCAGGAGCTGCAACTCGATGAAAAGTTTGGGGAGATCGTGGGGCAGAGCGACGCGATCAAGTATGTGCTCTTCAAAATCAATCAGGTCGCGCCTACCGACTCAACCGTCCTTATTACGGGCGAGACGGGCACTGGAAAAGAACTGGCGGCACGCGCGATTCATGGGGCGAGTAGTCGAAAAGACAGGCCTTTAATAAAGGTCAACTGCGGCGCCTTGTCGCCTACACTGATTGAAAGTGAACTATTCGGACACGAGAAAGGGGCGTTTACAGGCGCTGTCGGAAAGAAACAAGGTCGGTTCGAACTGGCAAACGGCGGCACGCTTTTTCTGGATGAGATCGGAGAGCTGCCTCCGGAGTTACAAGTGAAGTTGTTACGCGTTATACAGGAGAGCGAGTTTGAGAGGCTGGGTGGCGGTAAAACGATCAAAGTTGATGTAAGGATCATCGCCGCCACGAATCGTAATCTGAGGCTTGAAGTGGAGCAGGGAACGTTTCGAGAGGATCTCTGGTATCGCCTGAATGTCTATCCGATAACAATGCCGCCCCTGCGACAGCGCAAGGAAGATATCCCGCTGCTGGTCGAACACTTTTCGAACACTTACGCCAGGAAATTCGGCAAGACGATCTCGTCCGTTTCGCCACGAACCATGCAGAGTTTGCAAGCTCACTCCTGGCCAGGAAATATCCGGGAACTGGCGAACGTAATCGAGCGGGCAGTGATACATAGCCCGGCGAATGTTCTTCAGGTTCTCGATCAGTTTGAAGCAGTTGATGGATCAGCTCAAAGGCGAACTCTGGAAGAAGTCGAACGCGATTACATCATCAGCACTCTCGAAGAAACCGGCTGGCGCATCGAAGGTAAGTTTGGAGCTGCGAGGATTCTCGGCTTGAATCCGAGCACTCTTCGCACCAGGATGTTGAAGCTCGGAATACAGCGGCGCAATGCCAGCTTTGTTGCTACCAATAGTAATGGGATCACGTAATACCGTGACCCATTGCGACAAGCTCCTTCACCTCCACGCATTGTCACAGTTCCCGCGAAATACCACGGCCCACCTTCATAGACCACAAGAATTTCTTGTACGCTCGTGGACTTAAACCGCTCATATTCAAGAGTTAAAAAAAGTTAGCTGCTTGCCGTGGTTTGTGCACACGTTTTGCTAAGTGAAAGTGTGAAACTTACTCATTTCGCCCCTCTCGTTAGTCGAGAGTAAAAAACTTTAGAAGATTCGAAATCTGTTATGCGGAGTGTGCGGCCCGTTATGTAGTTGTGTCTGTCGCAGTGGTGACCCGAGATGATTGTGAACACTACCAGAATCACTGTGCAACCGGAGAAGCGTACCGAGTTCTTTCAAACCGTCGGTCGTTTACTCGATCCAATCAAGAGCGCGAAGGGCTGTCGCACATTTGGTTTCTATCTCGATGCGTCAGACGAGAACTCGACTTTGCTGGTTAGCGAATGGGACACGGAAACAGATCTGAACAACTACATCGAGTCGAATGATTTTGCTGTCCTTAGGGGAGCGATAACAGTGTTAGGCATTCGCAGCATCGAGTCGAAAGCGAATGTGACTTCGCACCGATGTAAACCGTGAAGCACCATCGCTCGAAGGTTAAGTGGCGGTATGAAACTCAGCGGGAGTGGACCAGTGCCATGCTTTTAAGTCCGGCTCAACAAACCAGCAGTTCCTTCATTCAGGACGGCAATAATTCGCCGGATCACTTGTTGCGGGCGATTGTGGACGCCTGCGTTTCCAATGTCGCCGTTCTTAACGAATCGGGAAACCTTATCTACGCGAGCAAAGCGTGGGGCATGGTCGAGCAGAACCCTGAAGAAAGAAATGGGATTGCACCTTGCTATCTGGAAAGCTGTAGAAGATTCACGTCGTCAGAGTTTGACGATGAGGCAAATATCACTCTGGCTGATGATATTCAACACATACTGTATGGAGATGAAAAGGAATTTCATCGCAAGTATTTCTGCCACGAGTTGACCGAGTCGCGGCCCTTTCTGATACACGCCGCGCGCCTCAATCTGCCCGGACCGACTTTCAGAGTGTTGATAACTCATGAAGAAGTACCGTTCGCTCGAGATGACTTCAGAGATAGTAAAGAGCGCCTGATTGATCTTCTGGGGACAAAGATACTGTCCTGGGAAGGCGAGATTGAGGGACAACGCTTCAGTTACGTGAGTGAACACGCAGTTGAGCTGCTGGGTTATCCGGTAGCAGCGTGGTACGAACCAAATTTCCTGGCGTCGCACATTCATGTGGATGATTTGCACTGGGTGCTGGCAGCTTATCGGAAACAAACGCGGATTACCGAGCACTTCGATCTCACTTTCCGCATGTGGGCGAGTGACGGCAGGCTGGTCTGGATACAAAACCTCATCAGTCTGGGTCCTCAAAGTGAAGGAGCCACGAAGCTGCACGGTTTCATGATCGACGTTTCTGAACGCAAACGAGCGGAAGAGGCTTTGAAAGACCTGGGTGGTCGCTTGATAGCAGCTCAGGAGGAAGAACGACGGAGAGTGGCGCGCGAATTACACGACGATTTCAATCAGAGGCTGGCGGTCCTGTCGCTCGAGCTGGAGCAACTCGGACAAAAAATTCCAAAACCGCTCAACCTTCGTGAGACTGTCAAACGTTTGCAGTCACAGGCGCAGGACATAGCCGCGGAGATTCACCGCCTCTCGTACAAGCTGCATCCTTCTAAGTTGGATCACGTGGGACTGGCGGTCGCAGTCAAAAGTCTATGCGCGGAATTGACTCAAAGTGGAAAGCTCAAAGTGGATTTTCAGCAGACTGGATTCCCGGCTGCACTCGACAGGGATGTCACGTTATGTGTCTTTCGCATCGCGCAGGAAGGTTTGCGCAACTGTGTCAAGCATAGTACCGCTGAGTCGGTGCGGGTAGTGTTGACCAAAACTCGAAACGCTGTTCGCCTCGTGGTCTCTGATAACGGCTGCGGATTTAACGCAAAGACACCCCTGATTGAGAAGGGGCTGGGTTTTATCAGCATGAAGGAGCGACTGCACGTACTCGGCGGTAAGATGAATATTTACTCGAGACCTCTGCGCGGCACTCGTATCGAAATTTCGGTCCCGTTGAAGTCTGACCCTGATTCCCCCGAAAGATCCGATTTACTATGGAAGGTAAAGGAGGAGTTATGAAACGCCCCCGCGTTATACTCGCAGATGACCACACCTTGATCCTGGATGCATTGAAGAACCTGCTTGAACCCGAGTTTGAAGTCGTGGGAATGTTCGCTGATGGGCGTGCGCTCATGGAAGGCGCACCCGGGCTGAATCCCAACGTCATAGTGCTCGACATCAGCATGCCGACGATGAATGGGCTGAGTGCAGGAGAACGGCTCAAACAGGCAATGCCCCTCGTAAAACTCGTTTACCTGACGATGAACCATGATCCTGACATGGCCGGCGAAGCTTTTCGTTTAGGCGCGTCCGCGTACCTGCTCAAAAATTCGGCCGCTGTCGAACTGCAAAACGCAATCCGCGAAGTTGTGCGAGGCGGGTTTTACGTAACGCCGCTGATGACCAAAGGAATGGATGGTTCATTTGTACAAAACTTCAAACTAAGGAAAAGCACCAGCCCTCTGACACTGCGCCAGAAAGAAGTGTTACAGCTTTTAGCAGAGGGGCGGTCGATGAAAGAGGTCGCGTTTGTGCTTAATGTTTCTCCCCGCACCGTTGCCTTCCACAAGTACACGATGATGGAACACCTCCACATCAGAAGCAATGCGGAGTTGATCGAGTACGCAATGCGAAGCTCGATCGTCGCTGCCGCTTGAGGCGGGAGGTTGTTCAAAAAAGAAGATGCCACGGGCTTGTCCCGTGGAGTCTCGCGTTGGTGCGCTATACCGATCGTCTAAAGCAGAAAGACTGGATGCCACGGGCTTGTCCCGTGGAGGCTCACGCTGACCGCTACAGTTCCGAACTCGATAGCAGAAAAACGTGAGGCTCCACGGGGCAAGCCCGTGGCATCTGAACTTCTCGGTTTTGATTCTGTTTAGCAGCAACATGAAACTCCACGGGACGAGCCCGTGGTATCTCTTGCACTTTTGTGCAAAGCCCGCAGCATGGGTGGAATTGACCTGTTAATTTTGCCAGTTAACTTTCAACGCGGCCTCAGTACGATGATCACCATTGATTGCGACCCATCTGAGGGGGCTGTCGATCACTTCCTGAACAGGAGTTCGACTTGGCGCGCGCACGTATTGTTGTTGCTGACGATCATGAAGAAGTACGTAATACGATTGTCCGGTTGTTGAAGCGACGCTTTGAAGTATTGGCAGCTGTTGATGATGGTCCAACATTCCTCGAAGCAGTTGCGCGATTGAAACCGGATCTTTGCGTTCTTGATATATCGATGCCCAACATGAGCGGTATAGAAGCCGCGCGCCGGATTAAAGAGAGTGATGCGAAGATCAGAATAGTGTTCCTGACCCTTCACGATGATTTTGATTTCAGGGCAGCCGCCCTCGAGACAGGCGCGGAAGGGTATGTAACCAAAGCAAGAATGGGTGGCGACTTGCTATTCGCCGTAAGTGAGGTCCTGGCTGGTCGCCGCTGGTTTTCAAGGGGGGACGGTGTGGGTTAATGGGCTACGCACACCGAAACTGAGGCAGCCGAGCGCCACTCCGTCAGGAGGAGAGTGGCGCCTGACACCTCAGAGTGGATGGGCCGAGGCGCGTGAAGGGAAGTTTCGGCCCATCCAGATATCAAATTGCAGAAGGGACAAGCCATGAACGAATACTCACTTTCACAAAGACTGACAGCGGAGTTTTTGGGAACGCTCTGGCTGGTCCTCGGTGGTTGTGGCAGTGCCGTACTGGCTGCGGCATTTCCTCAAGTGGGCATCGGACTGCTTGGAGTCTCCTTCGCTTTTGGTCTTTCAGTGTTGACCATGGCATACGCCGTGGGCCACGTTTCGGGAGGACATTTCAATCCGGCGGTGACGGTTGGACTTTGCACTGCACGTCGCTTTCTCGCCAGGGACGTCATCCCTTATGTCGTCGCACAACTTGCCGGCGCCATCACCGGCGCAGCCATCCTGTACGTCATCGCGAGCGGCAAGGCTGGGTTCAATGCGACTTCCGGTTTTGCGGCGAATGGCTATGACGCCTATTCGCCTGGTGGATACTCATTGGTCGCTGCCCTGGTTGCAGAGTTAGTAATGACGTTCTTTTTCCTGATCGTGATTCTTGGAGCCACTAACAAGCATGCCCCGCAAGCGTTGGCGGGTGTAGCGATCGGTTTGGCGTTAACACTCATCCACCTCGTCACCATTCCGGTGACCAACACGTCCGTAAATCCTGCCCGCAGCACTGGCCCGGCGATTTTTGTCGGCGGTTGGGCGTTGAAGCAGCTGTGGTTGTTCTGGTTGGCGCCGATAGTGGGCGCTGCACTCGCCGGTGTTGCCTGTCGTTTCCTGGGCGAAGAACGGAAAGCGGCGGAACCAGCTTTTGCGCAGACGGTGACACCGTGAAGGAACGCGGCGTCGCATTCAAAAAAAGCGCGACTTCGTCTCGTGATATAATCACGCCCTCGGTAAGAAGTTTCTTAAGCGCCTTTTGACTATTAACAGAAGTTCACTCACACGGAGGCACGGCGATGCCCGAACTCGTCGTGAGTACAATCCAACCAACCTACGGCTACCTAAAGAGCCGTGTCGACAAAATGGCGCACGCCGCTTTTGCAGCGCTGTTGGTTGGCAGTGGCTATTACATCGGCGCCAAAATCGGTTTTGCCCTAACGTTCCAGCCTAATCCTGTTTCGACTCTCTGGCCTCCTAACGCGATCCTGCTTTCCGCGTTGTTGCTGTCCCGAACGCGCGTCTGGTGGTTCCTTCTTCTGGCCGCGTTCCCCGCACATCTCTTAGTGCAAATCAACCAGGACATACCGATGACAATGATCCTGTGTTGGTTTATCAGCAACTGTAGTGAAGCTCTCATCGGTGCTTCGATCTTCCGGTATCTCGCGAAATCTGAACTGCGTTTTGACAGTACACACCACGTCTCGCTGTTTATCCTCGTAGCATTCCTGGGTCCATTCTTTTCGTCATTCATCGATACTGCATTTGTGATACTGAACCAGTTTGGCAACAGCCCTTACTGGGCGGTTTTCCGGATGCGAGTTTTCTCGAATGTACTTGCGACATTGACGTTGGTGCCCCTGATTATTACCTGGTGGAACATTGACTTTGCTCACTTACGAAGCCGCCCGTGGAACCGCTATATCGAAGCTGGTTTGCTCGTGGCTAGTTTTCTGATAGTGGTGTTCGTGGTCCTCAGTTCACAGACAGCACCCAACGCGAGACCAGCTCTTCTCTATCTACCTTTGCCCCTGTTGCTCTGGGCAGCCATCAGGTTTGGCCCGATAGGATCCAGTTCAGCGCTTTTGATTGTAAGTGTGGTTGAAAGTTGGGCAGCAATACATGGCCTGGGACCATTTGCAACCCAGTCAGCAGAGATGAATGCGCTTTCGGTACAGCTCTTCTTGATTCTTACCTCGCTGCCGCTGATGTTTCTTGCCGCGCTTATTAAAGAGCGCGAGCGGGCGCAGGATGCGGCGTCTCAGAAACAGGTACGACTCGAAGTCGCTCTCGACGCCGCTCAAAAAGCCTCACAAGCACTAAGCGTAAGTCAGGAAAAGCTGCACCTCAGTCACAACCAGATCCGGAAGTTGCTGGGCAGGCTGATTAATGTTCAGGAAGCTGAGCGTCGCCGAATCTCGCGGGAGCTTCACGACGATCTGAATCAGAAGATTGCCACGCTGTCGATGAGTATCAGCCGGCTCAAACGAAACGTCCCGATGCAGGATGTAGAACTGATCGCGGAACTGGAACAACTGCGCCAAACCGCAAACGCTCTTACGAACGAGGTGCGCCGGTTGTCGCATCAACTACATCCGGCGGTTTTGGAGCACCTGGGTTTGGTAACGGCGCTCGAGTCGTATATCGCTGGTTTCACTGACGAAGAAAAAATCGACGTGCAACTGACGGCGGACATCGGCGATGAACGCATACCTTTCCAAACGTCGATTTGTCTTTATCGCGTGGCGGTTGAGGCATTGCGAAATGTTGCTCGACATTCCGGCGCTGAGTCGGCGGCAGTTTCTCTAACAAGATCTTCCGGCAACTGGGAACTGCGAGTGTCCGATTCAGGAAAGGGCTTCGACGTGGAAACGTTCGCGCAAGCGGGCGGTTTGGGATTGATAAGTGTTGAAGAGCGATTGCGCCTGCTCCAGGGAAGTTGTGAGATTCGCTCAACTCCGGCGCAGGGCACAACGCTCGTTGCGCGAGTGCCGCTCGCGGCGTAAAGACGAAGATGAAACGCATACGACTGTTAATCGCCGACGATCACGTAATGTTCGCTCAAGGGCTGGTGAGTTTGTTGCGTGATGAGTTTGAGCTGCTTGGCACGGCAGGAAATGGTGAAGAACTCGTCGAAGCGACTCTTCAGTTGAACCCCGACGTGATTCTGGTAGACATCTCAATGCCTGTTCTCAACGGTTTCGATGCGGTGCGACGCATCAGAGAGAGCGGCAACGAAGCCAGGATCATCTTTTTAACGATGCATGACGATGCAACGCTCCTGTCTGAAGCGTTTCGTTGTGGCGCCTCGGGTTATATCCTGAAACAATCTGCCGGCGAAGAACTGGCGAACGCAATCAGAGAGGTGGCGCACGGAAACAGCTACGTCTCGCCGCTGATAACCGACCTTCCAGGCGAACCCCTGCCCCCCCATACGCAGAAAACGACCATTACCCCACGCCAGCGTGAGGTGCTTGAATTAATTAGCCGCGGTTTGACGATGAAGGAGATCGCTTCTCAACTCAACATCTCCACCAGGACTGCCGAGTCGCATAAATACGAAATGATGCAGACCCTCGGGGTCGAAACGACAGCCGAGTTAATAAGGTATTCACTGAGACTTGGTCTGATTTCGTAAATCTCACACCGCATTTACCTGTCACTTTTACCAGTACTCTTCACCACGAAACTCTCTACGATACGGCGGGATGAGAGTAGAGATGAAATCGAAACTGATTACGTTGGCGCTGATCTGCGTGGCGGCAGTCTCCGCTTCCGCTGTCGCGCAAACTAAGCAAACTAAGAAGCCGGCTCCCGTCAAGCGACAACAGGTACTGGTCAAACGAATCAATCAGGGAGCACTACGCGTTTACAAAACGTTTGTCAGGCAAAGTGAAAGGACCATTACCGTTGACTGTGAATTGAACGAACTGCTTGAAGATCTTCTGCTCGCCGCGGATGGTCTCACCGATTCTCGTTATATACGCCACAATCTCGTTGTTGTGATGCAAATAGCATCGGATATCGAACAGGTACTTCTGGCGCTGGACGTTTCTTCGGACATGATTATGGCCTGGAGTCGGCTGCACGCAGACCTCGATCAACTCGCAAAAATGAATGGGATGAAGTGGAGCGAAGCTGTTATTACGGACCAGTTAATCGCAACTCTGATTAGTGATATAGATACGATTTCGACGAAAGTGAACGCCGAGCTTTCTCCGCTTCAACCCATATCAGCAACCACTTACGCCGATTTACCTGTACTGCTATCAAGTTTCCGCAGGTCGGCTCAGGAGCTCAACACCGATTCCGCGGAGAAACTTCACGACCGAATTAAGGCAGTCAGGAGTTACGCCCGGGCAATTAATGTTTCTCTAAACAACTGTGTGATAAGTTCGGCACTACAGCGCAACTGGAAGCGCATCACCTCACGATTGGAGGAGCTTGTCCGGCTCTACAATCTGGATTCGTTCGAGTTAGACCAGAGACCCTCTGAAAAAGTCGCCGATCAAATTTGATCCCCGCCAGGAAACTTTAGATTTAATGATGAGCCGCAGCTAAGCTTTAGATTATCTCTGACAGCACACACGCTTCCTTCAGTCTCAATCGTCCGGTTTGAACTCTACCTTTGACCTTCTAGGGGAGATGTGCGACTATACGCCCCTAGAAGCGAATAGGAGGAACGTTCGATGGCGAAGAAGCCCGACCTGCCGCAAGGCACGCTCGACCTGCTGGTTCTGAAAGCGCTCTCGTTGAGCCCGATGCACGGCTACGGCGTCGGCCAGCGCATCCAGCAACTCGCCGAAGACATGCTCACGGTTGAGGAAGGGACGCTCTACCCGGCCCTCTACCGCATCGAGCAAAAAGGCTGGATCGAGAGCGAATGGGGAGTCTCGGAGAACAACCGGCGGGCGCGGTTTTATAAGCTGACACGAAAGGGCCGCAAGCAGCTCGCTATCGAGGAGTCGCAGTGGGAGCACCTAACGGCGGCCGTCGCGAAAGTGCTGCAAGCCACTTGAGAGAGGAGAGCAAAGATGCCTTGGAAGAAAGTTTTTCTCGACAGGCTTCGAGCTTTGCGTGACAGCGATGCCGTTCATCGAGAGATTGATGAGGAGATGCGCTTCCACCTCGACATGCGCACCGAAGAGAACGTCCGCAAAGGCATGTCACCCGAGGAGGCGCGGCGAGAAGCCGAAAAACGGTTCGGGCGCATCACCCGGATAAAAGAGCTGGGATATGAAGTAAGGGGCGGCGGCTGGTTCGAGACACTCTGGCAGGATCTGCGCTACGGCGTGCGAATGTTTCTGAAACAACCGGGCTTCACCTTGATTGCTGTCTTGACGCTGGCACTCGGAATAGGTGCGAACACGGCGATTTTCAGCGTCGTCAATGCAGTGTTGCTGCGACCCTTGCCCCTGGCCGAGCCCGAACGCGTGGTGTGGCTGTCTGACATGCTGCCGCAGGCGGGGGCCGTGCCCACATCGCTTCCGGAATTCCTCGACTGGAAAGACCAGAACCAATCCTTCGAACAGCTGGCGGCTTTCCTGAATAGCAGCATGTTTATCGACACGGGCGGCGGTACGCAGGACATGCCTGTGGGGCTCGTCACTCCCGAGATGTTTGCTCTTTTTCGGGTAAACCCGATTCTCGGCCGCACCTTTACGAACGAGGAGACTCTGCCGGGTCGCACCCGCGTAGCCGTGCTCGGTCATTCGATGTGGCAAAGTCACTTCGGTTCAGATCCCAACGTGATTGGGAAAACAATCGATCTCGACGGTGTGGCTTATACGATCATCGGCGTGATGCCCGGGGGTTTCTCATTCCCGGATCGGGCCGAGCTTTGGCGGCCTCTGCGCATTAATCCGAACGCGCTCGACCGCGGGCCGCACTACCTGCACGTAGTGGGGCGGCTGAAACCTGAAGTCACGCTTACTCAGGCCCAAGCCGAGATGTCTACCCTTGCCGCGCGCCTGTCCGCGCAGCACCCGGAGAAGAATGCGGGGCACGGGGTGAAGCTCCAACTGCTGCGAGACGTAGTGGTGGGTGACATAAGACCAGCACTTTTCATCCTGCTGGGCGCGGTCGGGTTCGTGCTCTTGATCGCGTGCGCCAACGTAGCGAACCTTCTGCTTGGTCGCGTCGGCGTGCGGCAAAAGGAGACTGCCGTTCGAACCGCGCTTGGGGCAAGCCGCCTTCGCATCGTGCGGCAACTGTTCACCGAAAGCATGATGCTTTCGATCGGCGGCGGCGTGGCAGGATTGCTGATAGCCGTCTGGGGCGTGAAGTGGTTGGTGTCGATGGGTCCCACGACCATTCCGCGTGTTCACGAGATAGCTGTAGACCCGCGCGTAGTTTGCTTCACGTTATTGATTTCGGTGGCGACCAGCGTGATCTTCGGACTGGCGCCGGCGCTGCAAGCATCCAAGCCGGATCTCACTGACGCGCTGAAGGAGGGCGGCAGGACCAGCGCGGGCCTGCACAGGAATCGGCTCCGCAGCATGCTGGTGATCAGCGAGGTCGCTCTATCGCTCGTGTTGCTCATCGGCGCGGGGTTGATGATCAGAAGCTTCGCCAAGCTCAGCCGGATCGATCCCGGATTCAATCCGGACGGGGTATTGAAAATGGGAGTGTCGCTGCTGGTCAGCAAATACCCGGACGACGAGCGCGTCGCATCCTTCTATTCGCAGCTTCTGGAACAAGCGGCGGCGACGCCGGGCGTCGTGTCAGCCGCCGCGATTTCGGACCTGCCGTTGTTCGGAAGCAATACCAGCGACAACTTCACAATCGAAGGGCGCCCGCCAGTGGCGCAGCAGGACCAGCCTATTATTGAGTACCATATAGTCACACCGCGCTACTTCGAATCGATGGGTATTCCTCTTCTGGCAGGCCGCGATGTTGCCTGGACAGACACGAAGCAGGCTCCGAACGTCGTCGTAATCAACGAAGCATTCGCCGAACGCCATTTCGCCGGAGAGAGCCCGATGGGCCATCGTATCAGTCTTCAGGGCCAGGAGCGCGATCCGTTGTTGATCGTCGGAGTGGTCGGAAACGTTCGGCAATTAGGGCTTGATCGAAAACCGGTCTCGGAAGTTTTCGTTCCCTACCTGCAAGACCCTTTGAGCAAGAACTATCAACGGTCGATGACAATTGTGGCGCGCACGAATTCAGATCCCGGCGCCGTAGCCGGATCGTTGCGAGCCGCGCTGACTTCGTTGGACAAGAGTCTGCCGGTCTACGATCTCAAACCGATGACTGAATACCTGAGTGACTCCCTTGCGCGCCGCCGCTTCAACCTGATCCTGCTGACCGCATTCGCCGGCGTCGCGCTGGTGCTGGCTGCCGTGGGCATTTACGGCGTGATCAGCTACGGCGTCACGCAGCGGACTCATGAGATCGGCATTCGCATGGCGCTCGGCGCCGAAAAGGCCGATGTGCTACGGCTGGTCGTGCGACAGGGAATGGTAATGGCTCTGGGCGGTGTGGCGATTGGATTACTCGCATCATTTGCGCTGACGCGGCTGATGGAGAGTTTGCTGTTCGGGGTCAGCGTGACCGACCCGCTGACGTTCACCGTGATTGCGCTGTTACTGATCTCCGTAGCGCTGCTGGCTTGCATCGTACCGGCACTACGGGCGACGAAGGTGGACCCGCTGGTCGCGCTGCGCTACGAATAGTAACTTCGGCTTGTTACTTCATTCGATTGTACTTTCGCAGTGCTTGAACGACGCGTTCGCCGGGTAAACCAAAGACGCGGATCCCATCAGCGCCCGTCATCGTTTGTGCTGCCAGCATCGCATTAACGACAGCTTCTTCAGTCGCTTCGATCGTCGCTCGAAACAGGGGATCAATTCGTTCGTTGGGGAGCATCGTCAGCGACGGCGTACCTTCAGACTTTGCGGCGCCGGCGTTCGCAGTAGAGAACGCAAGAAACAAGTCACCGGATGAATTGCCGGCGAAACTTCCCAGCCGCCCAAGCCCAAGGCTGACACGCCGCGCGATCCTTTCCAGTTGATGTGGCAGCAGCGGTGCGTTCGTCGCAACGACAACGATGATCGAGCCACGACCTTCGTGTTCAGAAGCGCTACCGTCGTCCTGAGCTCCACCGCCGGTGGCGGAACAAGGAGGAATGCCTGCCGTCCATGGTCTGCTCAGCGGGGGTGGCAGTACCGTACAAGTGCGCAGGTCAGTGATCTCGGAACGAATCGGAACGCCCAGGATGCGCAGGTCGCCACCGTAGTTACATTGCACGAGCACTCCGATTGTGTACCCGCCTTGTTGAGTAGTAAGCACGCGCGACGAGGTACCAATCCCGCCTTTGAATCCGTTGCAACCCATCCCGGTGCCACCGCCCACAGCGCCTTCTTCAACGGGACCTGGTTTGGCGCGATCAAGTGCTTGAAACGCATGATTCGCTTTTACATGTTCGCCGTTCGCATCGTTCAGAAAATCAAACGTCTCGGCGACGATCGGATAAGTGAATACAAACTCGCGGCCGTTCTTCAATTGCCATTGAATCGCGGCATCGCGCACTGTCCCAACGCTGTGTGTGCCTGTCAGCAGAATTGGTCCCTCGAGAAATCCTGATTCCTTGATCCAGTTGATGCCGGTCATGTCGCCATTGCCGTTCTGATTGAACGTGGCTGCGAAGACGGGATCCCAGTTGCCGCGCGGGCGAGGGAGAATCGCTGTAACGCCGGTGCGAATCGGTCCTTTACCGGGCACGAGTTTGCCTTCTCCCTCGATGAGCGTGACATGGCCGACCGCAATACCGGGTACGTCCGTGATGGCATTCAAAGTACCGGTTGTGCCGGGAAAGGGAATTCCCAGTTCACGGCCGCGCGGTCGTGTCTGTGCAGTGACTGAGACGGCTATGGTGACAGTCAGTAAGAGTCCGAATGCGAATCGCATGAGAACTAGTCCTTTCAAATTTTGGAAACTGAGCGGAAGTCGCCGGAGACTCTATAACACCGATCGGAAGCGAAGCAAAGATTTTGTGGTCCAAGCGTCAAAAGTCCTAATCTCGGTTGGACACGGTCAGTTTAGAAATATCATACGCTGAACATGCAGCGCTCACTTTGAGAGCTTTGTCTCAAAAGTCAGAAATCGATATTGGATACAGTCAGTACCACCTGCGATAGCGGGTGGGTAAATCGTTAGGATTCAAAATCAATAGGAATTCGCATACTGATCATCTACCCACCCGCTATCGCAGGTGGTACTGACTGTATCCAACAAAAGTCTTTGACTTTTAAGGCAAAGCTCTTTCGCACGCTACGCGGCTGAGGTATCATTGCCGCTCCTCAATCGAAAGGTGAAGCGCTATGGTTTCCTCCGGCCGTCATGCAATCTTCTGCATTCTCCTGGTTCTCAGCACCGTCATCTTTGCTCAAGCGCAGACCGCGCCCGACAACATTTCTGGCGCGACTATTACGGGCAAAGTAACAATCAAGGGCAAAGGTGCTCCGGGAATCGCTGTAGTTTTAGTTCTGAACCTCCAGGGTGAACAGAGGGGCACGCGCTACAAAGCATTCACCGACGACACAGGAACTTATCGAATTACGAATGTGCCACCGGGAAAATATAGTGCGCTAACAGCCACGCCGGCGTTCGTTGCTATCGATCAGTTCGCTGGTCCGTTCGGCAAGTCAGTGACGCTGCTAATTAATAAGGACGAAACAGTTGAGAATATTGATTTCGAATTGGTGCGTGGTGGCGTGATTACCGGCAAGGTGACTGACTCAGACGGCCGCCCCTTAATTGAAGAGACAGTTTCGATTTCCAACGCGGAGTCCGACCCGAAGTATGGTTCCAGAGTGCGTGGTATGCGAACCGACGACAGGGGCGTCTATCGAATTTTTGGTATTCCGCCGGGAAACTACAAGGTGGCTGCGGGAACCAATGAACTTTCTTCCCGCTGGGAAATACCCCGGTTTCGCCAGACCTTTCATCCGGACGCGACAGACGTTTCGCAGGCAACGACCATCAACGTTACTGAAGGGAGCGAAACGACGAATGTTGACA
>Ga0307414_10000527_pt1 | contig 19931 bp, 21 predicted proteins | sample DK1Ometagenome_FD_203804 | JGI IMG/M metagenome (GOLD analysis project Ga0307414, IMG submission 203804) | Maize rhizosphere microbial communities from greenhouse at UC Davis, California, United States - DK15-O-3 | ecosystem: Host-associated > Plants > Roots > Rhizosphere > Soil | place: USA... | reverse complement strand
TATCGTCTAGCCAAGGACATTCATTGGAGATTGTAACCGAATCATCATGCCAATTTTTCATAAACAAGCCTATCACTTCATAACCTTGCTCCTTTAATAAATAAGCAGCAACGCTAGAATCCACACCTCCGGAAAGTCCTACTATAACACGTTTCATCTGTAATATAAATTGTTCTTAAAGGTCATTTTGCACACCCAATTCTTCAATTTCACCTGAAAAAATCAGGTTACAAAGATACATTTTTTTAAAGAAATTTAATTATTTAAAAATTGACCTTTCAATCGTAAATCGTTCACTTTTGTTTAAAATTTTGTTAAATTAATTAAACAATAAACATATTTTTGTCTAATATTTTGTTATATTTGTTGAACAAAAAAACAAGCACTATGAAAAACTTATTTAATTTAAAACTATCATTAGTATTATTTATAGCAGTAATTTCACTATCATCATGCGATAATGATGATGCTGTACCTGCTCCAGAAACTATTGCAGAAATAGCTGCCGCTACACCAAGTTTAAGTAATTTGGTAGCTGCTTTAGACAGAGCAGGACTTGTTGAAACTCTAAACGGCCCAGGACAATTTACTGTATTCGCGCCCACCAACGATGCTTTTCAAGCTTTCTTAACAACAAATGGTTTTGCCACTCTTAATGATGTTCCAGTTGATGTATTAACTCAAGTATTACTAAACCATGTAGTTCTAGGAGACAATGTATCAACCAGTCTCTCAACTGGCTATGTAAATACATTAGCTACTTATGGTGACACCGAACTAAACTTAAGCATGTTTGTAAATACTGCTGACGGTGTTAAGTTGAATGGTGTATCAAATGTTGAACTTGCTGATATTGATGCCACGAATGGAGTAATACATGTTGTAGATGCTGTTATAGGATTACCAACTGTAGTAACATTTGCTTTGGCTGATCCTACATTCGAAATCTTGGTTTCTGCGCTAACTAGAGAAACGTCCTTTACATTTGTAAATACGTTGTCTACAGCTAACGGAACCAACCCAGCTCCATTCACGGTTTTTGCTCCGACTAATACCGCTTTTGTTAATTTACTTGGTGAATTAAGTTTATCAAGTTTAGCTGATGTGCCTACAGATACACTAGCTGCAGCCTTGGCAATGCATGTAGTTGCAGGCGCCAATGTTCAATCGTCTGCTTTAACAAATAATATGCCTATTCCTACTTTAGGAGGAAACATAACGGCCAATGTTACTGGGGGTGCAACTTTAACAGATTCCAATGCCAGAGTTAGCAATATTATTTTTACAAATGTACAAGCAGCTAATGGTGTTGTACATGTAATCGATAAAGTTATTTTACCTCCATTATAAAATAATAATTATTAGTTTGGTTTGTTGATTTTAAACAATTTAATTAAAAATTGTTTATGAAAGAGAAGGGTTCCTTAAGCAATTAAGGAATCTTTTTTATTTATTTGTTGATGATAAATTCTTTTCTTCTGTAAGTTTACCATTTTCATAGTATTTCCAAGTACCAGTCTTTTTGTCATTACTATAAAAACCCTCTGCAATTAATTGTCCTTTTGGGTCATAAAACTTTGAAAGTCCGTGTAAGACACCATCAACATACGTGTATTCTTTAATAACAATATTATCTTCTGAATACCAAACCGATACCCCTTTAAGTTTCCCGTTTTTATAGTTTTCTTTTTGGGATACTTGTCCTGTATTATAATAAATAAAACGCTCACCTGTTAAATTTCCGTTGTCATCAAAATGTTCTAAAGTCAATAATTTATTTGAATCCTTTTGATAATATTTCCATTCACCGATATAAATTTTACCGTTCATTTGCCCTTCGCTTATTACCTTACCGTTAGAAGCAAAAAAAGTAACATTAGCTTTTGTTCCAAGCTCCAAAAACTCTCTGGTGGCGGTTAAAACAGCTTTACTATTGATGTTTTTATAGAATTTAAACAACCCTATTTCTTTGCCATGATAAAATTCACCTTCAAACCTTAAAACAGTTGTGCCATCAAAATTCTTTTTCCAAATGCCATGTTGTTTGCCGTTTTCATCCAATTGGTTGATTGTTTGTGCGGAAACTGAAAAAACCAATGTTAGTAATATATAGGTGATAAAATATTTCATAATGCGATGAATGAATAATTACAAAAGTAATGTCTAATTATAGATAACAAATAAGCTGCCAAAATATTTTGGCAGCTTATTTTTAATTTTATAATATATCAATAAATTATTTTCTTTTTTGTTGAAGCTGTTTTTGCTTTTCTGCTTGCTCCATCATTTCAGCCATCTTCTTTTGAAAACGATTCTCCTTTTTAGGTTTCCTCTTATTCTCTTGAATTTGAGCATGAATTTTATCCTCATCAAGAATATAATTTTTAATAACTAAAATAATACCGATACTAATCAAATTGGAAATAAAATAATATAAACTCAAACCTGATGCATAATTATTAAAGAAAAACAACATCATTATTGGAGAAAGATACATCATGTACTTCATCATCTTTGCCATATCTGGCATGCCTTCTTGCGTTGGCTGTGACATTATTTGATCACCAGTAGTCAATTTCATGTAGAAGAAAATCGCAATAGATGCCAATATTGGGAACAAACTTACATGGTCCCCATAGAATGGTATGTTGAAAGGTAATTTCGCAATAGTATCATAAGACGATAAATCTTCTACCCAAAGGAAACTTTTTTGGCGCAAATCGAATGCCGAAGGGAAAAACTGAAAGAGCGCATAAAACACTGGTAATTGTATTAAAGCTGGCATACAACCCGCCATGGGGCTAGCACCTGCTTTGGTTTGTAACGCCAGAGTTTCTTGTTGCGCTTTCATTTTATTGTCTTTATGCTTCTCACGAATAGCATCCAATTCAGGTTTAAGAATCTTCAATTTCGCTTGAGATAAAAACTGTTTATACTGCACAAAAGACATCAATAATTTAATGGCGATTGTCATCACAATAATGGCAATTCCATAAGGTAAAAAGCCTCCTAAGAATGCAAAAAACGGAATGAATAGATATTTATTTATCCAACCAAAAATTCCCCAACCTAATGGTACAATTTCATCTAAATTTCTGTCATATTTATTTAAAATCTTAAAATCGCTTGGCCCATAATACCAATCCATAGATTTATTTAACTCACCTCCGCTGAGTTCTAAAGGCAAAGTAGCAGCAAATGCTTTGGTATATGTGGTATCAATAACCTCATCTTCCACCAGATTTTTAGACTCTAATTTCGCTGTTTTAAAAGGCGAATCTGCTAATAAAATAGAAGTGAAAAAGTGCTGTTTAAATGCAACATACGTTAAGTCTTCAGCAACATCATCAGTTTGTTCTTGTTGTCCCAAATAATCATCTTTTCCATCTTCATATTCAAAAACAACTTCAGTATATCTGTTTTCATAAGATACACTTTTAGCATGACGATATGTTTTTAAATCCCAGTCTAAATTAATAGGTTGAGAGCCATTAATAACGTCGCTTAAACCTTGTGAACGAATGGTGAAATCCATCATGTAATCACCTTTTTTCAACTCATAACGGTATTCTAAAAATTTGCTTTCAGACACTTTAAGTTTCATTGAAACTACTGTATTATCACCATTTTTAGTGACTGTAGGGTGAAATATTAAATCCTTAGTGTTAAGGATTCTACTGTCGGTAGTTCCAAAATTAATATTGAAAGAAGCGTTATTATCTTTAACTATATAAATTGGATTTCCTTTGAAATCTACATAATTTTTAAGTTTAACTTCGGAAAGATAACCACCTTTATTGTTGAATTTTAAAGCCAATAAATCACTTTCTACAAGAGTTTCGGTATCGCTAGGTTTTGATGCTGAATAAGCAAAAGCTCCGAATTTGTTTTTTAATGCTACTAGTTTAAGAGAATCGGCAACACCTTCCGTAGAAAAATCTTGTGTATTTGTTACTTTACTTTGCTGTTGATTACTAGCTTTTCTTTTAGCTTCAACCTGTTCTTGTTTGGCTTTTTCTTGAGCCTCAAGTTCTTCTGGCGTTGGTTGATTTTGCCAAAGCATGAACATTAATATTCCGAAAATAAGGACAAATCCTAATATCGAATTAATATCTAATTTCTTTTCTTCCATGTATTCTTAAATAGTATCTCTTAAAAAAATGTTTGATTTCTAACGGAATGATAAATAACTAAGCAATAAGTCGTCCAAAATTAATTTTGTGACACCTTGGCATCTTTTTTACTTTTCTTATAAATTAATGAAGCCTTAACAAATGCCACAAAAAGTGGATGTGGACTGGCAACGGTGCTTCTATATTCTGGATGATACTGAACGCCAACAAACCATGGATGATTAGGGATTTCAACGATTTCAACCAATTTAGTATCAGGATTAAAACCAGTGGCAATCATACCTGCAGCTTCCATTTGCGCTTTATAAGCACTATTGAATTCATATCTATGTCTATGACGCTCTCTAATTATGTCAGTTTTATATATTTTACTTGCCAAACTATTGGTTTTCAATTCACAATCCCATGCTCCCAATCTCATTGTACCACCTTTTCGAGTGATTGTTTTTTGATCTTCCATTAAATCTATAATAGGATTTGGTGTATTTGGATCCATTTCGGTAGAATTAGCATTGGTTATACCCACAACGTGTCTTGCAAATTCAATAACTGCCATTTGCATTCCTAAACAAACCCCTAAAAATGGGACTTTATTTTCACGTACGTATTTCACTGCTGTAATTTTACCTTCAATACCACGTTCACCAAAACCTGGAGCTACTAAAACCCCATCTAAATGGCCTAATTTCAATTTAATATTATCGTCATTCAAATATTCAGAATGAATGGATTCTATATTGACCTTCACTTCATTTTCCGCGCCTGCATGTATAAAAGATTCTAGGATAGATTTGTATGAATCTTGCAATTCTACGTATTTACCAATAAGACCAATAGTGATTTCGGTTTTAGGATTTTTATGTTTGAATAGAAACTGATTCCATTTGGTAATATCTGGTACACTAGATTTCAAATCCAATTTTTTTAATACCACTTTATCGAGTCCTTCTTTTAGCATCAAATTAGGTACGTCGTATATAGTAGATGCATCAATAGATTGAATCACCGCTTCTTCCCTAACATTACAAAATAATGCTAGTTTTTTACGTAATTCATTTGGTAAATGATGTTCTGTTCTACAAACTAAAATATCTGCCATCACACCGCTTTCCATCAACGTTTTAACACTATGTTGTGTAGGTTTTGTTTTTAATTCGCCAGCGGCTGATAAATAAGGCACCAATGTTAAATGAATAACAAGTCCATTATTTTCACCTAAGTCCCAACGTAATTGACGAACAGCTTCTATGTATGGTAATGATTCAATATCTCCGACTGTTCCACCAATTTCCGTAATGATAATATCAAAATCACCAGATTTTCCAAGAATTTGAATACGGTGTTTAATTTCATCAGTAATATGAGGAATTACTTGTACCGTTTTCCCTAAAAATTCGCCACGTCGTTCTTTTTCAATAACGCTTTGATAAATTCTTCCAGTTGTAACATTGTTTGCTTGACTTGTTGGTACGTTTAAAAATCTTTCGTAATGTCCTAAGTCTAAGTCTGTTTCAGCGCCATCTTCGGTAACATAGCATTCGCCATGTTCATAAGGATTCAAAGTTCCTGGATCTACATTTATATAGGGATCTAGTTTTTGTATGGTTACTCTATAGCCTTGAGCCTGAAGTAATTTAGCTAGAGATGCGGCTATAATACCTTTACCTAGAGAAGACGTAACCCCACCGGTTACAAATATATATTTTGCTGTAGTTGTCATGTTGCGCTTATAAACGCAGGCAAATTTACAAAATTAAAACAGTTATTACAGAATAGTTTTTTAGTTATTTAAATGGTTGTTATTAACAATAGAAATAATTAACATAAAGTGATGTTAATTAACTTTTTTCAATAATTTTTTTTAATTATTTTTAAGAAATTTCTTATAAATCCAAATCCGTGAGATTTTTTATTCCTACAACTACAATCTTTTCCGAGTTAAAGTCTTCATCTAGATATATTTACTTTTTGTTCTTAATTCTTTCATTAATATTTACTAGTGGCCTTTATTCGCAAACAAAAGGCAATAGTTTTCGTATGCCGGCAGAATTTGAAATTCATCAAGCAGTTTGGCTTAGCTGGGATAATGATGATACTAGTATACAAGAAACGGTTATAAATGTTATAAAAGGGCTTACTGGGAAAGTCCCAATTAAAATTGCTTCACCAACATCCCATATTCAAAAGACTGCTAAAAAAACGCTTATAGCAAAAGGCATCGATATAACTAAAATACAATTCCATATACTGCCAGGTGGAAGACTGTGGATACGTGATAATGGCGCTCAATTTTTAATAAATGATAATAAAGATTTAGCTGCTGTTGATTTTAATTGGAGTAATTATGGTTATTATGATTGGTTACTTTCAACCAAACCAGAATTGGCCACATTTTTTATGGCTTTAAAAATGAACTCCGAAGTAAATCAATTTAGTGACGCTGATAAAGAAATGGCGAATTTAACCCTGACAAGACGCATAAAATCTGAATTAGCAATGGAAGGCGGCTCTTTAGAAACCAATGGTAAAGGCGTTTTAATACAATCTGAACAGGTTACTTTACAACGTAATCCTGATTGGACAAAAGAAGAGATTGAGGAAGAATATTTAAGGATTATGAATATTAAAAAAGTGATCTGGTTGAAAAACGGTACTGCAGATGACTCTAGGTCTTTTGTTGAAAATAATGGTTATGTATCTTTTGGTACCGGAGGGCACACAGATGAGTTTGTGAGATTTGCCGATGAAAATACTATTTTACTGGCCTGGATTGATGAAGAAGATATTAACAAACATCCTTTAAACAAAATAACTTATGAACGGATGGTGGAAAATTACAATATACTTAAGGATGCTACCGACCAAGATGGCAAACCGTTTAAAATAATCAAAGTCCCGCTTCCTAATACCATTGAATGGACTGCTGAAATTGTTAAAAAAGCTGAACCCTCAGAATTTGATAAATTGGAATCTAATAGACTTGCGCCAGATGACAAAAGAGATATTGGTGATAAAGTAACTCGGGTAGCATCGGTTTCTTATCTTAATTTTTTGGTTTCAAATGGGGTCATAATAAATGCTTCTTATACCAATCATGGAACATCTCCTGAATATGAAGCTAAAGTAAGTGCCATATTCAAAGAGGTTTTTCCTAATCATGAACAGGTTTGGGTTGATGCTTTGCCTCTGAACCGCATGGGCGGCGGCATACACTGCATTACATTACAAGAGCCTTTACATAAAATCCCTGAAAAGTTGATACTTCCGTAAGCTAAATTCATATTATAATTATTAAAACTTAATCTCTAACTAAAGGCATCGTAGTGCATCGTAGTAAGCCACCCTGTTTACCAATTTCGGCATAAGGCACTTCTTCCACAATAAAACCTTCATTACGTAACCATGTATTTAATCTGGTAAAGTTTTTTTCAGAAATAATAACATCTTCAGAAATAGAAAAAATATTGCTGTTCATGTTATACATTTCGTCTTTGGTGATTTCAAATATATTTTCTTTTCCAAAAAAATCAACCAGCCACTGATATTCACGTTCAATCAAAAACCCTTCTTTATAAATAATGGCTTTTCCTTTTCCTATAGGTTGAAAACAGCAATCTAAATGCAAGGCATTTTCTTTGGGGTTGGTATTGGATTTTCGCAGTTCGAAAGCCTTTACAGTTTTCTCTGGAAATAATTCTTGTATGGCTATAGTAGCATCCATATTGGTTCTAGCTGTAATATAATCCGCATAATCTTCACCAGAATAGGTTCCAATAAAAATATAATCGCCCCAAGGCATCACATCACCTCCTTCAACATGGCATTCTTTTGGCAGCACAATTCTATTCTTTCTATCAACTTGATTCCAAACATAACGGATCGCTTCAATTTCACGTTCTCTATCTGGTAAAATATTGGCTCTAATTATTTTATTTTCAATAACAAAAGCGATATCCCTTGAAAATATTTGGTTACAATCTTCAATAATATGTGGCCTAAAAACCAGTACATCATATTTTTTAAGAACTGCCTCAACGGCATCCATTTCAAAAATCATATCTTCCTCTTTTGGATAATTTCCAGATAGAACACTTTCAATACTTTTAGGGTCATAACAATCCTCAATCTTTGGTACTGGCCCATTACTTTTGGCAGTTCCTAAAATGACTACTCTTAACCTTGAGGTTTCGTTTTTTATATTAAGTTCTAGCATGATATAAATGTAAAAAGCTTCAAAAGTAAACTTATGAAGCTTTAATAATTTATTTTAACAATATCTTATCTCTCTTCTAATGGAACAAACGATCTCAAAGTCGCCCCAGTATATATTTGTCTTGGTCTGCCTATTGGCTCCTTATTTAATCGCATTTCGCGCCACTGTGCTATCCAGCCAGGTAAACGTCCTAATGCAAACATAACGGTAAACATATCTGTTGGAATACCCATGCCTCTGTAAATAATCCCTGAATAGAAATCGACATTAGGATACAATTTTCTATCAACAAAATATTTATCTTCTAAAGCTTCTTTTTCAAGGGCTTTTGCGATGTCTAAAATTGGGTCATCAATACCTAGATTTCCTAATACTTCGTCGGCTGCTTTTTTAATGATTTTAGCTCTTGGATCAAAATTTTTATAAACGCGGTGACCAAAACCCATTAATCTAAAAGGATCTTCTTTATCTTTAGCTTTAGCCATATACTTTTTGGTATCGCCACCATCTTCTTTAATGGCTTCAAGCATTTCTAAAACCGCCTGGTTAGCACCACCATGAAGAGGACCCCAAAGCGCAGAGATTCCAGCTGATAAAGATGCAAACAAACCAGCATGAGATGAGCCAACGATTCTAACAGTTGATGTTGAACAGTTTTGCTCATGATCTGCATGTAAAATTAAAAGTTTATCTAAAGCATCTACTAAAATTCTATTTTGAATGTAGTTTCCATTCGGCTGTCTAAACATCATTTTTAAGATGTTTTCAACATAACCCAAAGAATCATCACCATAATCTAAAGGTAATCCCAATTTTTTACGATAGGTCCAAGCTACTAGTACAGGAAACTTTCCTAAAATTTTAACTATGGCTCTGTACATATCACCCTCAGAATTCACATTAACCGATGACGGATTAAAGGCGGTTAAGGCACTAGTTAGTGAAGATATGACGCCCATGGGATGAGCCGTTTTTGGAAATGCATCCACTATTTTTTTTACATCTTCATCTACAATAGCCTGAGCCTTAATGTCATTATGGAATTTATCATTTTGCTCTTTAGTGGGTAATTCTCCAAAAATTAAAAGATAAGCCACTTCTAAAAAGTCGGCTTTCTCAGCCAATTCTTCAATTGAATAACCTCTATATCTTAAGATCCCTTTTTCCCCATCTAAAAAAGTAATACCGCTTTCGCATGAACCTGTATTTTTGAACCCTGGATCTATAGTAATCACACCTTCAGATTCACTTCTAAAATTAGAAATATCTATAGCTAATTCATTTTCTGTTCCCTCAATTACTGGAAGGTCTATTTTTTTTCCGTTGATTTCAATGCTAGCAGTATGTGCCATGTTGTTTTGTGAATGTTTAATAATTAATTTTGATTTGCTAATTTACAAAATATCTCAGGATTAATAAAGCTTATCCATGTGAGGAATCATCAATTATTATATTATTATTAATGACGAATAAAAAAAGGCGATTATTAAAAAATAATCGCCTTTTTCATAATATTCTATAAGTAATATTACTTAATTTTAAATGCTTTTTCTTGAGGAAAATAAGCGGTTTCTCCTAATTCTTCCTCAATACGAAGTAATTGATTATATTTTGCCATACGGTCACTTCGTGAAGCTGAACCTGTTTTAATTTGACCACAGTTTAAAGCCACAGCTAAATCTGCTATTGTGTTATCTTCAGTTTCTCCAGAACGGTGTGACATTACAGAAGTATAACCTGCATTTTTAGCCATATTTACTGCTGCAATGGTTTCTGTTAACGATCCAATTTGGTTTACTTTAACAAGAATGGAATTTGCAATACCTTGTTCAATACCGCGTGATAAACGCTCTACATTGGTTACAAATAAATCATCACCCACCAATTGTACTTTTTTACCAATTTTATCGGTTAATAATTTCCAACCTTCCCAATCGTTTTGATCCATCCCATCTTCAATGGAGATAATTGGATATTTTGTTGATAATTCAGCCAAGTATTCAGCTTGTTCTGCTGATGTTCTTATCTTACCTTTATCACCTTCAAATTTGGTGTAATCGTATTTTCCATCTATATAAAATTCTGCCGAAGCACAATCTAACGCAATCATCACATCACCACCAAACGTATATCCTGCTTTCTCAACGGCTAATTTAATAGAATCTAATGCATCTTCCGTACCACCAGCTAAATTAGGTGCAAAACCACCTTCGTCACCAACAGCCGTACTTAAACCTCTATCGTGTAATACTTTTTTAAGATTATGGAAAATCTCCGTACCCATTTGCATAGCATGTGTAAAGCTTTTAGCTTTCACAGGCATAATCATAAATTCTTGAAATGCTATAGGTGCATCACTATGGGAACCTCCATTGATGATATTCATCATTGGAACAGGAAGTGTATTTGCAGACACGCCGCCTACATATCTGTACAAAGGCATATTCAACTCTGCTGCCGCTGCTTTAGCAACTGCTAAAGAAACACCTAAAATAGCGTTAGCTCCTAATTTTGATTTATTTGGCGTACCATCTAAATCAATCATTATTTTATCAATCAAATTTTGTTCAAAAACAGATACTCCCAATAATTCTTGGGCAATAATTGAATTTACATTGTCAACAGCTTTTAAAACACCCTTACCCATATAAGCCTTTCCGCCATCACGTAGCTCTACAGCTTCATGTTCTCCCGTTGATGCTCCAGATGGCACAGCCGCTCTTCCTAAAACATCGTTTTCTGTTACTACATCAACCTCTACAGTTGGGTTTCCTCTTGAATCAAGGATTTGTCTTGCGTGTATATTTATTATTGCACTCATAATTGGTTATTTTAAACTTTTTAATATGTCAAATTTACGGTTAAATCCCCTCAAATAAATGATGTTTTTCAAGAATTTATTAAAAATATGCCTACAACGTTTTAGTAACTTCTAATCCCATAAATAAACATATTTTAGAGATTTATTTTTTTATAATTTCAATGAATTGGTCAAACAGATATGAGGCATCGTGTGGTCCCGGACCTGCTTCGGGATGGTATTGTACTGAAAAACATTTTTTAGATTTCATAGCCAATCCAGCAACCGTATGGTCGTTTAAATGAACATGGGTTATTTCTAAATCTGGATGAGCTTCTGCCTGCTCTTTATTTACAGCAAATCCATGGTTTTGGGAGGTTATTTCTCCTTTACCCGTAACAAGGTTCTTTACTGGATGATTAATACCTCTATGTCCGTTATGCATTTTATATGTCGAAACCCCATTCGCCAAGGCTATAATTTGGTGACCAAGACAAATACCAAACAATGGTAAGTCGCGCTTAATTATTTCTTTCGCTAATGTTTGCGCGTCTATTAAAGGTTCTGGATCTCCTGGTCCGTTAGATAAAAAATAACCATCGGGTTTAAATGCTTCTAAATCTTCAAATTTAGCATTGTAAGGAAACACTTTTATATAGGCATCTCTTTTTGCGATGTTTCGAAGTATATATTTTTTAATACCGATATCTAAAGCTGCCACTTTATAAGTTGCATTTTCATCACCAAAATAATATGGTTCTTTAGTTGAGACTTTTGAAGCCAACTCTAAACCATTCATATCTGGAACTTCCGCCAATTGCTTTTTTAACCCTTCAATATTATCAACATCTGTAGAAATAACAGCATTCATAGCCCCATTATCCCTAATATAACTTACTAAAGCTCTTGTATCTACATCTGATATCGCTAAAAGATTATTTTTATCCAAAAAGTATTCTAATGAACCATCTGAATCAACCCTTGAATATTCGTAACTAAAATTTTTGCAAATTAGTCCCGCTATTTTTATGGAATCAGATTCAACTTCTTCGTCATTTACACCATAATTTCCAATATGCGCATTGGTAGTAACCATTAATTGACCGTAATATGACGGATCGGTAAAAATCTCTTGGTAACCGGTCATTCCTGTATTGAAACAAACTTCACCGAATGCTGACCCTTGTTTATTCCCAACTGCCTTACCATAAAAAATAGTACCATCTGCAAGAAGAATGATAGCTTTTTGTCGTTTTTGATATTTCATCTGTTAGCCTCTGTTTTTTTAAAATTGTCACACGTTACCACCATACAAAATCTATGTATGTGTTTTATATTATAAGTTTTGGGAGGTTTCATTCCTAAAAAAGTTTTACAAAATTGCATAAAAAAAAGGATAAACTAAAATAGTTTATCCTTTATATTTGAAATGTTTTTAACATTTATTCCTCTTCTTCTTTTGATGCCTTAGTGTCAACAACTGGAGCAGCGGCAGGTTTAGCACCACCTCTTCTACTTCTTCTGGTTGTTTTCTTCTCTGGTTTACCAGCATTGTAGATTTCGTTGTAATCCACAAGCTCAATCATAGCCATATCAGCATTATCACCTAAACGATTACCAAGTTTAATAATTCTTGTATAACCTCCTGGTCTATCACCAACTTTAGCAGCAACATCTCTAAATAATTCTGCTACAGCTTCTTTTTGTCTTAATCTGCTAAAAACAATACGTCTGTTATGTGTAGTATCTTCTTTAGATTTAGTAATCATTGGCTCAACAAATAGCTTTAAAGCTTTTGCTTTAGCAACAGTTGTGTTTATACGCTTGTGTTCAATTAAAGAACAAGCCATATTAGCCAACATTGATTTTCTATGAGCAGTTTGTCTACTTAAGTGGTTTATTTTTTTTCCGTGTCTCATGACCTTTTAAATTTGACATCATCTTGCTACCATATCCATTTTGGAGAGCAAATTATGAGTCGTTAATAATTTTATGTTTTGAAAAAACTGAAATTCAATCGTTAACAACAATCGCTAATATCTAGTCTTTATCTAATTTATATTTACTTAAATCCATTCCGAAGTTCAAACCTTTAATATGAACAAGTTCTTCAAGTTCTGTTAAGGATTTTTTACCGAAATTTCTGAATTTCATCAAATCATTTTTATTGAAAGATACCAAATCTCCCAACGTATCAACTTCTGCCGCTTTTAAACAATTAAGTGCACGAACGGATAAGTCCATATCAATTAACTTTGTTTTAAGCAACTGTCTCATATGAAGTGATTCTTCATCATAAGTTTCAGTTTGTGCAATTTCATCAGCTTCTAATGTGATTCTCTCATCAGAGAACAACATGAAGTGGTGAATTAATGTTTTAGCAGCTTCCGTTAAAGCATCTTGAGGTGTTATAGAACCATCAGTAATGATTTCAAAAACCAGTTTTTCATAATCTGTTTTTTGTTCAACACGATAGTTTTCAATACTATACTTTACATTTTTTATCGGAGTATAGATAGAATCCGTAAATATAGTTCCTATTGGTGCTGCAGCTTTTTTATTTTCTTCCGCAGGCACATAACCTCTACCTTTTTCAATAGTGATTTCCATATTAAAATTCACTTTAGGGTCTAAATTACAGATTACTAATTCTGTATTTAATACTTGGAATCCTGAAATGAATTTTTGAAAATCTCCAGCTAATATTTGATCTTGCCCAGAAATTGATATAGAAATAGATTCGTTATCAATATCTTCAATTTGTCTTTTAAAACGAACTTGTTTTAAATTTAATATGATTTCTGTAACATCTTCAACGACTCCTGAAATTGCTGAAAATTCATGATCTACACCTTCGATTCTAACTGATGTGATGGCAAATCCTTCTAAAGAAGAAAGTAAAACTCTTCTTAATGCATTACCTACTGTTAATCCATATCCAGGTTCTAAAGGACGAAATTCGAATTTCCCTTCAAAATCTGTGGAATCAATCATGATTACCTTATCGGGCTTTTGAAAATTAAATACTGCCATGTTTTTCTTCGTTTTAATTGTTATTTAGTTGCGCGGTTTAAAAGTTTGAAGAAGACTAAGAAACCCTTTGGCCAAATACCAATGTTATTAATTTATTATTTAGAATATAATTCGACTATGAATTGTTCGTTTATGTTTTCTGGAATTTGAATTCTTGCAGGAACAGAAACATAAGTTCCTTGCTTAGTTTCGGTATTCCAAGTAATCCATTCATAAACTTGACTTGAGTTTGATAAAGATTTATCGATAGCCTCAAGTGATTTTGATTTCTCTCTAACAGCTACAATATCTCCAGCGTGTAATTGGTATGATGGTATATTTACTAATTCACCATTTACTGTAATGTGTCTGTGAGATACTAATTGTCTAGCACCACTTCTAGAAGGCGCTATTCCCATTCTAAAAACCACGTTATCTAATCTAGATTCACAAAGTTGTAATAAAACCTCACCTGTGATGCCTTGCGCTGCTCTAGCTTTTTTAAACATGTTTCTGAATTGACGCTCTAATACACCATACGTGTATTTAGCTTTTTGCTTTTCTTGTAATTGAATTGCGTATTCAGATTTTTTTCCACGACGTTTGTTTGCGCCATGTTGACCTGGAGGATAATTTCTTTTTTCAAAAGATTTATCTTCTCCGAAAATAGCCTCACCAAATTTACGTGCTATTTTAGTTTTAGGACCAGTATATCTTGCCATTTTAAATTGTTTTTAAGAGTGATTATGAATTAAGGTCTTAATCTTATCCTTCGATAATCGTTGATCTCTTGTTGATACTTGTTTTTATTTTTTCAGTTTGCAAATTTACATATAAAAATAATATCAACTGCATTAAAACAATTGATATTATTTTTATTTATTGTATTGAATATAAATAAACTATACTCTTCTACGTTTTGGAGGTCTACAACCATTGTGCGGTAATGGCGTAACATCAATAATTTCTGTTACTTCAATACCAGCATTGTGGATAGAACGAATAGCAGATTCTCTACCGTTTCCTGGACCTTTAACGTATACTTTTACTTTCTTTAAACCAGCTTCTTGCGCTACAGCTGCTGCATCTTCTGCTGCTAATTGTGCTGCATAAGGCGTGTTTTTCTTAGAACCTTTAAATCCCATTTTACCAGCAGATGACCATGCAATAACATCTCCTTTTTTATTGGTAAGTGAAATAATGATATTGTTGAATGATGCATTAACGTGCGCTTCACCAACAGAATCTACAATAACTTTACGTTTTTTTGTACTTGCTTTTGCCATATTTTCTAGTTTTCAGTTGTTAGTTGATAGTCGCTAGAATCCTAAACCTTTATAATTTCAAACAGATTCCTTCCAACGTCTAATACTAAAGACTAAATATTAATTAATTATTTAGTTGCTTTTTTCTTGTTAGCAACTGTTTTTCTTCTTCCTTTTCTTGTTCTGGAATTGTTCTTTGTACGTTGACCTCTTAAAGGAAGACCCGATCTATGACGGATTCCTCTGTAACATCCAATATCCATTAAACGTTTGATGTTTAATTGAGTTTCAGAACGTAATTCACCTTCAATAGTAAAGGCAGAAACAGCGTCACGAATGTTTCCAATTTGATCATCGTTCCAATCTTGAACTTTGATACTTTCGTCTACTTTAGCTGTTGCTAAAATCTCTTGAGATCTGCTTTTACCTATTCCATAGATATAAGTTAAAGCGATAACTCCTCTTTTGTTTTTTGGTATGTCTACACCTGCAATTCTTGCCATAATTACCCTTGTCTTTGTTTGAATCTAGGATTCTTTTTGTTTATTACGTAAAGTCTACCTTTTCTGCGCACTATTTTACAATCTGCGCTTCTTTTTTTAACTGATGCTCTTACTTTCATCGCTGATATTTAATTTTTTTAACTCTCAGATGCAACTTTTGGTTTCATCGTATCTGTATATTATTAGTACCTATAAGTTATACGCGCCTTAGATAAATCGTAAGGGCTCATTTCTAATTTTACTTTGTCTCCTGGTAATAATTTAATATAATGCATACGCATCTTACCAGAAATATGCGCAGTCACAATATGACCATTTTCTAATTCAACACGGAACATAGCATTTGATAATGCTTCTATAATAGTTCCATCTTGTTCAATTGCGGATTGTTTTGCCATAGTAAAATTAAGCTAATGCTTTTCTGTTTTTACCTGTTTTCATCAAGCCATCATAATGCCTATTTAACAAATAAGAATTTACTTGTTGCATAGTATCTATTGCTACACCAACCAAAATAATCAATGAAGTACCTCCAAAAAATAGTGCCCATCCTTGTTGAACTCCCATAACTTTAACAATAATGGCTGGAAAAACAGCTAATAATGCTAAAAAGATAGAACCTGGTAATGTAATTTGAGACATAATTTTATCTAAATATTCTGAAGTTTCAGTACCTGGTCTGATACCTGGTATAAAACCTCCACTACGTTTTAAATCATCTGCCATTTTATTTGTTGGGACCGTAATTGCTGTATAGAAATATGTAAATATTATAATCAAAATAGCGAATGTAATATTATAAACCAATCCAAACATATCTGCATAATTAGTTTGCAACCACCCACCTACGGCACTTTCCTTTAAAAATGATGATCCTCCAATCAATCCCGGTACAAACATGATAGCTTGTGCAAAGATGATTGGCATAACTCCAGAAGCGTTTAACTTTAATGGAATATATTGTCTTGAACCTGCCATAACATTCTTCTCATAGCTTCCAGTAGCTGTTCTTCTTGCATATTGAACGGCTATTTTTCTAACAGCCATTACAAGCATAATCGCAGCTAATATAACAGCAAACCAAACAACAAGTTCGATTAATACCATCATTAACCCACCGTTTCCACCACCTTCTAATCTAGAAGCATAGTTTTGAACAAATGATGCTGGCATTCTAGCAATGATACCTACCATAATTAATAGAGAAATACCATTACCAATACCTTTATCAGTAATTTTTTCTCCTAACCACATCGCAAAAATACAACCGGTTACTAAAATAGTTACAGATGAAAAATAAAATGAAAAACCTGTACCTAGTAAAAAAGCACTTTGAGGAATTCCCAATGCTGGTAAACTTGCTAAATAACCTGGTGCTTGCAGCAAACAGATAGCAATTGTTAACCAACGGGTAATTTGATTAATCTTTTTTTGACCACTAGCGCCTTCTTTTTGTAGTTTTTGCAAGTAAGGAATTGCTATCCCCATTAACTGAACTACAATAGAAGCAGAAATGTAAGGCATAATACCTAATGCAAATATTGAAGCATTTGCAAAAGCACCACCTGTGAAGGCGTTAAGCAACCCTAATAGACCACCATCTGTACTATCTGCTAAGCCTCCTAATTGAGCAGCATCAATACCTGGCAAAACTACTTGAGCTCCAAAACGGTAAACTAATAACAGACTTAGTGTAACTATGATTCTGTTTCTTAGCTCTTCTATTTTCCAAACATTTTTAATTGATTCTATAAATTTCATACGCTTGGTTATGTCTTATAAAGTTACGGCTTCTCCTCCTGCAGCTTCAATAGCAGCTTTTGCTGAAGCAGTAAATTTATGAGCAGATACCTTTAATTTAGCTTTTAACTCGCCTCTTCCCAATATTTTAACTAGGTCATTTTTACCAGCTAATCTATTTGAAAACAAAACATTAAAATCTACTGTATCTTTAATTTTTTTATCATCAACTAATTGTTGTAAAGCATCTAAATTAATTCCTTGATACTCAACACGGTTAATATTAGTAAAACCAAATTTAGGCACACGTCTTTGAAGCGGCATTTGCCCACCTTCAAATCCTACTTTCTTAGCATAACCAGAACGAGATTTAGCTCCTTTGTGGCCTTTTGTTGCAGTACCACCTTTTCCAGAACCTTGACCTCTACCTACTCTTTTACCTTGATTTTTAACTGAACCTTCTGCAGGTTTTAAATTACTTAAATCCATTTTCAGTATTTATTATTATTTAATTTCTTCAACAGAAACTAAGTGATTTAATTTGTTTACCATACCAAGTACACTTGGAGACGCTTCATGCTCAACAACTTGACCTATTTTTCTAAGACCTAAAGATTCTAATATTCTTTTTTGCCTTAGCGGACGATTGATTGCGCTTTTTATTTTTGTTACTCTAATCTTTGCCATCTTATCGTTATTAACCGTTAAAAACTTTTTCAAGTGAAATACCTCTATCTCTAGCGATGACGCTAGCATCTCTTAATTGTAATAAAGCATCGAAAGTTGCTTTTACCACATTGTGAGGGTTTGAAGATCCTTGGGATTTTGACAATACATCATGAACTCCAACTGCTTCAAGAACTGTTCTTACAGCTCCTCCAGCAATTACACCGGTACCAGCAGCAGCAGGAATAATATTAACTCTTGCTCCACCAAATTTACCTTTTTGCTCATGTGGTAATGATTTCCCTTTTAAAGGAATTCTAACAAGGTTTTTCTTAGCATCTTCAACAGCTTTTGCAATAGCACTAGCGACGTCTTTAGATTTTCCCAAACCTTGTCCTACAACACCAGCCTCATCACCAACCACAACGATTGCCGAGAAACCAAATGCCCTACCTCCTTTTGTTACTTTTGTAACTCTTTGTACACCAACTAAACGATCTTTAAGATCTAATCCACCTGGTTTTACTAACTCTGCGCTTTTGTATTTACGATACATAATTTCTTAGAATTTAAGTCCTGCTTCTCTAGCTCCATCAGCTAACGATTTTACTCTACCATGATATAAATAACCACCTCTGTCGAAAGAAATAGTTTCTACACCAGCCTTTAAAGCTTTTTCAGCAAGAGCTTTACCTACTAATGCAGCTGCCTCCGTTTTATTAACTTTAGCTGTATTAATATCTTTATCTCTTGAAGATGCAGCACTGATAGTTTTACCAGAAACGTCATCTACTATTTGAGCATAAATCTCATTATTACTTCTAAAAACAGATAATCTTGGTCTAGCTTCTGTACCAGAAACTATTTTACGAATTCTGCTTTTAATTCTTATCCTTCTTTTGTGTTTTGTCAATGCCATAACTAAATTATTAAGCTGATTTACCTGCTTTTCTTCTCAATACCTCGCCTACAAACTTAATTCCTTTTCCTTTGTAAGGTTCTGGTCTTCTAAAATCACGAATCTTTCCAGCTACTTGACCAACAAGTTGTTTATCGAACGATGTTAGTTTTATTATTGGATTCTTTCCTTTTTCTGAAACTGTTTCAACAACAACTTCTGGAGCTACTTCTAAAACAATATTATGGGAAAACCCTAAGGCTAAATCCAATTTTTGTCCTTGGTTTGATGCTCTATAACCTACACCAACCAATTCTAATTGTTTAGTCCATCCTTGAGAAACACCTTTAATCATGTTAAGCATTAATGATCTATATAGACCATGTTTTGCTTTTTGATCTTTTGTATCAGATGAACGTGTTACTAAAACATTACCATCTTCAACTTTAATATCTACAGAATCGAAATTTTGGGTTAATTCCCCTAATTTTCCTTTTACCGTAACTATTCCGTCTTTTATATCAACTGTAACGCCTTGAGGAATTACGACTGGGTTATTACCTATTCTTGACATGTCTTATCTTTTTAGTAAACGTAACATATTACTTCACCACCTACGTTTTCTTGTTTTGCTTGCTTGCCCGTCATTACTCCATGAGAAGTAGAAACAATGGCAATACCAAGACCATTAAGAATTCTAG